>Ga0181419_1000713_pt1 | contig 11487 bp, 16 predicted proteins | sample 42SPOviralmetaG_FD_130144 | JGI IMG/M metagenome (GOLD analysis project Ga0181419, IMG submission 130144) | Marine viral communities from the oligotrophic San Pedro Time Series (SPOT) site, San Pedro Channel, CA, USA - 42 SPOT_SRF_2013-04-24 | ecosystem: Environmental > Aquatic > Marine > Strait...
TATGCATAACTTGGTATCAAGAAATGAACTAGCATCTTGGAGATGGGACGAAAAACACTCATCAGAAGAAAAATATGATCAAGTGTCCGATTATTTCCAATGCATTTCAGAATGTGGTATTATAGATCAGACAGCAAGGAGGTTTTGCAGGCACATCCTGACTGAAGAATAACTCTAATCACAATCTACAAGGAGAACAAAACCAAAGCCCCCTGCACCTTAAATAGTGTGGGGGGTTGGTGCGTGTGACAGTTTAGTAAGTGGTAGCAATGGGTTTCAAAACCTCCTGAGTGCTGTAGAATATTAATATAAGAAAGAAACCCAGATGGCAATCAACTACAGCACCAAGGCACAACTGGCAAAACTTCTTGCTACTGAAGACCTAGTAGTTGAAAATCAAGAGGTCACCACAGCACAGTTCAATGTTGAAACAAGGGTGTTGACCTTGCCAATGTGGAAGCGCGCTTCTAATAGTGTCTATGATATGTTAGTGGGACATGAGGTAGGACATGCTCTCTTTACACCTAATGACTGGTCTTTTGAGGATAGAGTTCCTCAACAGTTTGTTAATGTGACAGAGGATGCACGTATTGAGAAACTAATGAAACGTAAATATCCTGGTCTACTCAAATCATTTAGTGCTGGTTATAAAGAACTATCAGAGCAAGACTTTTTTTGTATTGAAGATGAAGATGTTGATGAGATGAACTTGGCAGATCGTGCCAACCTATTCTTTAAAATTGGTAAGCATCTTGATGTTATTTTTAGCACTGAAGAGAATCTGATTATAAATCAAATTGCTGATGCTGAAACATTTGATGATGCAGTTGAGGCAGCAATACAACTATATTCCTACTGTAAAGGTGATCAGCAGACTAATACTCAACCTATCCCAATGTCACCAAATTCTGGTGGTCAAGGAGGTGGAGAGAAGCAAGAACAATCATCTGATAATCAGACTCCTGAAGAATCAAGTGGAAGCACTGATGAAAATGGTCAGCAACAAACTGAAGTTGGTGATAACGATACAAATAATGATGAAAAGGTAGAAGATGAAGTAAAAGAAGGCACAGAACCAAAGGTTCAAACTGACTCTACATTTGAGCAACAGATTGAAGACCTATGTGGTAATATGAATGGATCTGTCACTGAATATTTTGAGTTACCTAAATTTAATCTTAATAAAATAATTGTTCCTTTCAATGAAATTAAGAAAAAATTGGATTGGGCAGAGGACCTATACAAAAATGATGAAAAAGATGTCTATGCATATCCTGATGCCCAGTACAATAAATTTAAAAAGTCTGCTGCACGTGAAGTAAGTTATCTTGTAAAGGAATTTGAATGTAAGAAGTCTGCTGATGCATATGCACGTGCATCAACTGCTAGAACTGGTGTGCTTGATTGCTCCAAACTACATACCTACAAGTATAATGAAGATCTCTTCAAAAAGGTTACTACCCTTGCTGATGGTAAAAATCATGGACTAATTTTTGTTATTGATTGGTCTGGATCCATGGCTGACTGTTTACTTGACACAATCAAACAACTTTTTAATCTTGTATGGTTCTGCAATAAGTGCAATATTCCTTTTGATGTTTATGCCTTTACTAATAATTATGAAACAAATCCTGACAATATAGAGCATATCTGGGAGGAGGGTAAGTTTATAATTGATGGTTCATTTAGAATGATGAATCTTCTTACAAGTAATGTGAAGAAAAAAGATCTTGAGAAGCAAATGCATTCTATCTACAGAATGGTATTTGGTATGAGAAGTTATTGTACTTACAACTATCCAGCAGAACTTTATCTTTCTGGAACTCCTCTAAATGAATCAATTGTTGCACTTCATAAAATCATTCCTGCATTTAAGAAAATGCATGGACTACAAAAAACTCATGTATTTGTACTGACTGATGGTGAAGCAAATGCAATGATGGTTGGTAGAAATAATGCCTATGGTGGTCAAGGTGGTAAATATCCTGTAGCTAAACAATCTTATTTAAGAAATAGAAATACTGGATTTACATATCAATTCCAATATGAGTATTATAAGTTTACTCAAGTTTTACTGGAAAATCTTAGGCAAGAAAATAAAGATGTAAATTTCATTGGTATTCGTCTTTGTGCTCCTAGAACAATGAATGATTTTATCAGAAGGTATGAAATAGTCACTGATAATACAAATAAAAAAATTAAAAAAGAAAAATTCTATGATATCAAAGATACTGGTTATACATCTTACTTTGCAATGCAAACCTCAGCACTAAACAATCAAGCAGAATTTGAAGTTGAGGAGGGTGCTTCCAAAGCAAAGATTAAATCTGCTTTTGTAAAGAATTTGAAGACCAAGGCACTAAATAAGAAAGTTCTGAGTAAATTTATGGATCTGGTCTGCTGACCAGTTCTAGCACTGACCACAAAGATATCCATTACCTCTTTCCATCCTTTATAATTAACCTGTTGAACAAAACCACTATGGCACTCTCCACTGAATATATCTTGTCTTCTATCACAAATCTATATGGTGAGGAAGTAGTTTCTGCTGATGTTCGTGCCTGGTGCGCTATGAATGGCACAACCTATCAGACTGTAACTAAAAAACTTGATGACTATAAAGTTGGTCGTGGTAAGTGGAACCTAACTGTCAAAGAGAAACTTGAGCAGTCTTATGAAGCACCATCTGGTGCTCCTGCTTTTGAACAAAACCTTATTCCTCAGCAAGATGATACCTTCATCCAGTTTGGCAATTTCTCTGATGTTAAAAAAATTGTTAAGTCCAATCTTTTTTACCCTGTTTTTATTACAGGACTTTCTGGAAATGGTAAAACACTTTGTGTTGAACAAGCTTGCTCTCAACTCAAGAGAGAACTGATTCGTGTCAATATCACAATTGAGACTGATGAAGATGACCTTATTGGTGGTTTCCGTCTTATTAATGGTGAAACCGTCTGGCACAATGGCCCAGTCATTGAAGCCTTGCAAAGGGGTGCTGTGCTGCTCCTTGACGAAATTGACCTTGCCTCAAACAAAATTCTTTGCCTCCAATCTATTCTTGAAGGAAAAGGAATTTTCCTCAAGAAGACTGGCAAATACATTACGCCCACAAAAGGTTTCCAAGTATTTGCCACTGCCAACACTAAAGGCAAAGGATCAGATGATGGACGATTCATTGGAACTAACGTGCTCAATGAAGCATTCCTTGAAAGATTCCCTGTAACTTTTGAGCAATCTTATCCTGCCCCCTCTACAGAGCAAAAGATCCTTGAAGGTATTGCTCTAGATCTTGGTATTGAAGATCGTTCTTTCTGTAAGAACCTGGTTGATTGGGCAGACATTATTCGCAAAACCTTTTATGATGGTGGTATTGAAGAAGTAATCAGCACACGTCGTCTGGTTCATATCATCAATGCTTATAGCATCTTTAATAATAAAGAGAAAGCAATTCAAGTATGCATCAATCGTTTTGATGAAGAAACTAAAGCATCTTTCATTGAACTTTATGATAAAGTAGATGCTGACTTTCAAATGATTGACACTGAGGAAACTGCTTGATATAATTAATGATAAATGCTTGGTCACTTTTACATGATGAACTTTATGGAGATGATTTAATGATTGATACAGCAAATTCTAAAGATTATAATGATTTTTGGGAAAATGATGGAATTAGTATGGTAGGTAATCCTTTTCCAAGTGCTATGTCAGATGACACTATCACCCTTTCTTCTACAACATTTGGTGCTGCTCAGTCAGTTCCAATAGATTACATGGGTCTTGGACAAGACCATATCACATTAAATACTGGAACACTTAATCTGACTACCCCAGAAAAAAAATCTAATAATACTAAGTACAAATATAGTGAAGAAGAAATTATAAAAGAACTGAAAGATTATATTGTCAGGACTTATGATCAGCATTATTCTGCTGGTGATGACAAGATTCAAACTCTTGACCTTATTGAAGCTTGTGGTGATGGTGAAGCATTCTGCAGATCCAACATTCTCAAGTATGCCTCTCGCTATGATAAGAAAGGCACTGCACGTCGTGACATTATGAAGATCTTGCATTATGCTGTACTTCTGATGCATTTCAATGACAAAAATGCACAAAATGAACTCTATCCCCAGTGATGAAAATTCGTAATCTTATGAAACTGTCTGAAACTACTGTCAATCTACTGAAGAACTTCTCTTCTATCAATCAGTCTATTTTGTTTAAGGAGGGTAATAAACTGCGTTCAATTTCAGTAATGAAGAACATTCTTGCTGAGGCAACTGTTGAAGAGTCTTTCCCCAAAGATTTTGGCATTTATGACCTGAACCAATTCCTAAATGGTCTATCACTTCATGCAAGTCCTGAACTTGATTTTGCTAAGGATGAATATGTGATGATTAGGGAAGGTAAGATGCGATCAAAGTATTTCTTTGCTGATCCTACTGTCATTGTTGCCCCTCCTGAAAAAGAGATCTCTCTTCCCACAGAAGATGTGTGTTTTGAACTGACCAGTCAACAACTGGAGAAACTGAAGAAAGCAGCATCTATCTATCAACTTCCTGATATTTCTGCTATTGGTGAAGCAGGTGTCATCAAATTGGTAGCACGTGACAAGAAGAATGATACTTCTAATGATTTTTCTATTATTGTTGGTGAGACTGATTCTGAGTTCACATTCAATTTTAAAGAAGAAAATCTAAAGATTGTTCCTGGATCTTATGATGTAGTAGTTTCTTCCAAACTTCTTTCTAGATTTATTAATCAAAATATTGATGTCACATACTTCATTGCACTCGAACCTGACTCAACCTTCGGTTGATATTCCCCTTAGAATAGTAGGTAGTATTGGTGTTATTACTGCCTATTTCATTGTTTTGCATGTTAATGTTACATTGGGTGTATGTCTGCATTTTCTTGCAGATTTAATATCTGTTCCATATTTTATCAGGACAAAATCTTGGGATGTGGTTATAATGTTATCATTCCTTTTGATAATCTCTTTATCAAAAATACTATGAATATCTTTGTAACTGATCCTAGTCCCTGGCATTCTGCTAGGGTTCTACCTGACAAACATATTGTCAAGATGCCCCTAGAAACCTGTCAGATGCTTGCTATTGTGTGCTCTGACAAATGGGGTCATGGGTTTGGCACTCTTCCTAGAGCAGATGGTACTCCCTATGCTACTAAGAAGGGTGCTTTTCGTAATCACCCTTGTACTATTTGGGCAAATGAGTTTGTGACTAACTGGCAGTGGCTCCTTGCTCATGGACTTGCTATGTGTGATGAGTACACTGCTCGCTATGGTAAGGTCCACACCTGCCAGAAGACCCTTCTAGCAGCAAAGGAGATCCTTCCTACAGCAGACCCTCAAGGTCGCAGTGGAAAGAGTCCAACACCTTTTGTATTTGCTGGACCTGATGAGTTCAAGTATGATACAAGCATTGATATCTTCACTGCTTATAAGATGTATATTTCATCTAAACCATGGGTAAAAGATAACTATCTTCGTATCCCAGATCGCAAACCTGATTGGGTGTAATGAAACATATTTTATTTACTTTGAAAGGTTGCCCTTTTGATTTGCTTGATGACAAAGAGTTTGTAAGAATGGTTTTGTTTAGAGCATCAAAAGAATGTAAGTCAACTCTGCTTGATTTGACAGTACACAAGTTTGATCCTCAAGGTGTGACTGGAATTGCTATGCTTGCTGAGAGTCATCTCAGTATCCATACTTGGCCTGAAAATGGTATGGCAGTTTGTGATGTCTTCACTTGTGGGGATAGTGCTATGCCTGAAAATGGTGTAGAATATATGAGAGAACAATTGAAGGCAACTGATATTGTGTCTAATGAATTTGTTCGTCCTTTGGAATGATTATGAGTCGTAGTGAATTTGTTTGGGTTGAGAAGTATCGCCCTAAAAAGATTGAAGAGTGTATTCTTCCTGACAATACTAAGAAAACATTTCTTGACTTCCTAGATAAGGGGGAGGTTCCTAACCTTCTTCTCTCTGGACCACCAGGATGTGGTAAGACAACAGTTGCTAAAGCACTTTGTGAGCAACTGGGATCAGATTATTATGTCATCAATGGTTCTGATGAGGGTAGATTTCTAGACACTGTACGTAACAATGCAAAGAACTTCGCTTCAACTGTATCGCTATCTTCTTCTGCCAAACACAAAGTCATCATTATTGATGAAGCAGATAACACAACCCCAGATGTACAACTCTGTCTTAGGGCGTTTACAGAGGAGTTTATTGGAAACTGCAGGTTCATCTTCACCTGCAACTACAAAAACAAAATTATTCAACCCCTTCACAGTAGATGTTCAGTCATTGACTTCTCCCTTAAAGGAAAAGAAAGACAGTTACTTGCTGGAAACTTCTTCAAACGTCTCCAAGAAATCTTGGATACGGAAAGTGTTGAATATGATAACAAGGTCCTGGTAGAACTTATTCAAAAGCACTTCCCTGACTGGAGACGTGTTCTCAATGAGTGCCAGAGATATGCATCAAGTGGTACTATTGACTCAGGTATTCTTGCAAACTTTACTAATGTTAAGACAGATGATTTATTCAAGTGTCTTAAGACTAAAGACTTTTCTAAGGTCAGAAAGTGGGTGGTTGATAATCTAGACAATGAACCCACTGTCCTTCTCAGGAGTGTCTATGATGCTTGCTATTCATCTCTAGAAGGTGCTGGAGTTGCTGCTGCTGTGCTCATTATTGCTAAGTATCAGTATCAAAGTTCATTTGTTGCAGATCAAGAAATAAATATGCTTGCTTGTCTAACTGAAATTATGGTGGAGTGTGAATTCAAATGAGTGAAACCAAGACTTGTAAAAAGTGTGGTGTTGAAAAATCATTGAATGACATGCACTCATTTAAGAAAAATGGTGAGGTTAGGATTAGTGGTATCTGTAAAGACTGTAATAATGCTAGGACAAGACAGTGGAAAAGAGATAATGCAGATCGAATCAATGAACAACGTCGTTGGCGAACTGCAAATGACCCTGAATACAGAGAATCAGTAGATGGTTATAGACAGAAGTATAGAACTGAGAATAGAGAGAATTACTTAAAGGTAGAAAGTGAAGGTGCAAAGAGACGGTATCATGAAAACCCTGAAACAAGACAGAAAATGATTGATAACGCAAGGCAGTTCTATCAAAACAGATCTGATGAACAAATACAAAAAGACCTTGAACGTTCGAGATTAAGGAATAGAGAACCTGATACAGTCAAACGTAAGTCTGTATGGGCTAGACAAACCTACGATAGAAACAGACAATACTTGATTGATAAGTTGGGTGGACAATGTGTGAGTTGTGGCACAACAGACAATCTTGAGTTTGATCACATCAATCCTTTAGATAAATCATTTAATGTTTCCAACGAACTCAATCTTAAAAATGCATACCAACTTGAAGAAATCATTGAAGAAATAAACAAATGTCAATTGCTCTGTGAAGATTGTCATCGTAAAAAGACACATACAGTAGATCGTCCCGTTATCAACCAAAAGGTGAGGAATACTTGGGACAAAAAAATGAACAAAGGAGTGTGAATTCAAATGAAGTTTAAAGCACTAGTATTTGTTCGTCTGAGATCACAGGTTGATGACTCTCCTGGTAATGCTGTAAGGGATGCATGTAAGAGATTGTCTGAACTAAATATCAAGAAACTTAGATTAGGTAAGGTGGTTGATGTGTGGTTAGAAGCAGAGACTAGAGAGTATGCTGAGAAGGAACTTGAAATGCTTTCTGATAGATTCCTTGCTAATAAAGTCATGGAAGACTGGGACTACGAATTAACTGAGATTGAAAGTTTCCCCCCAGGTATTAGTGATGTTTGATAGTCCAGAAGCACCTATAGAAGGTGAAGTTGATAAGTGGGGATTTACAATCAAACCTTCTATCTCTGACATTGATTGTATTGTTATATGTCTTAAGAATGCCCCATGTGGTACTGATAGAAAGCAAGTAATGCGTTTGATTGATGAGTATGAAGGTGGAAGAAGAATTTAAGATATGAAAAGTTTATTTGATAAAACAATTCAATTACATCATAAAGATATTCATGAAGAACTTGACGTGATTAAACAACACCAAGTAAAATCTAAGTGGTATTATATTTTTTGGGGTATTGCCACAGTCTCTGTAGTTGCAGGACAAATTTACGTTGGATCTGGTTATTGGTCAATGTCTAATTCAGTAAATCAAGTATTGGAGAAAATTAAATGAAGTATCTTTTAGCACTAGCTAGTGCCTTTCTAGTTGCCTCTCCTGCCCTAGCAGGAGGACCAGCACTAGGAAAGAGACACCACCACTATCATCATACAGGTACTCATAGACACTATCATTGCCACAAGAAAACAGGTTTGTGTCACTGGCATAAACATTCTCACTGGGGAAAAGATGCTGGACATCATGGTAATAGATTCATGCATGGAGTCATCTATCGTGATAAGTATTATCACCACAATGAAAACTACTGGTATCCTGGTCCCTCTTGGGAGATTCACATCCACTAATAAATTATGAAATCTTTGAAAACTCCTCTTCGTTATCCTGGTGGCAAATCACGTGCTCTAACAAAAATTGTCCCTCATATTCCAGACTTGTCTGATTATCAGGAATACAGAGAACCATTTCTAGGTGGTGGTTCAGTTGCAATTCATATCACTAAAATGTATCCAGATTTAAATATTTGGGTAAATGACTTTTATACACCCTTGGTCAACTTCTGGCAACAATTGCAAGAGAAGGGTAATGAGATGAGAGACTTTCTTGGTTCTCTTAAAAGGTTTCATAATAATTCTGACAAGTGTAAGTTACTATTCAACTCATCAAAATGTCACATTAATGATGATAGCGTTGGTAATTTTGCAAAAGCTTGTGCTTTCTATATTGTAAATAAATGTTCCTTTTCTGGTCTTACTGAGTCATCATCTTTCTCTAAGATGGCATCAGAAAATAATTTTACTGAGAGAGGTATTGATAGACTTCCAGATTTTCAAAAAATTATTGCTAACTGGAATATTACAAACTTGTCTTATGAAGAACTATTAGATGAATCTTCAGAAAGAAGGTCATTTATTTACTTAGACCCACCATATGCTATCAAAGATAGTTTGTATGGTAAAAAAGGAAGTATGCATAAAAAGTTTAATCATGATGTATTTGCACGTGATTGTTCTGACTGTAGTATTGATATGCTTGTCTCATACAACTCTGATCAGTTGGTAAAAAATAGATTTGAGGAATGGGATACTGCTGAATTTGAACATACTTACACATTAAGATCTGTAGGTAAATATATGCGTGAACAGAAAGAAAGGAAAGAACTTTTGCTGTTGAATTATAAAAAATCTTTAGAGGTTATGGTATAATGAATTTTTTTAAAAGACTTGATTCCTACGAAGATTATCTTCAGAAAAATCCTTTCCATAAATTATTAGATATTGATTTAAATGAATATGGTAAGGTTGAGAAAAAGTTAGAACATTCATCTTATCGTTCTGTTGATCCAAATTTGAAGGAAGCATTTGCCCCAGAACTTGATGATTTGGTTAGATTGCATTACTTAGTTACCTCTAGAAACGTAACCACTATCCTAGAGTTTGGAGTAGGTAAGAGTTCTATTGTATTTGATAATGCACTGAATTTGAATAAAGAAAGATGTTCTACTTTTGTTGAAAATAATTTGAGGAGAAGTAATCCATTTCAATGTTTTTCTGTAGATAATAACAAAGAATGGATTGAAGTATGTAAAAATACTGCAAAGACAAGTCATATTAATTATCACTATTCTCCATGTTCTGTCTCCACTTTTAATGGACGAGTTTGTACTTATTTTGAAAACCTGCCTAATATTTGTCCTGATCTAATTTACCTTGATGGTCCAGATCAATTTTCTCCTGTTGGTGATGTAAGAGGAATTACTACAAATCATCCTGACAGACTGCCTATGTCTGCTGATATTCTTGCAATAGAGCATTTTTTATTACCTGGTACTCTCATTGTTGTTGATGGAAGAACTGCTAATGCTAGATTCCTCAAATCTAATTTACAAAGAAGTTGGTCTTACTATCATGATGAAGTATTTGATCAGCATTATTTTGAACTGACAGAAACACCACTTGGAGTTTATAATAAGAAACAAATTGATTTTTGTTTGGGTGATGATTATTATGAAAGAATTGAGTAAAGATTTATGGAATTGAAAGATTGGTTGAATGCAGTTAACTTTACCAAGGAAGATCTGACTGAACATATCAAAGAATATCCACCATACATTGTGAACAGATGTTTGTCTGGTCATCTTGATTGTGTGTTGTTTGCTAATGAGATGAACAAGTATCATTTCCTAGACAAAGATATGCAATTTAACTTTTATATAAATATTCTGAGAAAGAGAAAGAGATTCTCTCCTTGGGTCCGCAAAGAAAAGGTCTCAGATCTAGAGTTTGTCAAGTCTTATTATGGTTATAATAATGAGAAAGCATCTCAAGCACTGAAAATCTTATCAAAAGAACAACTGGACTACATTAAACAAAAACTTGACACTGGTGGTAAAAGATGACTCAGACTGCAGAACCTCAGGTTCATTGGTCACAGGACAAAATGATTGAGATTGTCCTCAATGAACCAGATGATTTTCTTAAGGTGAGGGAGACCTTAACAAGAATTGGTGTTGCTTCTCGTAAAGAAAAGAAACTTTACCAATCTTGCCATATTCTTCACAAGCAAGGTAAATATTACATAGTGCATTTTAAGGAGCTTTTTGCTCTTGATGGCAAGTACGCTAACATTACTGTTAACGACGTTCAGCGTAGGAATCGTATTACTCGCCTTCTTGCTGATTGGGGTCTCATTACAGTAGTGAAAGAAGATTCTATCATGGATATTGCACCTCTTAATCAGATTAAAGTTTTGCCATACAGAGATAAGAATGAGTGGACTCTAGAGCAGAAGTATAATATTGGTAAAAAAAGTAAACCACAAGAAGAAGACAATAAATAACACTGAGACTCTTTTCGTGCGGTCTCTACGAAAGTCGGAACACCCTATAAAGTGGTTGGGTTTTTACCCATCCACTTTTTTTGCTTTCTGTTATAATTAGTATTGGACGCCTTAGGGGTCCACAAAACACAAACTCGCTTTTAAAGGAGCTACAATCATGGGTAACATTTCAACCTATAAGTACGGCGCATCAGATCTTCCTGCCTTGATGGAACGTATAAATAAAAACAGTATTGGGATGGATCAATACTTTGACAAGGTGTTTAATCTTCAACAAACACAGTCAAACTATCCTCCCTACAATTTAATTGAAGTAAGCAGCAGCGAAAGCTTACTTGAGTTAGCACTAGCAGGATTTAAAAAAGAAGATGTCAAAGTCTACACACAAGACGGAAAACTCTTTGTCGAAGGAAATCAACAAGAAGACAAAGAGTCAAGCCAAAACTACGTCCATAGA
>Ga0181419_1000716_pt1 | contig 11431 bp, 10 predicted proteins | sample 42SPOviralmetaG_FD_130144 | JGI IMG/M metagenome (GOLD analysis project Ga0181419, IMG submission 130144) | Marine viral communities from the oligotrophic San Pedro Time Series (SPOT) site, San Pedro Channel, CA, USA - 42 SPOT_SRF_2013-04-24 | ecosystem: Environmental > Aquatic > Marine > Strait...
TCAACATTATTTACGACGTTTTCCAGTTGGTTTTCAATATCATTACAATCAATGCTATTCACCGGTCTATCGCATGTAGTCAATCCATAACAACACGATACGTGTGAACACTTCGAACGATGAGATGCATACATGATACCTGCGAGAGCTCCTGATACTGAACCTACAAAGAGTGATAAATTCGCCCAATCCGGCATTACTGTTTGATTTTGATAGCAGAAGATAATTTGACTTGAAACGGATTCTGCTTGATGAGTGTAGTGAAGCGTCCACGTCCTTTCACGAACTCACCACCTTTCAAAAAAGCAACATCACCATCAGTGCCGCTTTGATATTTTCCTGAGTCATGTGTGGCATGTCCAGACTCATTCTTAGAGTAATCATCAATAGGGTCGAACTTCAATACACTCCTGTCCTCAAAATCGCTGACATCTTTCTTACCAGCAAGTGTGAGTTTCGCATCCATGAATCTCTGACGTTCAATTACTTCTTCTTCAAAGAGATTACGGTCACCATCACTCATGGTCTCCTTGACTGCATCCGCTGAAAAAGTATTCTTGTGGTCAAAAGAACCTTTGATAGGTGCTGTTTCTACCTTCGACCCATACGCTAATCCAGAGTAACCCGCACGTGAATCACGCTTTGCAATGTTGTAGTAATTGAATCGCTTGCCTTCTTTGGGGTTGACTTCCGAGTTCATTTGCTTTTTTTCTTGCGTTTATTATACGTCTTACCATTTTTTTTTTTACCATTCATGTTTTTCACATCCTGTTTGAGAGTCGATGCTCCAAGTACAACAGGTTTCGGTTGGAATATTGATGGAAACACATCTACACCAAGATTAGCACCCTTCGAAAGTCTCAATCCCTTAGTGTCCTTTTGGAGACGTTTTACAGGGTCGGCTTTGATTTTCTCATGTGGATTGACGAACCACTTGTAACGAGGAAACATTTATGAATTACTGCAGAAAATAATCTGCATGACAGTCTGCTCTAAGATGGATTCAATAACACGTACTGTCCAGCAGTTGCCTATACATTCACCTCTTGCTTTTTTTGTTTTGGCAGGAAGTGTATACCCAACCGGAAGTGTTTGCAATCGCTCGCCTTCTTCGCAAGTCAGACTACGCTTGATACAATGATTGGTTCGTACAAAGTTGTTTGCTCTGAACGTTTTCGTAAGTGTATGACTCTTTTCCAAAGCAGGAAAGTATTTGACGTTTACAGTTGCATCTTTTTTTGTGAATCCATGTAGTCGGGCATAAGTACCCTCATAATTTTTGACGACATCATACATCGTTGGTGCATCACACAAAGGTACAGGTGAGAACTGCATGTTTGTCCAATAGTAGCGGTTGCGAGACTGTGCTGACCATCCTTTGCTGTTGAGTTTGTAACAGTCAACACCCATCATCTCTGTAATCATATCACGTTCTACCTTCGACATACCACATACGTTTTCCAACAACATATACGTCGGACGTATTTCATTGCGAAGTCGTTCATACTCATAGATAAGTCTGCTTTCACTGTGTTCGAACTTCTCTTTGCTACCTTGATGTGAGAACCCCTGACATGGCGAACCACCAATAAGTAAGTCAACCTGAGGTATATGGTATTCTCCGTATTCGCCTACGAGCATTTTGGAATGTCTGTAATACTTTACTTTTGTAATATCACCTAGTTGTACAACAGACGGAAAGTGATGTGTGGTAACAGCAATTGCATCTTCGTCGACTTCACTTGCATAGTACTCTACACAACAGTCGGGAACACCTAGGTTATGCAATGCCAGACGCCCACACGATATACCATCAAACAAAGATACAACAACGAGTTTCTTGCCCATTTTTATACTCATTGTAGAAAATAATCAAAACACAGGAACAACAAGTCTTCGATAAGTGTACGAGGAATAGAGTAACGTTCGGCAAGTGTTGTGTTTGCACCTATGACTTGCTGTTTGTGTTTACCGTTTTCGACACCATGGCACTTACCTTCCCCTTCGCACAACTTGTCAGAAAATCCTACGACGTTTGTCCATATGCGTGTACGCTTTCGGTACTTGTATCCGTATCTGCAATAGTCGACATCGTAGTGTGGCAACGACAAAAATTCTTTCATTCGTCCCGTCTGTGGATTTTCAATAAAGTAAAAGGTAGGTTGGAAGTAGGCAATAATTTCTAAGAGCTTCATCAACAAAGGCACACCGACTGCATGCATGTTCGCACGTAAGGTTTCCATAGTTCTTCCTCCTATGCCTATACGACAGTTTTGGAATTTAGAAAACGATGCACAAGGAGGTGAGCCCCATATAATATCAAAATGGTTTGGGGCATAGACTTTGTAATCCCACTTCATAATATCCGTTAAAATATCTACATGTCCTAACTCGTCACTGATGTCTACTGATGTTACTTCCCAGTCTAAGTCACGTGCCACTTTGCCAACGCTTCCTGTTCCTGAAAAGAGTTCGAGTAGTTTCATAAAAATTAATAACCTTGTGTGTCCACCTGAGATATTTTCATTCCGACGTTGGACATACTTTTCCCAATGTTCATAGAGATTGGATTTGCCTGACTCTGCGACATGAGGCGCTGTTCTTCACGTCCACGTTTGTCGATACTGACCTCATTGACAACAGCAGAAGCAGTAGGAGCACCGGATGTTTCAGGTTTGACTTCGTTACTTGCCTTGTCAGGTACAATCTGTTTGTCTACTTTTTCGAGAGAATGTTCATCATTGGTCTCCTTGTGAGTTTTTTTGACGTAGCGTTCACGTTCTTTGCCAGCAAGGTATTGAGCATATCCCATGTGATGGTAACCGAATCCGAAGTGTTTACTCATAGTGTATTGTTTACACTGACAATTAGAAAATAATATCTTGCTTTTTTACCTTCCAATCGTCTTCACTGCCGAACAACTTGACACTTGGAGCTTTGACATCTGCATCTTGGAAAAACACATAATCCTGATGCGAACGACGATTGGCGATGTACGTAGCAATGGCAATGAATCGGTACTCTTTGCTGAGTGTAATGCTGTCGAATACACGACGTGCTTCTTTCAATCCATCTCTATCACTAGTCAATGACAAGTATTGTTCAACGAGTGTTTGCCTTTCTACATAGGATGCCAAACGTGATGCAAGAATGATGTCAGCATTATTTCTGATAGGAGGTGGGATGAGTGTAATCCGTTGACTAATAAGCACCGTGCAGAACTCGTTACTTTTTTTCGGGTCTTCTCTTGTAATATGTCTACCATTGACAGCGATTCGTTGGACGATGCCTCCTCGCTTACGCAAATCTGCTGGGTTGCCTACGACGTCATCCATAATCAGGAGGACAGAACAATCTACCATATCCTCCTCCTTGTCTTGACCTTGATTGTACTTTCCTACTTTCTGTACTCGGTTGATAATCTCGCTGACATTGTCAAGGTTTGTGAACTGGTAGTTAGCGGGTATATACTCCTCGTAGCCTGATAAAGTTTCACTCACGAGAAAGTAATGGGTGAATCGTTTGGTCTTGTTGAAGTGCCTTGCCATGTGTAGGATTTGTTCGGTCTTGCCATTTCTCCTTGGTGCAAAGCAACACACAAAGAAGTTAGACGGGTATCCATCCTTAATGTTCATGGGTGAGAACTCACTAGGTAGCGATTCATTTGTTCGCGCTGGAGTAAGGTCTTTTGCTTGCTTTGGGTCATAATGGTCACCACGTCTTCTTTCAAACGGTTCAGTATTTTGCATCATCTTTTATGATGAGAGTTTAGAAATTTTTACGTCTTGATTTTGAATCCCTTGGGTTTGCCTCTTGGTCGGTTGTCTAGTGCCCTCAATGCAGGAGCAGGAACATTGGGGAGTGGTCGAGGGTCTTTGACGAGATTGAATCCTCTACCTCTCATAGGTTGTGGTACAATACTATGACGTGCCACACCTTTGCGTTGGAATGCTTCCATGCCACTGTTTCGGTAATACGTAGATACAGACATTGCATGTCCAAACTTGTCACCGGATTTGTGAAGTACATCACCGGCATGTGGTTTGGTCATCTGTCCACCCATACCGGTCATACCTGCCATACCTGCACCTCCTTGAGCACCTTGTGGTGGTAGACCTGAACCTGTTCCGCCATATCCTACATTAACATTCTGTTGTCTTTGGTCACTCTGGATAAACTGATTGTTCACCTCTGCTTGGTTGTAAGTATTATTGATGATAATCGTTGGACGTCCTGCTTTTTCTAAGTTACCATCGCTGTTTACTCTGTAATTGTATCTACTTGCATTGTCATAGTAGAAACGTGCTACTTGTTCGTCTTCTATGCCTGTTCTACGCATAAAATCCACGAATGCTCGTGCCTCCTCATTTGAAGCACCAGTGTTCATGTATTTTTCCATTAGTTCACCTATCCTCTGCGAACCTTGTTGGTCTTGAGCAATCGTGCCTTCTGCTCCTGCTTCTTGTTGTGCCGCTTCCGCCTCTTCTGCACCCCTTTTATCCGCTTGTTGTTTTGAAGTACGTGTGAGTCTTCTTCTGATGTCGTCTCCTTGTTCAGGTGGAGTAGCATCATTTTCAAGCATAGGTTGTTGTTGCTGTTGAAGCATCATCGGATTCTGCATCATAGATTGTTGTTCAAACAGTTGACGCATGAGTACATTGGCAGGAATAATCACACCTACTTTGAGTGCGGTATTGGCATCGTAGTATGCCTGAATCCGTTGCAACATCTTGATGAGGTGTCGACGTGCGATTTTGATGTCTTTGGTTTGGAGTGCATCGTTCTTGGATTTCGTGTGTGCATTCTCACGGAACTCTGGGATGAGATTGTCGTAAGCAATGTGAAGTGCTTCAATACGTCGTTTGATTTCAGGTAACTTCATTTTCATCACATCTCTTTGTTCTTTCTGGTTGAGTTGTGCAACAGTCTCACCAATATTCGGACCCATGTTTGGAGCACCACGGTCTGCCTCTTGAAAGTATGTTTGCGCCATACCCGTTGAACTTCCTTCTAAGAATACTGGTCCGGGCTCGTCAGGATTTGCGAGGGTATTTCCGCTTGGTTGAGTACCGGTGAATGGTTGTGCAGGTTCGGTTGGTCGGGTGCGGTAGTCAGGTTTTTGTTCTTCACTTGGTCCTTCGGGTTGTGTGGGTGCAGGTGTGGGTGCTTGGGCAGGTGTAGCAGTAGCAGTGGGTGCATCTTCCATTGTTGGAGCTTCGGCTTCGGCTGTGCCTGTTTGCGAACGACGTTGAGCAGGTGTGGCACTGCTTGGGTCAGTCTTTCCTCGTAATTTTTTTCTTGGAGTTGTTGGACTATCACTAAGTTTTTCTGCCCATTCCTCACGCTTTGAATCATTGGCTGGAAGTGAATCAAGGAATCCTTGAATCTGTGCAACGCTCACTGATTCACCGTCTTCATCGTAGAACTTGCCGTCATCACCTTTTTTGATATTATCAAGTTTTGTACGAGTCATGTCGTCGGCATCATTTTCGTCTGGACTCACTGCTGGTGTTGGTATAGGTGCAGGTGCAGGTGCAGGTGTGGTGAGCGTCTGTGAAGTCTCAGGCATACCAATGAACTTTGCGTATTCGTCCAAGCGTTCGGTGGCGGATATCTGAGGCTTCTGTCCACCGTCCACATACTCTTTGAGTTTGTTGAGAAAGAGGTCGCCTCCAAACTTGATTGTATCAATGGGCACGGGTTTGGCATCCATCAGTGCTTGCATGTCAATCGTGTCCAGCTGTTGCATGAGTTTGTCGCGTTGCGCCCTCTGCCCCTTTGTGAAAAAGGCATCAAACGTGCTTGCACTCTTCACGGATGCTTTGTTTTGCCCTGTCATCATCGGTTTCACAATCAACTCATAGAACCTCTGCTGTGTTGCCTTTGGAAGTACTTGGAGTTTGCTGTAGATGAACCTGTTGTTTCCGTCTTTGGAATACAGCCTTTTTTGTGCATCTCCAAGTCCCTGCTTGTTAAGGATTTTGCGTATATCAGTAGAGTCTGTTGCATCTAACCCGTCAGTTCTTTTGGCGACAGCTTTCTCGAAGAGTTCGTGAGCGGTGATGAAATCCCTCAAAAACTGGGGGATGAGCGAAGTGACTCGCTGAGCAATTTGCTGATTTGTGGGTTTTCCAGACATCGTATAAGTTTGTTGTTAAAACTTACGACAAAAAATATTTTAACAGAAAATATTTTTATTGACAACATTGCAACATGTCTAACATTCAACGCATCGATGCACAAGCACTTCAGTTCATGCCTGAGGCAACTGATGGGAGCTGTCATATTTTTGTACCAACAGGTAACAAGTTGCAGATACACGCAGAAGACACACAATTTCTCGGACAAGTTGATTTGAGTTCAAAAGCACGCTTCGTAGAGTTTGATGACTACCAAGGCAATCCAATCATGAGTGTTGACCCTGATACTCCTAATGAGTTGAGTTTCGATTCCAACATGACATTGAAGTTCAACGGATGCACGGTGTCTGGACTGACTGGTGTGGGTAGCGGTGCTGTCAATGCACAAGCAGTAGCGTCCAACAATACGAATCCTGCTTCCGGTAGTGCATATGCAACTGTTGATTCTGAACTTGATGATTTGCAAACTCGTGTATCTGCCAATACCAGTCGAACTACTGGATTGACGGCTTCGAAGATTCTGGTGAGTAGTGGTGCTGGGGTGCTGAGTACGGGTTCGTTTGACCAAACCGATATTGTGCGAAAGAGTGTATCAGGTGGTCAGACATTGTCAAGCGGATTGATAGTGGGAGGTAATGTCAATATTCCTGATGGGTCAGCATATCAGGTGAATGGTGTCGCCCTGTCGTCAAGTAATTTGACAGATAGTGCTACACTTTCTAAACTTGCTTCCAATGAAACGATTTCAGGCAACAGAAATCATACTGGGGAACTTGCCGTGGTAGGTACAGATGATGTCATTTTGAATAAAGCAATTACTATACAGCAATACGATTTATTGGGAGGTGCTGTTGTCGGTGGTTCTAATGTTGAATATACGGTACAACAAGGATGTATTAAAAAAACAGATGCTGTTGTACTCACCAATTCCAAGTTTACTGACAATGCAGTTGGTGCATCTGGCAAGACTGCTGCGAACGGTTTCCTAAGGGTTAGTAATAATTCAACGGGCGAAGTAATCAACACTGATGAAGTCGTTATGGCAGATGGTAGTCTCACTCAAACGATTTCTGGAAACAAGACCTTCTCATCATCCATGACAGTGGGTAGTGGTTCTTCAAATGCTTTTATCTCTTCGGGTGGATACTTGCAACTGACTACGCCATCGGGAGTCAATGGACAAATCAAGTTTAACAAAGCAGGTTCAGTACATACATTGACAATGAATGATGTCGGTTCCGCTGATGACAATTTAAGTTTTGATGCGAACTTCAATCTCACGGCAGGCAACAAGTTCAAGATAGACGGAGCGAACCTGCAATCCAGTAATTTGAGTGATGGTGCATTGATTCAAAAAGAGAATACATCAGATATGAAATTGACTGATTCAACGTACACTGGGTTTGCTGTGGATGCTACGGACATGAACGGCGGATGTGGATTCTTGCAAGTTATCGAAGAAACAAGTGGATTGATACGCAATAGTGCAAAAGTTGTAAGAGCAGATGGTACTGTCGTACAAAGTATTGACGGTGCGAAGACATTCACTGCTCCTCTTACTGTACAAAGCAATGCAAGCAACTATGTACAGACTGGTACAAGCGGAGTCGTGAGTCTAGGGAACAGTGGCAACAACTGTGGATTTCATTTTGGAAGTACACCGATTACTCTTTTGGAAGATGTCGATTCGTTGAGATGTAGTGGGAGCTTTAATTTGGATTTTGGCAAAAACTATCTCATCAACGACGCACAGATTTCCAGTGATAATCTGAGTAATAACAATGTACTTGCGAAAACGGATGCATCCAATACCTTCTCGTCTGCACAGACATTGAACGGTTCTGCTATCTTTGGTATTACAGGGGGAAATGCTTCACAGGCAACGTTTGGAGAATCAGGTGCTACTCAGTTCAGTATTGGCAAAACCACAGCAACATCATCAAGTCTTGACATTCATACAGATACCACGACTGCTGACATCTCTGTATCGTTTGGTACTGGTGCAGGGTTGACAATTCCTATGAGAATTACTGATGACACGGTAGAAATCAGTTCGAGTACAGATACAGAGGCAAGCATGCGGTACAAGACCTCATCTTATGCTGGTAGTGCCAATGCATCACCGGCGAATGAAGTTTGTACACGAGCAGATGTGAATGCTTTCTTAACAAGTAGTGGTACATCGGACAGTGTCAAATTGAATATTTTGGAAGCCGGAGGCGGAACAGGGTTTGATGGAAGTTCTACATCTCTTACTATCAATCATCTGAATCCAGTTGTAATCAAAGCGACCAAGCACATTCCGAATGGTTCAGGCGGATACCAAGCACATCCAGCAGGTACACTCAATACATTTGATGTAGATTGTTTGTGTGAATGCAATAACGGATTAACAGTATCAGGAGCAGCACAGAACTTTTTGGCAAGAGGAGGTGTAACAAATGGAGATGCCATTGCAGATGTACAGGTCGCAATCAATCAGTTGTTGGAACGTTCTTCAACTTCATGGGCTCCGGACTTCATTAATGTAGGTGTTAATGGTAGTGGTGCTACTGTTGAAATGAGTTCTGGTCTGGCAAGTAGTATTCAACCTACAATCATTCGAACTCGATATGGTACTAATGGGTCAGGTACGGCAATATACAAGGTAGAGATGCGGGGTCGTATACAACATAGTGCTGGTAACTTTTCCAGCAGTACTATACTCTTTAACGCACCTAGTGGATACAGGGCATCACAAGAACATAATTTCGTGTGTCAAGGGCACACTGGGGCGGTGGTTGCAAGAGTGGATATAGCAACGAATGGTAATGTTACATTGATTACATCAGCAAGTGATACACTCGCCTTCGTAAACTTATCTACTATATCATATTGGACAGTTTAATAATTCAAACCACGCATTTTTCTAATACACACTCTAAGTTGGTATACAATAATACGATAAGCATCTGCTTCTTCTTTGGTCATAAAGTATTTGCCTTTGTATTTGCTAGAAACACACCATTGATACAACCATTTACTGGTCTTGGCTGGACAATCTTCAAAGCGAACCATTCCACGTCCAACAGGTCTCATCTTTTTCTTGGTGATTTTCTTAGAACCCACCCATCGTAGATTTTCTTGACAGTTGTCCATTTTGTTGCCATTGATATGGTTGACACGCTTTTTGTCTTCTGGATTCGGTATGTATGTCATGGCAACAAGGCGGTGTATCGTTATCCTTTTCCTGTGAAGATTCACAGTCTGGTATCCATCTCTTTTGTTGATTGCTGGTTTCAAAAAGGATTTTCTCTTATGACTCCACACTTTGCCATCGGTCGTGATTGAATAGTTTGGAAAGTTTGGGATAGATTTCATAGCACTGTTCGTTGTTGTATAATGTGCGATGGTGTGCTTATGTGTGGTAATTTATCTTTTATAAAAAAGCACTCATTCGACAAACACCGCTGGTACCATCGATAACCTCCCGATGATGCGACTGCTTTGACTGGTTGTATGTGCTTTTGGACTTGATGTTTTATACAAAGATTTTTTTTTATTTTTTTTTTTTCTCAAAAACCTAACCCTTAAAAGCACATACAACCAGTCATAGTGGTACGTCAGACCGAGGGTTTGCCTAAGAGGGTATATAAAACTCTCGATGACTGCTTTTTTCAATTTTTTCATGACCACTACACACACGATTATATGACCACAATTATTATCATTTCCGTATATTCAAATGGTTCTACTTCATATTTCTGCCAAAGCGAGTGCTACTGCATCCCACAAATTCCGTGTTGAACTGCCTCATAAAATTATTTCACAGGTCTTCACCATCAAAAAAAGTATCATTGTTCAGCAATACAATGCCTCAGGTGCGAATACAAACCACATCTGCTACCTGAATGTACCATGGATTTCTATGTATGAATCCACCAACAACAACTCTCAACCATGGTTACCCTTATCGTTTGACCCGAGTCAATCTCGAACCGAAAGCGATTACCACATTCGTATCAAAGCAGAAGAACTACCCATGGCATTCGACTTGGAACTCTACAAAGATGCCGACGGTACACCTTTCCAGTTCCAATCGGGTACGAACAACCAAATCCAATCCATTGACTTATTCTTTGAGTATGAAACGAACCAATCTTTCGTATAAAATCTATGTGACAATATACAACTTGCCATACATTATTACGACAAATGGTTGCCACAGAAGGATTACGCAGACAAGAAGAACAACGTAAAAAGCAAGAAGCAGAAGAAGCGAAACTACGCGAAGGCAAGAGTAACGCTTCCAATTGGTCGAAGGCGGTTGTGCAGATACTGACAGGTGATGAGACCGCTATTCGTTCAGCAGTTCGTGGAGATACAAAGTCTTTACTTGCCAATGCCCAACAGGCAGACCCTGCCATGATTGCCCTACAGGCGACTGTATTTATTGCATTCATTGTTGCTGGTGAAACAGGTAGTAGAATGGGTAGAAGAAGTAGCGGACAGGGTCTGGGTGTATCGAATCGCATTGTACCTGAAGATGTGTATGCCGAAGCAGAAGCACAAGGCACACCTATCCAACGTGGAGGTAATGTAGATGCGATGCTCAATGACCTCGTAGAAAATTACAACAATCTCGAACCTCTGCAACAGCACCAAGCAAGTGCACGTGTTATGCAAGCTCAGCGTGAGCATTACTTGGAGATTGCCAATGAAGCGTATCGCAAGGGTGACATGGAGACGTATCAGGCAAACAAAGAGACCGCAGAAACCTATGAAAGTATCAGAGGCAGACATCAGCGAGAAGCAGACCATATCGAAACAGAAGCACGTGAAGCAAAGCGTGTCAGCAACGAAGCGGAACGAAATGCTATTCGAGAACGTGTCATGCAACACATGCGTGAACAAGAAGAGATACATGGTCTCTCACGTGTACCACTTCCAGAAGGTGACATAATCTACATGACAGGTCGTGAATGGAGTAATGAAGCAGACTTCACATCGTTTGTGAATGATTACATCCGCCATCGTATGAGCGACCAACAGCACAGTATGTATGAGTACCGTCAAGAAAATGGACGATATCCGCAATCATACGAAGAGCTTGAATCATGGGGTAAAGAAAGTACCAGACGTCGTATTATTGAACAGACTGAAGAGTCTACCGTAGCAGGAGCACTTGCACGTGAAGCACCTACTCAACCTGCACCTGCACCTCAACCTGAACCACATTCTGCACCAGATGACGACAGGCGACGTATTATCGAAAGCGAAGACCCGACAGGTTTCACCTCAAAATTTGATGA
>Ga0181419_1000718_pt1 | contig 11396 bp, 9 predicted proteins | sample 42SPOviralmetaG_FD_130144 | JGI IMG/M metagenome (GOLD analysis project Ga0181419, IMG submission 130144) | Marine viral communities from the oligotrophic San Pedro Time Series (SPOT) site, San Pedro Channel, CA, USA - 42 SPOT_SRF_2013-04-24 | ecosystem: Environmental > Aquatic > Marine > Strait...
GGAAATTAATGTTGAACAAGGGTTTTTACCTAATCAATATCCTAAAACTTATAAATTTTTAGTTTCAAAGGTAAACCATGAAATATCAGAAAATTCATGGTCAACATCTATTGATACTGTCACTATCCCAAGAACATTCGTTTCAGGTAAATTTAATTTCTCAGAATTATCAGAAGCAGCAGAAACTTATGTTACAGGTGGAGGAAATGGAAAACCAGAATATTTAGGACCAACACCAAATGCTGATAGAGTTAGAGAATATATAAAACCAATACCACAGATAGAAGAAAAACTATCAGGCCAAGATGGTGGAGGAGGATATACAGTAGGTATAGATGCAGATGGTAATTTAAAAGGAGAATTAACTAGTGGAGGAGATATTTCATCTGCAGGTGCTGATATGACAATTGCTGTTTTACAAGCTATGAGAACAGAAGCTCCAAATATAAGAATTACAATAACAGCAGGTAATGATTTATATCACCATAATAAAGTTAAAAACTATACAAGTAGACATGAGATAGGTAACGCTATTGATTTTACCATTAATAACCCAACAGCTACTAATTTAGAATTAGTTAAAAAAGTATTAAATAGTTTCATTGTAGGTCCTAAAAATTGGTATTATTTAGATGAATATGGAGAACCAACAGCAGTAGCATCAGGTGCTCACTTCCATTTATCGTTACCAAGACCTGAAAGAGTTATAAAAGGATCGGATCCAAGAGTAAATGCAGAAATATTAGATGCTCAAGCACAGTTTAGAGCAGGAAAAATAACTAAATTACCATAATTATGCCATATTATCCTTCATCCCAAGTCAAAACCAATCTATACACTAATGGAAGTGAACTTTCTATTAATGGGGCTGACTATAAAGGATTTTATTACATAAATTCAAAAGGAGAATATTATAGTGGAGCTACGCCCCAAGCAAATGGTAGTAGACAACTTGAACCTAAAAATGGGGTTAATAATGAAAGTCCATTATATTTAGAAAATTTAGACCGAAAACCTGAAAGTGGTAGAATATCATCTTTTTATAATATAGATTACCCTTACTACGGTGCTACAGGAAGAAATTATAATACTACAAATAATGCCCCTATCAAACCAGTACAAGAAATTTGTATACCAACAGAAAGTGATTATGAATTAGGAGAGTACCAAAGATACTTTTTAAAGAAAAATAATGAAGTACAATATATAGAAGTAAAAGGAAAACAACAACAACTATATAAGGATAAAAGTGGTAAAGTACAATGGCAATTATATACTCCAATTACTATTAATTGGGTTTTAGAGGGTAAATTAGAAGATGTTTATAATACAAATAAAAATATTGTAAAATTATATGAAACCCAAAATAAAATAATGGGGTTTGTAAGTTATTTTAATAATCGATTTACTAAATTTCATATTGAAGAAACTCCATCAAGAAAACAATCAACCGCTTCTCCAAGAATAAGTGGTTACTAGCAAAATAATTCGTATATTCATGTCCTGAATATGGTTATATGTACTGGTTAGTAGAAGAAGAAGATCAAATAAAATTTTTAATTAATAGTGGTTACAAACAAGCATTTATTGAGGTAATCCCTTATAGTGACCACGTACACCCCACATTAAATAGCATTAGTTTAGTGTATATTAGACCGATTAATGCAAGTAAAGGCTATATGTTATGCGTTTCACATAGTGAAACATTGAATGCGTTAAATACGCGTATAGACGAATTGATAAATAAGTTTGATATTTTGTATTGTCGCGATAAAAAGGAGATGTTACATTATTTTCCAAACAAAGCTCTTTACGACATAAATGTGCCTCCTACTACGTATATACGACCATATACAAAAGCACATGAGGTATTAAATTATAAACATAAAGATAACCCAAGTATTAATACTTTTATTCCAGTTGTTAAACACTATGAAATGTGTGAGCAAATATACAATGATTTAAAAGATAATATTAACCATAAAAAAACAGACTATGACGAATTTTTTAACCATAGAGTATCCGTGGTGTTCAACGCCATCGAAAGGATGGGAATACAAATACATCCCGAACAATTCAAAAAACACTTTTATGATGAGAGTAGACCCAAAGTTTACACTCAATACAACCTTAAAACTACAACAACGAGACCATCAAACAAATTTAAAGGAGTAAACTATGCAGCACTTAATAAGGAAAATGGATGTAGAAAATCGTTTGTACCAAGCAATGATATTTTGTACGAAATTGATATTAGCGCTTATCATCCTAGTTTGTCTTGTCGTCTCATCGATTATAATTTTGCCACTGTGGATATTCACAGTCATTTACAACAACTCTATGGAGTAAGTTACGGTAAATCAAAGGAACTGACATTTAAGCAATTATACGGAGGAGTATTTGATCAATATAAACATATCGAATTTTTTAAGAAAATTGATATATACGTAAAAGAACTCTGGTATAAATTTCAAAGCGACGGAGAGATAACGTGCCCGGTTTCAAAATTTGTTTATAAAAAGGATACGTTGGAAAACATGAATCCGCAAAAGCTGTTTAATTATTTGTTACAAAACTTGGAGACGTCAATGAACGTTCGTATACTATGGGACGTACTTCGTTTATTAAGAGGTAAAAAAACAAAACTGGTATTATATACTTATGATTCGTTTTTGTTTGATTGGGATAAAGAAGAAAAAGAATTAATAGGAGACATAAAGAATGTTTTCAAAAAATATAAATTTAACATAAAAACAAAAGAAGGTTATGATTACGACTTTAAATAGACCCTTAAATACGTATAAGATGAATTATGATGTTGAAACATCATTAAATAATATAGGAGATTTGAATAACAAGCTGTTTTGTACATTTACCACGCTAGAGCACTTAGATGATCTAATCCAGAATATAACATCCCAATACGTAATTATTTATAATAAGATGTTTGTTTTAGAGATTGTCGGAAGTGATGAATATGTTGTTACATACAACGTAGACCAGGGTAATGTTCACTCTATTCCAGATAATACTATTCTAGTACATAGAAAAAAGGAGTCTAATACCTTATACACTATTAATGCTTTAAATGAATTAATTAAAAAGCTTAATAATGGTGTTGTTGATACTAAATTTAAAGTAGATTGGCAACATTATAGAAATTGTGTTTTACTTACCCAACACAATGAATTGAATCAATTAAATACAAAAATACACAAAATAATCGAAGTATAGTTTGGCTCCCCAAATTTGGCTTCGTATATTGGTGTTACATTTAAAACAGTTATAATTAAAAAAAGTTATTAAATTATGGATTTATCAATGCTTAAACAGAAGTTGGATACGCTCCAACAAAAAACACCTGCTGGTGGTGCCAAAAGAGATTATTCTCTTACATTTTGGAGACCTACAGTAGGAAAACAACAAATTAGAATTGTGCCTAGTGCATTTAATTCTAATAACCCATTTACAGAATTAAAATTCTATTATGGTATTACAAACAAGGTGATGTTATCACCTGAAACTTGGGGTGAAAAAGACCCGATTGCTTTATTCGCTAGTAAACTTAGAGAAGAATATAGCAAAGAAAATTATCTACTTGCTAAAAAGTTAGATGCAAAAACTAGAATTTTTGCTCCGGTTATTGTTAGAGGAGAGGAGGACAAAGGAGTTCGACTATGGCAATTCGGAAAGCTAATATATGAAGAATTACTTTCACTAGCTGTAGATGATGAAATTGGAGATTACACTGATATCGTTTCAGGTAGAGATCTTACAATTGAAACAGTAGGACCAGAATCAACAGGTACTCAGTATAATAAATCATCAGTGAGAGTTAGATTAAAAGAAACTCCATTAAGTGATGATGCTGAATTAGTTGATAAGTGGATTTCAGATCAACCAAACCCAACAAAAGAATTCAAACAATTTACTTTTGATGAAATGAAGTCAGCATTAGAAAAGTGGTTAGCGCCAGAAACTAATGATGATACAGATGGTGATGTTACACCTGCTGCAGTTGAAACACCAGCTAAGTCTAATTTTAGTTTAGATACTACAAAAGATAATGTTAAGAAAAATAAAGCAGATGCTTTTGATACATTATTTGATGATAAAAAGAGTAACGAACCAGATGATCTTCCTTTCTAAATATGGCAAGAAAAGTATCAAAGTCTCTCTCGGCAGCAGTGTCTGCCGAGATTAAGACAAAATTTGATTTAAATAAATTTAAAGCCACTAAAGGTTTAGATAAAAACGTCAAATTTAAGGAACAACAATGGATACCACTATCTCCTGCATTTCAGGAAATATCTGGAGTACCAGGTATTCCAATGGGACATATTTCATTACTTAGAGGACATTCTGATACAGGTAAAACAACTGCTCTACTTGAAGCAGCAGTATCAGCACAAAAAATGGGTGTATTACCTGTTTTTATAATTACTGAGATGAAATGGAATTGGGAACATGCCGCTCAAATGGGATTAGAAGTAAAACTAATCAAAGATGAGGAAGATAATGTTGTAGATTATGAAGGTAATTTCATTTATGTTGATAGAGAAACATTACATACAATTGAAGACGTAGCAGCATTTATAATGGATCTACAGAATGAACAGAAAAAAGGTAATTTACCTTATGATTTAGCATTTTTCTGGGATTCAATTGGATCAATTCCATGTCAAATGTCAGTTGAAAAACTGAAAAACAACAATGAATGGAATGCAGGAGCAATGTCAACACAATTTGGTAACACAGTTAATCAAAGTATTGTAATGTCACGTAAAGAATCATCACCATATACTAATACACTTTGTGCTATTAATAAAGTATGGACTGCTAAAGCAGAATCACCTATGGGTCAACCTAAAATGATGAACAAAGGTGGAATGGCAATGTGGTATGATGCAACTTTCGTAGCTACTTTTGGTAATGTATCAAATGCAGGAACATCTAAAATTAAAGCAATTAAAGGTGGTAAGCAAGTAGAATGGGGTAAAAGAACAAATTTACAAATTGATAAAAACCACGTTAATGGTATGCAATCAAGAGGTAAAATTGTTATGACAAACCACGGTTTTATTACTGATACTGACAAGGATAAAAATGCATATAAAAAAGAACATGCTGATGAATGGTCTAAAATCTTAGGAGGAGGAACATTCACAATCCAAGAAGACGAAGAAGATCATACACCAGTATTATTTGATTCTCAGGACATTTAAAAAGAAAACATGAAGCATAAAGATTTATTTAAGTTGCTGGACGAAGTTCAGGAGCAAGGGGAAGAAACTACTCCAAAAAGACATGATAAAGTATTAATTTTAGATGGATTAAATCTATTTTTTAGAAACTTTGCAATGATGAATATGGTAAATCCTGATGGGGTTCATATTGGAGGGTTAGGAGGGTTCTTTCGTTCTTTAGGCGCCATGATTAGACAAACAAATCCAACATCTGTTTATGTAGTATTCGACGGAGCAGGTTCAACAGTAAATCGTAAGAACCTGCTCTCCGAATACAAAAGTACAAGAAATTTACAACGAATTACTAATTGGGAAGCATTTGACAATTTAGAGGAAGAACATGACTCAAAAATTGACCAAATAGTGCGTATAATCCAGTATTTAAAGCTATTACCTGTTAAAACCACTATATTGGATAAAGTAGAAGCTGATGATATTATAGCCGTGTTAGCTGAAAAACTAGTAGAAAAACATAATTCAACTTGTTTTATAGTATCTTCAGATAAAGATTTCTTACAATTAGTTACTGATAAAATTATTGTATATAGACCAATGGAGAAAGAATATTATACTCCAAAAGTTGTAGAAGAAAAAGTAGGTTTATTACCATCGAATTTTTTATTACATAAAGTATTATTAGGGGATAAATCAGATAATATTCCAGGTATAAAAGGATTAGGTGCTAAAGGTATATTTAAAAAGTTTCCTGAATTAAAAACACATGACTTAACATTAGATGACATTTTTGACATTTGTGCTAGGAAATTTAAGGATCATGTCGTATATTCACGCATAATCCAAGATCAAAAACGGATTGAAACTAATTATAAAGTTATGGATTTAAGTATTCCAATGATTGATGATAAAGGAAAGGAACATATTGATGATCTAATAGTTGAGGAATTACCTGAATTTAATGCTGAAATGTTTGTTTCATTTTATAATGAAGACAAATTAGGGGGAATGATTAGAAATCTAGATACATGGTTAAAAGATATTTTTTCACAATTCCCCATTTATAAACAATAAAAACTATAATATAGGTTATGACATTACAAACACTGAATCAATATGGTCCTGATTTCCAAATCAAAGCAATATCAGCATTGCTTACCCATAAAGAATTATTAGTTAATATTCATGATATTATCAGTGAAGAATTTTTTGAAAATAGTGCACATAAGTGGGCTGTAAAAGAAATATTAAAATATTACGATAAATACCATACAACACCTTCATTAGATGTTTTAAAAGTAGAGTTAAAAAAAGTTGATAATGATGTTCTACAAGTATCAATTAAAGAACAATTAAAACAGGCTTATGTATCATCTGATGAAGATTTAAAGTATGTACAAGAAGAATTTACTAATTTTTGTAGAAACCAACAATTGAAGAAGGCCTTAATGTCGTCTGTGGACTTATTGAAAGCAGGCGACTTTGATGGTATTAGATATATTGTTGATGGAGCTTTAAGAGCGGGACAAGATAAAAACGTAGGACATGAATATGTTAAAGATATTGAAGAAAGGTATAGAGAAAATTCGAGGACAACTATACCTACACCTTGGGAAAAGATCAATAATTTACTACAAGGTGGATTGGGAAATGGAGATTTTGGTCTCATATTTGGTAATCCAGGAGGTGGTAAATCTTGGTCATTAGTAGCTATTGGAGGTGAAGCTGTTAGATTAGGATTTAATGTAATTCACTATACTTTAGAGTTAGGTGAAGATTATGTTGGAAAAAGATATGACGCCTTTTTCACTAATATACCAGTTAATAAAACTCATCTACTTAGGCCTAAGGCAGAAGAGATCATACCTCAATTACCAGGTAGGTTAATAATTAAAGAATTCCCCACAGGTCGTGCGACTATGTCAACAGTTGAATCACATATTAAGAAAGTAGAAAGTATGGGAGTTAAAGCTGATTTAGTAATTATTGATTATGTTGACCTCCTTTCATCAGGACGTAAAAATAGGGAGCGTAAGGACGAAATTGATGATATTTATGGCAGCACAAAAGGCCTAGCTCGAGAATTGAACATACCTATTTGGTCAGTATCTCAAGTAAATAGAGCTGGTTCGAATGATGACATTATAGAAGGAGATAAAGCAGCTGGATCTTATGATAAGCTGATGATCACTGACTTTTGTATGTCTCTTTCAAGGAAAAAAGAAGATAAAGTAAAAGGAACTGGTAGATTTCACATTATGAAAAACAGATATGGAACTGATGGTCTAACATTTGCTGTTAAAGCAGATACTTCTACAGGCCACTTTGAAGTACATAACTATAATACGGATCTAGACGAACAAGAAAATTTCACTCCTGCTACTAAGTCAAATAAGTTTGATACTGACACAGACAAATTTGACAAACAGAAACTTCGTGAGTTATATGACCCAGGTTTCTTTGAACTAAGTAAATAAACAATTAAAACAATTTTAAAATGGCAAAAACATCATTATTACAAGAACGTATCGTTTACAAACCCTTTGAATATCAGGAGGCATCGGATTATTGGTTAAAACAACAACAAGCACATTGGTTACATACAGAAGTACCTATGATGTCTGATGTTAATGATTGGAAACAGAATCTTACTGATTCTGAAAAGAATATTATAGGAACTATATTAAAAGGATTTGCTCAAACTGAAACTGTAGTAAATGATTATTGGTCAACATTAGTTACTAAATGGTTTAGAAAACCAGAAGTAATTAAAATGGCTGTTACATTTGGTGCTTTTGAAACTATTCATGCAGAAGCCTATTCTTTATTAAATGAGGAATTAGGATTAGATAATTTTGCTGAATTTTTAGAAGATGAAGCAACAATGAATAAAATAGAAACATTAATGCAAGTAAGAGATTCTCATGATGGTACTCCTAACTGGCATGAAAGAGCTAAATCATTAGCAATCTTTTCTGCATTTACAGAAGGTGTAAATTTATTTTCTTCTTTTGCAGTATTACTTTCTTTTAAATTAGATAATAAACTTAAAGGAGTAGGACAGATTGTAGAGTGGAGTATTAGAGATGAATCATTACATTCTGAAGCAGGATGTTGGTTATTTAGAACACTAATGCAAGAACACCCAGAATTTAATACACCAGAATTACAAGCTGATATTGAAGAAGCAGCTAAGTTATCTTTAAAACTAGAATTAGATTTTATTGATAAAGTGTATGAAATGGGAGATTTACAAGGTTGTCCTAAATATGATTTAATTTCATTTATTAAACATAGAGTAAATACTAAAATGAGTGATTTAGGATATGGACCAATTGTAAACGGAATAGATAAAGAAGCAGTACAAAGAATGAGTTGGTTTGATAATTTATCAGGTGGAAAACAACATACAGATTTCTTTGCAAATAGAGTAACAAATTATAGTAAAGGTGTTCAAAATTGGGATGCCGCATCAATATTTTAATATGGATAATAACTTACAAGTAGATTATAGTAATTGGGAAGCTGGAAAGCAATACCCAATATGGATGGATGAAATTTCTTTAGCAACAATTTCAAAAGGTTATTTACTACCTGGAGAAACTGTAAGAACAGCATATAAAAGAGTAGCAAATGCTTCAGCAGCTAGACTAAAAAAACCAGAATTAGCAAATAAATTCTTTAAATATATTTGGAATGGTTGGATTGGATTAGCATCTCCTGTTATATCAAATATGGGAACTGATAGAGGTTTACCAATATCATGTTTTGGTATTGATACGCCAGATTCAATACGTGGAATCGGTTTAACTAACGCAGAACTAATGAAATTAACAGCATCCGGCGGAGGTGTAGGTATTTCGTTATCTCGTATTAGACAACGTGGAGAATATATTTCAGGTAATGGTAAGAGTGAAGGTGTAGTACCTTGGGCTAAAATTTATGATTCATCAATTATTGCAACTAATCAAGGAAATGTAAGAAGAGGAGCAGCATCAGTTAATTTAGATATTGAACATGGTGATATTGAAGAATTTATGCAAATTCGTAGACCGAAGGGTGATCCAAATAGACAATGTTTAAACTTACATCAATGTGTTGTTGTAGGAGATTCATTTATGAGGAAATTAGAAGCAAGAGACCCAGAAGCAATGAATAGATGGGCTACTGTTTTAAAATCAAGAATGGAAACAGGTGAACCTTACATTATGTACAAGGATAATGTAAATAAAAATAACCCTATAGCTTATAGAATGCATAATTTAGATGTTTCTATGACTAACATTTGTTCTGAAATTACATTATTTACAGATGAAGAACACTCATTTATTTGTTGTTTATCTTCTCTTAATTTAGCTAAGTGGGAAGAATATAAAGACACAGATTGTATTGAGACTGCAATTTGGTTTTTAGATGGTGTAATGCAAGAATTTATTGATAAATCAAATGGTAAAGAAAGTTTAAAACGAACTCATAAACATGCAGCTAAAGGTAGAGCTTTAGGTTTAGGTGTAATGGGATGGCATACTTTCCTTCAACAAAAAGGATTACCATTTAATTCTGTAGCATCTACAGTTCATACTAGAAATATTTTTAATAAAATTAGAAGTAAAGCAGAATCAGCATCTATGAATTTAGCAGCTGAATATGGAGAACCATTATGGTGTAGAGGAACTGGTATGAGAAATACTCACTTATTAGCAGTAGCCCCAACAGTATCAAATTCTGTTATTTGTGGTGGTATTAGTGCAGGAATTGAACCCCTACCTGCTAATGTTTATACTTTTAATGGTGCTAAAGGTACTTTTATTAGAAAAAATAAAGTATTAGAAGCATTACTTGAAGAAAAAGGACAAAATAAAACTAAATGGTGGGATCAAATGCTACAAGAAGGTGGATCAGTATTAGGTTTACCAGATAATATACTATCTGCAGAAGAAAAAGAAGTATTTTTAACCTTCTCAGAAACAAATCAATTAGAATTAGTAAAACAAGCAGCTGAAAGACAAAAATATATAGATCAAACTCAATCTTTAAACTTATCATTTGACCCTAATGATTCTCCTAAATGGATTAATCAGGTTCATATGGAAGCTTGGAAATTAGGTGTAAAAACTTTATATTACCTACGAACTGATTCAGTAATCAAAGGTGATTTAGGATCTAGAATGGCAGATTGCATCAGCTGTGATGGATAAATAACATGAAAACCAGAATACTTTGTTTTTTTATTTTAATTAGTGGATTTATAAATGCACAAACTACAGTAAACATAAGGTCACTTAAGACTCATTATGGTGGGAGCCAATCAGGTCAGTATTATACAGGTAATGCTAACAGCCATACAGAATTTGATAACATGGTTAATCTTGCTGATGGTGGTACTACACTCTATACAGAAGGACCTGTAGATATAACAAGTTATCAAGGCCCAAGAGGTGGTAATCATACCCCTTATCAACTATGGAATCCACCAAGATGGGGTACTCAAAGATATGCAATTATCTATTCTGGTTGGTTTAAACCCAATAAATCAGGCGTATATTCATTTAGAACATTTACTGATGACTCACATGAGTTTATGATTAAAGGTATTGGTAAGACTAATGATATAGTTACTAAACATTATGGTTGGAATGTATGGGCTTATGGTACGGCAACCCTAGATAAAAATACATGGTATGAGTTTGAATATAGAATTCAAAATTTTGGTGGTATAGGTGCTGCAAATTTCCAATATAAAATACCGAATGGTAGTAGCTATAATCAACTCAGTCCCGGTCATCCATTTGCAGAATGGTCTACTACTGAACCTATTGACCCTATAACTCATACTGGATATGTTTATGGAGCAGAAGAAGAAGCCTTATCTGGAGTTACAGTACAGCTGAAAACCCAAAACAAAAATCAAGTTGGTTTCTCATATACAACTCAAGCTACTACAACCACAGACTCAAATGGTTATTACTCCTTTAACACTACTTTAGATTATAATAGCTATGACTACACTATTGATATAGTACAGCCTGCATTATCAATACCTACCCTAAATGATGTCAGTTACTTTACTACTAAATTAATTAGTGGGGTTTATAATTCTAAAGATTATTGGAGAATGGATGTTAATAATGACGGGAAATTTAGTGTTGCAGATTTATATTCTATGTTAGCTTATATGAATGGTATATTTACACA
>Ga0181419_1000719_pt1 | contig 11387 bp, 6 predicted proteins | sample 42SPOviralmetaG_FD_130144 | JGI IMG/M metagenome (GOLD analysis project Ga0181419, IMG submission 130144) | Marine viral communities from the oligotrophic San Pedro Time Series (SPOT) site, San Pedro Channel, CA, USA - 42 SPOT_SRF_2013-04-24 | ecosystem: Environmental > Aquatic > Marine > Strait...
GTTAATTTCTTGGTAAATGGCGATACGGATATCTAATTATGGGTATTAAAGGATTAGGAAATCAAGCAAACACCTTTGGAAATAAGTTTGTTAAATCTCTTGGTGGCGACTCATCAGGAAAGGATGCTGTTAGTCCAGTACCAGTACCAGTACCACCATCGGGAATAACAGCAACTGGTGGTAATGTTGGTGAATATACTGAAGGTAGTGATACTTATAAAGTACATGTATTTACTTCATCAGGAGCACTTAATGTTACAGCACTTGCAACTGGTAGTAGTATTCCAAATAATGTTGAGTATCTTGTAGTCGCAGGTGGTGGTGGCGGTGGATGCCAGCATGGTGGTGGCGGTGGTGCTGGTGGATATCGTTCTAGTGTTGTTGGAGAAAGTTCTGGTGGTGGTGGATCAGCAGAGTCTGTATTTACAGCAGTCGTTGCAAATTACCCAGTAGTTGTTGGTGGTGGCGGAGCAGGTGATGGTCCACACGGCAGTTTTGCCGGTGGAACAGCAACCAGTGGTGTAAATTCAACACTTGACGGACCAAATATTTCAGCAATAACCTCAGGTGGTGGGGGCGGTGGATCCTCAATGTCTAATCCAAACACTAATGGAGGAGCAGGAGGTTCTGGTGGTGGTGTAGCTTTAGATGGAACAGGTGGTCCTGGTGGCGGAAATGGTGGAGCATCAACTCCAAACCAAGGATATCCTGGTGCGCCACAAGGTGGATATCCTGGTAGTAACTATGGTGGTGGAACTGGTGGAGGTGGAGCAGGTGCTATTGGAGGGGCAGTACCTAACCCAAATATCGCTGCCGGAACTGGCGGTATAGGAGTAATATCTTCTATTGCTGGACTACCAGAATATAGATCTGGTGGTGGTGGTGGAGGAAGTCATTCTCCCTGGGCTTATGGTATGGGTGGTCTAGGTGGTGGTGCTAGAGGTGGACAAGGTAATACAGAAGCAGGAGTTTCTGCTGTTGCAAATAAAGGTGGTGGCGGCGGTGGTGCTGGTGCTCATCCGGTAGCAGGCGGTGCTGGTGGTTCTGGAATAGTAGTCCTCAGATATAAAATAGCTGAGGCATCAGTTAAAGCAACTGGAGGTATTGTTAGTTTTTATAATAATAAAACTATTCATACCTTTACTAGTTCGGGTACTTTTGCTACTGCTCCTGGATGGTCTTCAACAAATGTAGAATATGTTGTAATTGGCGGCGGCGGTGCTGGTAATGGTGGACCTGGACCATCTGCTGGTGGTGGTGGTGGTGCTGGTGGATTTATTACAAACACAAATCATCCTATTGGAACGCATCCAGTATCAGTTAACGTTGTAGTTGGAGGAGGTGCAGCAGCTGCTGCAAATACTCAAGTCGGCGGCACACCTTCATATTTTGGAACACCTCTAACAGGATATGGTGGAGGTGGTGGTGGCAGACACATCAATAGTGGACCAAGCCCAACTGAAAATGGATCTCCTGGTGGTTCTGGTGGTGGTTCTAATGATGGTGGTGGTACTGCTGGAACTGGCAGTAGGCAAACTGGAACTAGTAATCCGACACCAATAACACCGCAAGGTAACCCTGGTGGTACTGGTGCTGGTAATGGTGGTAGTAATGGTGTCTCTGGTGGTGGTGGAGGAGGAGCTGGTCAAGCAGGACAAAATGCTGTTGATCAAGCAGCTGCTGGAACTGGAGGGTATGGAAGACAACTTCCCGCAACATTCCAAAATCCAATATCCGTAACATCTCTTGGAACACCAGCAACAGGATATGCTGGAGGTCAAAGTGGTAATTACTGGTTTGCTGGAGGTGGCGGCGGTGGTACTGGAAATGGTCCTCAAGGTACTACATATCTTGGTGGAGCTGGTGGAGGTGGAACAGGACTTTCTAATTCCAGTCCTCTAACCTATCAAGGTTTAGATCTGAATGCAGTAACAAATACTGGTGGTGGAGGAGGATCTGGCCACGCCAGAGTGGCTGGATCTGGTGGTTCTGGTATTGTCATCATTGCATATCCTTCCTAAATATATAAAACAATTAATTACATAAAAGATGGCTCATTTTGCACAACTAGATGATAACAATGTTGTCACCCAAGTCATTGTTGTGAGCAACGATGACACATCCGATTCAAACGGTGTAGAAGCAGAAAGCATTGGTGTTGCTTTCTGTCAGAAACTTCTTGGTGCTTCTACTAACTGGAAGCAAACTTCTTATAATAGTACTATCAGAGGCAATTATGCAGGTATTGGTTATGTGTATTCGACTGGAGTAGCAACTCTTGGAGTTGGTTCTACTGATGTCTTTATGCCAGCAAAACCATATGCATCGTGGACAGTTAGTACCACAGCAGCACAATGGGAACCACCCTCAACTCCTGGTGCAGCACCTACACTGACTGATGAAGAAGTAGCAGCAAATAAGTATTACGTATGGAACGAAAGTAATTATCAAGCAGACCCAGCAACTGCGTGGGTTCTAACCACACCAGAATAAACATCAGGAGGGGCAACCCTCCTTTTTTTATGATAAATACTTGAACAGGATATAATAGAAGCGATGCCTTATATCGGTAATTATCACGTTACTGGAGATACCGCAAGTAACTTTAGATTGTTGGACGATATTTCGTCGTTTACTCAGACCTTTAATGGCGGAACAGCATCTATTGTTGATGTAAGTAATGACAGAATAAAATTACCTGAACATAGATTTGTAACTGGACAGAGAGTAACTTATGGAAACGGTGGCGGGTCTGATGTTGGTGGGTTATCTAATAGTGGTGCTTACTTTGTTATAAAGTATGATAGAGATCATATTCGATTAGCAGCATCATCTGCTAATGCATTCAATAATGTAGCAGTACCTCTGTCTGCTGCTGGTAGTGGAACAGCACATACTCTGAACGTTGCCTTTGATGGAGTCAATAAGGTCTTCCGTCCTACGAAAGACAATGGAAACTTCTGTAGGATTTCTAGACCAGCACAGTTACAGATTTCAGTTAACGGTGTAATTCAGAAACCAAATAATACTTCTGGTAATATAGTAGAAGGTTTCAAGATTGATGCTGGTGGTAACATTGAGTTTGCTTCGGCACCTACTACAGCAGAAACTTTCTGGGGTCAGATTACTGCTGAAGCATTAGCAACGTTTGATATTGCTGATAATGAACTTGATAACTTTACTGGTGATGGAACTACAACAGATTTCACTCTGTCAAGAACAGTTCCTAATAATGCGAGTGTTGTAGTTACAATCAATGGTGTTGTTCAACACGCCACTGATAATCAAGGTGCGCGTGCATATTCCGTTTATGATACAATCTTATCATTTACTGGAGCACCATCTCTTAATGATGAGATTCAAGTACGTCACATTGGATTTGCTTCACCAGTTAATAGTGACGTAACTTCTTTCCAAGGAAGAGTTGGAACAGTTACTATTGTTGATAGTGACCCTATTGTTGCTATTCAATCTGGTGGTATTGGAATTGGTACTGTTAGAACAATTAACTTTGTTGGTGCTGGAAACAGTATTAAGCAAGTTGGTGATACTGTTGAAGTCACAATTTCTGGTTCTGGTGGTGGAGGTGGATCAGGTGTTATCCATAAGGAGACATTCAATGTCACTACTAATCAGACTGTATTCAACTTAAGTAACTCTTATAATTCTGGATACGTAGATGTATTTGTAAACGGTGTTAGATTATCACCTTCAGATTTTACAGAGACTGATTCTACTACGATCACACTTGCCGAAGCAGCAATACCTGGTGATGTTGTTGATGTTCTGATTCATAGTTCTGTAGTTCAGAACACTATTATTGATTCATCGATTGATAATCTAACTGTTAATGATTCTCTGACTGGTCAGATTGGTGGTGGTGAAGAAACTGTAGGTACGGGTTCTGCTTCATTCTTGGCAGAAGTTATTAGTATGCCCACTGTTCTTGCCTGTGGAGCAACAGCAACTGTTCAACCCAAGACAGGACACGATATCACATTCGTTAAATATCAAGAAGTTCAAATCACAGGTGATGCTGATTTAATTCTTGGTGGAACCGCAGATTTTGTAATCGACGTACACAACCTCGCGGTATAAATATATTTAAATTGGTACTAGGATAATTTAATGTCTAGGCTTAGATCTAATAAGGTAGTAAATCAAGCGGGCACGGGCGCACCCGAACTTACCTATGGTGCTGTTGTTCCTGCTACTGGTACGATCTCTGGTGCTGGAGGCATTAATGTAACTGGGGTAGTAACCGCAACGAGTTTCAGTGGAGACGGTTCGGGATTAACTGGAGTTGGTGATCCTAGTGCTCTCAAAGACGGAAGCAATGTAAAAGTACAAGCAATATCTACTGGTGCTAATGTTACTGGTAACATTGCTGCAACAGGAAATGTATCAGCATCTGGAAATGTAACTGCTGTTGATGGTACATTTAGTGGTAACTTAACAGTTCAAGGAACCACAACAACTATTGATACTGCTGTTACTGCTGTTGATAGTTTAGCAGTTGATGGTTCGGTTGGTATTGGAACCACAAATCCAACTGCAAAACTATCCGTTTTTACTGACGGAGTAGAAGACTCTTTTAGAATAGGAACTCCTAGTGGTTCTGATACATTTATTAGACTTGGTTCTACAGGAACTGATCCAGATACACACGCTGTCATAAAATATGATAAGGAGGATAATTACCTATCATTACTTGTTTCTGGTGAATCTCATGGTGCGGGTGGAGTTCTGATTGCCAACGGTGGTAACGTTGGTATCAAATCTGCAATACCAAAAACATCGCTTGATATTGGAAGCACTGACGCAGTAGTAGTTCCCGTTGGCACAACAGGTCAGAGACCAGGAAGTGCTGCTGCTGGTATGTTCAGATACAACAGCACCGAAGGAAAGTTTGAAGGATACACCACAGAGTGGGGAGAGATTGGTGGTGGTGGAGGAGGTATTACAACAGAAGCATCAGTAGCATCAGGAGCAGTTGTAACATTAGACCTCACCGCAGCACAAGATCATAAGGTGACAGCAACTGGTATCTGTACAATTACGTGTACTGGTGGAACAGAAGCAGATAGTCATACGGTAAGAATTATAAACAGCGGATCTGCAACAATTGGATTTAGCACTTACTTCTTATTCCCGTCAGGTTCTACACCAAGTTTACCGAGTGCAGACGGATCAATTAGTTTGATTTCATTCACGGTAAATAGGGTAGGAGCAGCAGGAACACAACTGCTTGCTGGCGCATCTGTAAACTTTAGCTGAGAGTAGATAAATGGGAATCGCATTACCTCAGGTAGTTACATCTGATAGGGCATCTGGTGCTCAGGTTATTGATGGTAGTTTGAAGTTTGACAGAGTAAGTGATACTGCTAATACATATCTAGAAAGAACCTTCACTGATGGAAATCCCAAGAAGTGGACTTGGAGTGCATGGATAAAAAGAGATAATCTTACATCCACTAATAGATTATTTGGTGGAAACAATAACACCAGTGGTAATGCTGATTGGACTACTATTCTCTTTCACCCCACCAATAACGATTTAAGAATTGGTGCATATAGTGTATTCCCAAGAAGTGGAAATGCCTCTTTTAGGGATTCAAATGGATGGTATAATTTGGTCGTAAACGTCGATATCGATAGTTCAGATACAAATAGTAAGTATAGGGCATATATTAATAATAAAGAACTAACATGGAGCTCAACAAACGATCAAACTAACACTGGACTTAATAGGGCTGGTTTTGTAGGATATATTGGTACTGAAGTCAGTGGTGTTGGTGGTAGTCAGGGTAATGGATTTGGTGGCAGTATGTCACAGTGCTATTTCATAGATGGATTATCACTTGGACCTGGATATTTTGGATATACTGACCCACTCACAGGAACTTGGAGACCTAAAAAGTTTAGAGCAGAAGGAACAACTGTTAATGATGGAACTGTTTGGAGTGCTGGTGCTGGTGCTAACTTTGATTCTAGTAATCCAGCAACTAATGGATTTGATGGAAATCCCGCAACTTATGCAAGAACAGATAATGCTAATGTAACAGCTACGGTTACTTTTTCAAAACCAATTCACTTTGCTAATTTGGCGGTTAGAGGTGCTTTAGAAACTGGTGGTATTATTAAAGTGAATGGAGTTGATGTATCATCTCAATATGCTTCAGGGAGTTCTACCTTACAAACTATTAATTTAACTCAGGTAGCTGGTGTTTCTTCACCATTGACATCAATATCACTTACGGGAGTTAGTGGTGCAGCACAACCAAGGTTTTCACAAATTATAGTTGATGGTGTTGCAATGCAAGATAGCACTACAACAAACCTTGATTTTGGCACCAATGGTTTCTACCTCCCGATGGATGGAAACTCACCTATTGGAGAAGATAAATCTGGAAAAGGAAATGACTGGACACCAAAAGGATTTGGTGGTTCAGTATCACTTGATAACCCTATTGCATCAGGAGCACTACCAATCCTCAACACCAATGATGCAGGAACTGTTGCAAGATTTGGTGTCCGTACAGATAAGAAGACTTATGTAGTAACAGCATCTGGTGGTAAGTATTATCTTGATGGAGTAGAAAAACCAACACTCAACTTCCTTCGTGGTGGTACTTATATTTTTGATTATACTGCTGCTTCTGGACATCCATTTAAGTTCTCTACCACTTCTGATGGAACTCATAATAGTGGTTCTGAATATACTGATGGAACAAACACCACAACTACAAATGTAATGAAGATAACGGTGCCTCATAATGCACCTGATATCCTTTACTATTATTGTAGTCAACACCAAAATATGGGATCGAGCATCAATGTAACCACTGATGTCCTTAAGGCAGATCCTTATGCTTGGAAGTGTATGTTTGCTATGGCGAGTGATGCTATTGATCACTCTCCAGAAATTAATGTGAACTCAACTGCTTCTATATTTGGTGATGTTCATACCACTACTCCTCAAGGGTTGAGGAATTTGTATGGTCACTCCAAGAAGGTGGAAACTGGTGGTGGATTTAGAATTGATATGGAGCTGACCAGTGCTGCTGCTAATGCTAAACACAGTTGGGGCACAGGAGACTTCACTATAGAACTGTGGCATTATCAGGATGGGGGACAAACTTCATGGCAGAGTTTGTTTAGATCTGCTGCTTATAATAATGATACTCTAGGTGTTGATGGAATTTCTCACTATGGAAACGGGCAGAGTTTAAAACCATATTTTGGAGGTGGTGGTTCTGCTGGAATATTTGGCACAGCAAGTAATTGCATTCCATATAAAAAATGGCATCATACTGCGTGGACAAGACAGGGAGGTGTGAATAGAATATTTGCTAATGGTGTTATAGTATTAACATTTAATGACAGTAGATCTTACGATAACAGAGGATTTGAAATTGGAGATGTTTACACTTGGAATGGTGGAGTTCAAGATGCTCGTATCTATAATGGAGTAGCAAAATACACCAGTAACTTTGTAGTTCCTGCAACCTCCCCAGATATTCTCCCAGACACTCCATCAGGTGTGAGTGGTAGTTCTAAACTTGCTAAAGTCACTGATGGTGCTGTTGCTTTTGATGGCACTGGTGATTATTTGTCCACTTCCGATAATACTGACCTTGATTTGGGTAATAGTGATTTTACTATTGAAGGTTTCGTATACGTTAGTGCTGAAAGTGGTTCACGACAAACTTTTGTTGCAAAAGGAACTGGTACAGATAACCAAGCCAGTTATCATATTGCATTAGACACTAGTGAAACTTGGATATATTACTTGTCATCTAATGGTTCTACCTGGGACGTATCGTCAGCAGTTACAATAGGCGAATCTAGATTAAACTCTTGGCAACACATTGCATTAGTTCGTAGTGGAAATACTATTACTCCATATTTAGATGGAGTTGCTGGAACACCTACAACTACATCTGCAACAATATTTGATGGCAATAAACCATTTACAATAGGAGCAGATGATCCAGGAAATCAAAAACTAAATGGATTTATCTCAAACGTAAGAGTAATCAAAGGAACTGCACTCTACACAGCAAACTTCACACCACCAACCAGAGAACTCACAAATGTAACCAACACAAAACTTCTGTGTTGTCAGTCAAATAAATCTGCTGGTGCTGCTGCTGTTTCACCAAGCATTAGTGGTATTAATGATGGAACTGTTTGGAGTGATGGTGCTGATCTTGCTTTAAATAATTTTAATGGCATTCAGTCCATATTTGACGGATCTTTGACGACTAGAGGTGGCGATACTAATACTGCATACCTGACGTATGTTAATAATGTATCTATTTCTGCGAGCACTGGTATTCGTATCTATTGGAATGGAGTAGGATCTGGACAGAGATATATTAGAATTAATGGAACAACTGAACTAGACGATGGTAGTGGTCAATTAACTCCTGGATGGTCAAGTGTATCAAGTTTCTCTGGAACGATTAATAAGATTGAGATTAAGACGGCTAACAGTGGTTCATTCGGTATTGCAGCTATTGAGATTGATGGTACTATTTTAATTGATCCAGTCACAGCAAACGGAGGCGCAGCAGCAACCAACTTCAACCCATTCACAACTGATATAGATGCAGTTCGTGGACAAGAGACTGGTTATCTTACTTATAACCCCTTAAATATTACTTCTAGCGTGATACTGAAAGATGGAAATCTAGAAGTAGATCATTCAGGAACTCCGCATCTGCAGTGTACTGTTGGAAATATTTTTGCTAGTACTGGAAAATGGTATGCAGAAATTACAAAGAATGAGACTGGTATAGAAGATGCATATGGTATTGTAACAGATGTTTTTCAGCAAGATAATTCTTTTTACAGTGTAGAAAAAATATGTGCATTTAAAGGTGGAAATGTAACGTATAGTGGATTTGGATCTGCAGTTTTTCCTTCTTTCAGTTCTGCTGGTCAAGTTATAGGTTTGTATATGGATCTTGATAGTCAGAAATTTGGAATTTCTGTTAATGGTGGTCCAATAACTTATGTAAATATTGGTGATTATGATAGTCACACTCCTGGAGAACGATGGACCTGGATGTCTCAATCTGGTTCTTCTAGTTCTAGTGGTTCTTATAGGCATACTGCAAACTTCGGACAAAAACCCTTCAAGTTCCCACCACCAGATGGTTTCCAACCACTGAATGCTGCTAATGTAAGATCAGATACTGTGATTGCACGTCCTGATCAGTTTGTAAGTGTAACTCTTTATACTGGTAATCAAAGTGTAAGAACAATATCGACGGGCAATACTCCAGATCTGGTCTGGATCAAAGATAGGACCGATACGAATGGGCATAACCATAACTTAATAGATACAGTTAGAGGAGCACCAAGGATTCTTCAATCAGATACAACTGCAGCTGAAATTACTGACTCAACAGATGGATTAACATCCTTCACCTCTAATGGTTTTACATTAGCTGCCAATGTTCTTGGTAATCAAAGCTATGAGTTGAATAAAACTGGTAATGGTTATGTAGCATGGTGCTGGAAGGCTGGTGGAAACAAAAACACCTTTAATGTTGATGATGTAGGTTATGCAAGTGCTGCTGATGTTAATATGAGTGTTGGTGCTTTAAATAGCTCTGTTTACAATCAAGATGCATGGAATAGTCAAGTAACAGGAGTTGATTATAGTTGGGCGGGAAGTGCAACCAACGGTATGTTTGATGGATTAAATAATAAGATTAGAGCGGCAGGTTCTGGTTCATCTTTTACTTGGAATACTAGTATTGCTGCAAGTACTTTAAGAGTTAAAGTGCATAATGAGGGAGGTGCCTCTGGCAATGGAGGAACTTTTACAGTTACTGATTCAAATGGTACAAGAGCATTTGCCGTACCAAACTCAACCAACGCTGATGTGACAAATGGTGTCTTACAATTCACAAACGTTCCTGTTAGTGGAACACTTACGCAAATTGTGTGTAATGGTGGTGTTGGAGGTTATCAATCTGGTATTGGAATGGTTGAAATCAATGGAAAAATCTTGCTTGACAGTGGAGCGACACTACCCGATACCCCATCAATGGTTAATACTGGTGCATCAGTTGGAACCAAGCAAGGTTTCAGTATTATCAAATATAATCATAATCAAAATTCAGCTCAAACCCTTGCACATGGGTTAACGCAAACTCCACAATTTATTATGGATAAGAGACTAAAAAGTGGAACTACTACAAATTGGGATGTTTATCACGCATCAGCACCTAATGCTGAAACTGGTAGATTACTGCTTAATAGCACTGGTGCATATAGTAATGAGGATGGACCTTGGAATGATACTGCTCCGAACAGTTCAGTATTCACTGTTGGTCCTAATGGTTGGAAAGGTGATGGAGATCATATTGTATATCTGTGGCACGATGTCCCTGGAGTGCAGAAATTTGGCAGTTATACTGGGAATGGAGCACAAAATTTTGTATCATTAGACTTCCGACCAGCAATAGTTTGGGTAAAGAGAGCAGTTGTTAATAGTAGTCCTGATTCAGGATCAACTCATTCTAGTTGGACTATAATGGATTCTGCACGACTATCATATAATGGACTAACTCCAAATCATTTATATGCAAATAAAGCTATTAATGAGGGTTACCGTGGAAGTGGGTCTGGTGCAAGTAATGCTGATATAACGTTAGAACCATTATCAAATGGTTTTTATATAAATGGTCCAGGAACTGAAACTAATGCTAATACTGGAACTTACATCTACTGTGCCTGGGCAGAAGCACCAACAGTTAACTTGTATGGCGCACAGTCCAACGCTCGATAAATAATAAGAAAGCACGATGTCTGTATCAAAGGCAAGACAACTAGCAAGAGACTTGGGTACTGTAGGTATCAGTTCTTCTGGTACCAGTATCCACACTTCTGTTGCCACCCTCAACTTTGTTGGTGCTGGTAATACTTTTGCTGTTCATAATGATCAGGTAGACATTAGTATTGAAGGTGGTGGTGGAACCAAAGCAGGTGAGGCAATCGATTATCCAAGTGGAACCAAGTCACCATTTATTCTCAACACTGTCGTAATCTCAGAGTCTATTACTCTTGGCAACTCAAACTCTGGAACTGGTGCTGCTAACATTGTAACTGGTGAGTCAATGATAACCGTTGATGATAGTGTTACGATTACGATTGAGGAAGGTAAGAAAGTAATTCCTGACCTCTTTAATGTGTTCGATACTCCAGAAAGATTTAGAAACTGATGGAACTTCAACAGGTTGGTGATAGTAACTTTAATAAATCGACAGTTGTTATTACTGAATCGATAACAATCAATGATGCCAACACTGTTACTGGTGTTGCTCATATTGTGACCAATCAAGCAATGCTTACAGTAGATGATAGTGTTA
>Ga0181419_1000720_pt1 | contig 11384 bp, 10 predicted proteins | sample 42SPOviralmetaG_FD_130144 | JGI IMG/M metagenome (GOLD analysis project Ga0181419, IMG submission 130144) | Marine viral communities from the oligotrophic San Pedro Time Series (SPOT) site, San Pedro Channel, CA, USA - 42 SPOT_SRF_2013-04-24 | ecosystem: Environmental > Aquatic > Marine > Strait...
GCAGAATATTCAGACGAACAGACTCGTAAAAAAGTAGCATTTGAAGAGCTAAAAGAAAAAGTTCAAAGTGGAGACCGATCAGTAGCTACCATTGAACCATTAATTATTGAATTAGGTTTAGACGAGCGCACAGCAAATATTATAGGAGCTAAAGTATACTACGACAGATGGGACGATGGCTATATTGATAATGTTTTAAGTACTAGCGATAAGGGGAAAGATTTAAAACGCATAGTTGAAAATACAGCTATGCCGGAAGGTGAAGTCACCTACACCGAGAAACTACAGTTCACCAATCCACAGACTGGAGAGGCATACCAAGAAGGAGATACAGTTCGTACACAAGACGGATTAATTGACCTACTCGGAGACAAGCGTGAACTTCAAGGAATGCGAACCGATTACGAGCAATATGTCGGTCAGAATGGTGACATCATGGAAGCTTTTCAGAGGGCTAAAGAAAACGGAGACCCTCGCACCATTGAACAGTTTGGACGAGATCATTACGAGTCTGTAGGTCAGGCAGAAGGGCGAGAGCTTCCTGAAACATTTGGATCTTTGGGTCGGTCTGCGGGCTTTACGGAAGACGGACAATTCCTTGGGGCATCCGCATTCGCTGAAGATGTAGGACGGGGAAATGTCACCAGGCAAAGGCAACAGGACTTAGATGATGTTTCACGATTTGCCGGGCAGTACAAGGACATCATGCAGCAATTCCGTGATCCTAACACTCCAAAAACAATCGGAGAAATTGGCGGCGGGAATGATGCATTTTTAAATGCGATGAGTGGAAATGCCGGGGCAACTGGCGAGATGGGTGCGGAAGGCACAGCGGGTGCAACTGCACAACCCACAGGCCCAGGACTTCGCGCAATGCTTGCAAGTCAAGCAACCGATGCCCTTGGTCAGGGATTAACCGAGCGAGAAAGACAAAGGATTCAGGACTCATTTAAAGCACAAAGTACGATGATGGGACGCACTTTTGATCAAAATGCGGGCATCCGTGAAGCGGAGGCATTGGTCGGAGAATCGAATCAAAGGAAGATGCAAAACCGTGCATTCGCACAGTCAGTTCTTGGACAGGAAGCTGGACTTCGTCAGGCAGAAATATCACAGGCAAAAGCAAGTGAACTCGATCCGTTTCAGGCAATCCTTGGACGGTCAGGTGGAAACCCATTGCAAGGTGCGCAGGGTGTACTTGGGCAAGCAGGATATGGCTTGCAGAGTGGATTCAATTATTTAGATCCTTCGGCAGGGCTTGGATTTATACAGAACAATGCAGCTAATGAAATGTCCGCATATAATACTGCATTGGGAGCGGATGCAACGAGGGATGCCGGACTAATACAAGGAGGTGCGAGCATCCTTTCCTCATTAATACCAAGCATTAAAATAGGAAAATAATCATGGCAAAAAAATTCTTTAGCAGTAACTACGGCTCGCCTTTAATGCGGGTGGATAATAGTGGGATTGAACAGGCCGGGCGTGCACAAGGGCAAATGTTTGCGAACATTGGTTCTCAGATTGAAGGCGTGATCAAGCAATATGGGTTGAATAAGGAGAAGCAGAAAAAGAATCAAGCTTTCATAAAAGGGCAAAGCAATTTACTTGATATGCTATCAGAGCAAGATCCAGAGCAAGCTGATCGTTACGCTATAATGAAGGAGCAGTTGAATAATCCTGATGTCTCACTAACAGAGCGTACAGAACTAGGTAAGCAGTTGATGCAAAATGTAACATTATCTAATCAAATGCAAAATCAAATGCTCAATCGTGAAACTCAAAAGCAAGCATTGGGATTAGCAAAAAGAACTGAGGATCTTACTGTTGAAAACCTAAAATTAGGAAACAAGCAAAAAGAGTTAGGTACTTTATTAGGGGAAATATCTTTAGAGGAGCTTAAAGCAATTAAAGACGAGAAGACACGGGTTGCTTTATTAACACTTAAAGAAAGAGGAAAAGACTTACTACTTGGTGATGAAAGGAGAGAACTTGAAAAGGCAACTATGACAAGTCAGAAAGATTTACTTCCGTTGAAAACTGATGCTGAAAAAGCTAAACTTGAAGCAGTACCAAGGCAAGTAGAACGACAAGAAGAACTAGGTGACTTACAAGTCAAAGCTGCTAATCGAGCAGATACAAGTGCTGACCTTTTATTACAAGCATTTGGTGGTGCAGAAGGTAAAGCTGAGTTTGACTACCAAGGTGCAAAGCTAAGTAGGAAGAATCTAAAGCTTGGCATGAAGGTATTATCACAGAAAGGTGATTACTATGACTACCTTGCAACTGCAAAGAATGTTCCTGTTGATACTAAGAAACAATATGCGTCTATTGTATCAGATATAGGTAAACTAACAGACACTCTTGTTAAAGATCCTGACACAGGTAATCAAATAACATTTACCAAGTACATGGAACTAGCTAACGATGATCCTGACTTATATCCTTTAACAGGTGCAAACTCAGGCCCTGCTGGTAGATTGTATGGAAGTTTTATAACTGCACAGAAACAGGCAGATGATCTTTTAAAAACTACACAAGTACAAGTTGACGATGGGCAAGGTGCAGGTGGTAGTCCAACAACTACAGGGTCACCAATAAATGTTGGTAATATGCAACCAGAGCAAGCAATGCAAGCTTTGCAAGATCGAATAGGTGAGATAAGAAGGCAATTGCCACAACTTAACGCACAAGAGCAACAACTTGGGCAACCTGGTCAAATGACTACAACTGCCTTTGATACTTCGCCATTTGGCAATATCAACACACCATTGGCAGTAAGACCACAGACTATTAGTGATGTGCAGAACTCTAATATTCCACAACAAAGATCAGACTTGATGGCAGAACTTCAGCAACTTGAGGCAAAAAGACAAGACTTACAAAATCAATTCGGAGTAAGATAATGGCAATACGCACAATGTCACTTGGTGAGGCTCTTGAGAATGGCTATGAAGTTATTGGGCCAGATCCAATTTACCGGGAAGAAGCAACAGGTTTTGAGACTGCTACAAGCATTGGTCTTGAAGTTGTACCTGCAATTCTTGGTGGTGTGTTTGGTGGGCTTGTAGGTGGTGCAGGTGGATCTGCATTAGGCAACTACCTATCTCAGCAATACCGCATAGGAAGAGGTTTACAAGATGACTTCGGAGCAGGTGAGTTTACTGCTGCAACAATAGCTGGAGGTATTCCATTAGGTAATGTAACTAAGTTTGGCACGGCAGGCGCAGTTGCTGCACGAGGCGCGCAGGGTGCAGCAATAGCTGGGTCGGAACTTGCAGCAAGAACATACTATGATGAAGGTCGCGCACCAACAAAAGATGAGATAGCAACAACTCTTCTATTTGGTGGTGTGTTTGGTGGTGGATTAGGTGCAGTTGAAGCAAAGTTTTTAAGTGATGGCACAGGAGTGGATTTGAAGGCTGGTATGACTCGATCAGAAACAAAAGATGCACTCGCTTCAAATATTAAAGAAAAAGGTGGAGTTGAAAATGCAAGTGTTGGTAATCCATTGCTTGAACAAATGAATACTACGCAACTATACACAAACAAAAACTTGGATGAGGTTGCAGGTAAGTTACTTCAAGGTATTGAAAACAAACTTTTAAAAGAAGCAGATGATACAGTACAACAATTAGCATCTACTCAACTAGGGGAAGAAGCAACAGGTGTAATGGCAGGCATTCAGAAATCGCTTGATGGTGAGATTGCACAACAAGATGAGATATTTGGTGGACTAAATAACGAGATTAATATTGGCGTGCAGCGTCTGGGAGATAGTCAAAAACTGCGTGAGATTGACGAGAGTATAGCTAGGCTTGATCATAAACTTGGCAAAGGAAAAGGCGCAAAGAAAGAACGTGCTAAGTTAGCTGCTGAAAAAAGAATGGTACTCAAGCGCAATAACATGGAAGGTGTGCTTGACCTGCAATCTGCCATGCGTGGTAACCAGGGTGGTGCAGATCAACCAACCAAAGCAATGAACCTCAAGGATAGCCCAATGAAGGAAGCAGATCCAATGAGTAAAGTTGAAAGGATGGCAGAAGAGAAGCTTGGAAGTAATTACGAGAAGTTTATTAAGAATGTTAAGCAAGGAATGACTCGTGATTACGGACTAGCAGTTGGGGCAGGTGGTGCTGCAACACTTGGCATGCTTACTAATGACGAAGAAAGTGACGCAATGAAAGCTGGCTTTAGTCCATTAGTTCTAGCTTTGCTTTTCGGTAGTGGGATAGGTGCAAGGCAACTTCGAAAAATTAAAAAGACACCTGAGTTTAAAAGAGCAAATGCACAGGCTAAAACAAACCCAACAAAAGTAGAACCAGATGCAGTTAAAGCAGAGAAGGTACAAGAGGTTGCAGACAAAGGAATGTATGTCAGGCAAAATCAATTTAAGAAAATAGCATCTGATGCAAAAGATTTTTTAAGTGACACACTTGTCCCTCTATCTCGTAAATTAAAAAACATCGATCCAATTCTGAATGCTATATTTCGCTCACATGAAAAAGATGTAAACATAAAGACTAGGCAATTCCTTGATCGTGTATCTCCGTTTGTTACTACCATGTCAAAAAGGCTAAAAGGTAATAAAATAAAACTGCGTGAGTTTAAAACAAATCTACTTAATGGTGACTACAATGCAATAGTACGCATGACTGATGACTTAGGTATAACAGATAAGTCAGAACTTAATGAGATGCGTAAGGCACTCAACGAGGTCAGGGACTATGCAAGAGAAGAAGGTGGCATCGAGGTTGGTTATATTGAAGACTACTTTCCAAGACAGGTAGAAGACTACAAATCTTTTAAAAAATTCTTAGACGAGAATGATGACTTTCGTGATACTAGAAATCAAGTAGAGCAGGCACTTGAAGATTATCGTGTTAAACATAAATACGAATCTGTTGATCTAATACCAGCAGAAGAAGCGGCAGAAGTTACAAGTAGAGTATTGCGTGGCTTTCCTATGCAACCTGGTGGGGCATTACCTGGTAACTTTAAAGCAAGAAGTATTGAAAAAGTTGATGATAGAATGCTCGATGCTTATGCAGATCCAGCAGATGCATTAAAGAATTACATTGAGCGTGCAGTATTGGCAACTGAGCGTAAAAAATTCTTGTTTAGAAAACCATCAGACCAAGGCAAACAAGTAGGATTTGAAGGAAGTACAGATAGGATAGGGGCAGACCTTGGCATGAAGATGGAGGTTGATGAATCTCTCGCCGGGCAAGTTGCAAAAAGAATGTTGCAGGGTGATAAGAAATATACAGCAGAGGATATTGAAAAGCTGCGTGAGATAATACAATCTCGCTTTAGTGGCAAAACTGTCAGTCCTTTTATACAAGGAGTTAAGAATATAAACTATATGCAAGTGATGGGTAACTTTGGATCTGCAATAACCCAGCTTGGTGACCTTGCATATTCAATACACTTTAATGGATTTGATAATACATTCCGTAGCTTGTTTAATAAAAAAGAAAACTTTGATTTTGTTAAACACTTTAACCTTAAAGACCACAATATAGACTCTGCCACAAGCACGGATGGTTTAAGTAAAGCTCTTGATAAAGTATTTACTATAGTTGGATTAAAAAAATTAGACCAACTTGCAAAGAATACTACCATGAACGCATCATGGAAAAAGTATAAGGCACAAGCTAAGAGAGATGCACCTGGGCTGCGTGACGAGCTTACACCTGTGTTTGGTAGTGAGCGTGCTGGACAAATGGTTAAGCAGTTACAAGAAAGTAATCCGGCAAGTAAACAACTACCCAAAGCAGTTGAAGAATTAATATGGTATAAATTCTTGGATCTTAATCCCGCAACACTTGGTGAGATGCCCAAGTTCTACAATGAAAGTGGGAACATGCGTATCATGTACATGCTTAAAACTTTTACTATAAAACAATTTGATGTAGCAAGAGAAGCAGCAGGTGCAGACATCGCAAAAGCAGTTGAGTTGTATTCCCAAGGTAACAGAAAAGCTGCACTAGCACCTGCCCTAAAAGGAACTAAAAGCCTAGTGGGATTAGCAACTGTTTTTGCTGCTGCCAATGCAGGTACGGACATGATTAAAGATACCTTATATGGTAGACCAATAAAGCGTGATGAGTTGCTAGAGAACAACCTTTGGAAATTAATTGGTATCAATAGATACCTTGTAATGAAGGCACAACGAGACGGGCCTGCCAAGGCATTCCTTGAGGGATTGCTTCCACCAACAACTGCGTTTGATAGAGCAGCACAAGACATAAGTGCTATAGCCGGAGACAAAGAATACAAAGGTGCAATGTTACAAGGTACTCCATTAGATATTGTTTATTGGCGATACCTTGGAGGACTTGACAAAATCCAAAACTCCAACTAACTTGAATTTCTCAGGGCGTAGTAACCCTTAGATTAATAAGCTGGTGGGGACATCAGCATAAGCCATCCGAAAGGGTGGCTTTTTTTTGCACTATCGAGTTTTTTAATTTTTTTTCAAATTATGTTGACACGATCAAAAAGATGTCTTTTTCTGCACTTGGATACGAGAAAAGACATCAGTGTTTAAGACGGATGGTTCGTCACTCGCAAGAGGGAACGATAATACTATTAGGCAATGATCTGAAAAAACAGACAAAAAAACAATATACATTACAAAAAAACCAAAATGAGTCAAAAAAGTATTTTACAAACGTCAACACGTTTAACTACGGTAGGTAAGACTTATAACCCCACTATAAATATGCCTAATACCGCAATTGAGCTTAACTTTGTAGCGCCTCCACTGCGAGTTATACCTATCCATGAATTAATTTACACCTACATGGATTGTAGGGCAGTGAATTTTACCCCACCTGCATGGAAAACCATGAAGGCATGTGCTGGTATATTTAGACTTGTCCTTAAAGACTTGGGCATGACCACAGACATGGACACGAGATACTTGGGTGGTACGCATCCGCAGTACAACCTTACATTACCTGCTCATTTTGCACAGGTATTCCCGGAGCATAAGGAAAGGTTGCGCCGTGCGAAGAGTTTATTCAGTAGGAACATGTGCGAGTATTATGTGACTTGCGGAATTGAAGCTCGCTTCTTTGCCAATTGGACAGCACACCGGGTTGCACCGATTGGCGTGAAAGCGTTTATCCCCACGGATGCGATTGATCGCATCACTGCAAAGTGCGAGGAAGTAAGGTTCAGTAGACCAAATATTTACTTGGCGTATCTGCTTGGCTACGGCCTTGGATTGCGTAGATCCGAGATACAACGAGCAAAGTGGAGTGACTTTTATAGCACTTTGGATGGCAACAAACTGATACGTGTCTGGCAACCTAAGAGCATCAAGCGTGCAAAGCCTACCGACTTTGAGGATAGGCCAACCGATCCAACGTATTGGAGCATGATTCAAGACTTACGTGGTGATGCAGATTCGGATGCAACTGTGTTAAATGCGACTAACGATTTTCTCCGCAGGATATTCTTTAATTTCTTAAAGGATGAATGTCAGGTTACGGAGACATATCCCATACACTTGCTTCGTAAGTACTGCGGTCACCGCATCATGAGAAGTGATGGTATCTATGCTGCAAGCAAAGCGCTTGGTCATGCAGATACGAAGATCACGGATCGTATATACTCAGGATTGCCTCAGTTGAAGGCATCCTAATTTAAACTTCTATTTTAAAATTGGCAGTAAAAAACAATATTTAATAATACAAATGACTACAATAACTTACAACGGAATCGAATTGGCACAAAAAAAGGACGGCACAGTTGAGGTATTCTGTGACCGCCCAAGTGTGGTCTCTATTACTGAACTAATACAGACACTTACTTTGCTAACTGAAACTTCAGAGGAAGCTCCATCCTCATTCCATTCTCTTCAATCACCTTACAACCTGCTCGGAGGATCTGATCGTAAACCTGAGCCTGGAGCAGCCCGGTAGAGTCCGCTAATTCTTTAACAGTATTACGAACTTGCGGACTCAATCGCACGGACACTGGTTTGGTTAGATTTAATTTCTTAGGCATGGAACACCTTAAAAAACACATAAGGACACATGTCAATACATAAAACGACAAAACGATAAATAAATAAAAATATGGCATTCTTACCACAAAATATAAAAGCACCTTCTGAAGGTAATGGCGGTAGTGGAAACTACATGCGCTTCGTTCAGGGGGAAAACAAGTTCCGAATAATCGGAGCAAGCGAGGATAAACCAACACCTGGTTTCATACACGGCACATTGGGCTGGACAGTAGTGGATGGCAAGAAGCGTCCCATTCGTTGGGTAGACGGGCAGCATCCAGATATGTCATTTGATGATAAGCCAAGGGCATTCTATGCCTTCGTGGTGTACAACTATAACGAAAGCAAGGTGCAGATTTTGGAAATGACTCAAGTCAAACTACAAACCGAATTATTGCAGCTTGCACAGGATGAAGATTGGGGAGACTGCCGGAAGTACGACATCAGTGTGGTGCGAAATGGTGAGGGATTGGAGACAACATATGCCATGAATCCAAAGCCAATCAAGAAGATGGATGATGATTTGCGTGCGATTGCGAAGGCAGAGTTAAAACGCATTAACCTTCCGGCATTGTTCGATGGTGAAGATCCTTTCGCAGAGTTTGAACCACCTGCTGAAGAAGTGGATGAAGATGGAGAACCATTCTGATGCTTAGACCAGGCATAACTAACGAAGCCTATCATGCTGACCCAGCGTTGGGGAGGAGTCGAGCGAGCGATTTGCTCGCCTCCTGCCCGGCAAAGGTGAAGTATGCAATGGGGCAACCAAGTCCAAGTTCACCTGCACTTTTGAATGGTGGAATGATTCATAGTGCGGTGCTTGAACCACACCTTACTGATACTGAGTATGGATGTAAGCCAGCAGAGATAGATGGTAACTCACCACGCACAAATGCGTATAAGGAAGCATTTGCAGAGATGGAGGATGCTAACCCAGGTAAGCGATGGTTGCCAGCATCCGACTATGTGATGTGCATGGATGTAGCTGCAAGTGTGTCGCAACATCCAATGGCAAAGAATCTGTTGTACGATGCAAGTAGTCTGATTGAACATACCGGGTTCTTTAAGGCAGAAGGCACACCATGCAAAGTGCGTCCTGACCTGTATAACAAAGATAGTGGCATCGTGTTGGACTTGAAGACTACAATTGATGCAAGCCCCAAGGGATTTGCAAAAAGTGTAAGACAGTATGGGTACTTATTTCAAGCTGCATGGTACATGACTGCATTGCGAGCTATGGGAGAAAGACCCAAGCAATTCGTATTCTTGGTGGTTGAGAAGTCAGCACCTTATGCAACTGCATGTTACACGCTGGACAACGCAGATATTGAGCGTGAAGTACCGAAAGTATTGGAAGCGTGTAAAATCTATGGTGAGTGCTTGCGTACAGATGTGTGGCCTGGATACAGCGATGACATTAAAACGCTAGACTTGGGTACGTACTATGCAAAGAACCGCTTGTCGATCTCGCAACTCGCAGAGAAGTTTGGAGTGAGTCGCAGCTATGCACACCGCATCATAAAGAAACACAATGTGGTGGGGCAGAAGCTAGGCAAGAAGCGTCTGATTGATATGGTTGAATTTTCCACAGCATTGCGTTGGGAGAACACGAAGAAGGAGGTGGCGTGATGGGCAGAAATCAAGGAAAGAAAGTACACTTGGTAAGCAGCAAGAAAGCACTGAAGCTTATGGGCTATAAATCACAGACATCATTGGATCAATTCCATGAGGATGAAGGATTCACCTGTTACATTATCAGTGGCACTAGTGGCCGAGGTGGGCGTGGATTTGCATGGGACAAGCGAGAAATTAATAAATGGTTAAAAACTGAAGGAAGGGACTCTGAAGAATGGCTAATCGATTGAAATTAAAATTGGAACATATGGGCATGGCACTTGATTTTGCAGAGCAACACATTGCCAGGCAGAACTTCGAAGGCGCGGTTGTGGTGCTGCATTCTGCAATGAAGCAGTTGCTTTATGGCTTGCAGGGAAATGCCAAGGCAAGGGAAGAGGAGATGGTCACCTTTGAGGGACATCCTGTTATTGAGCGTATTAAACGCATTTCTGCAGATGTGCTGGATGTAAGTGTGAAGGATATAGAAGGCAAGCGGAAGACACAATCTGTGTCATTAGCACGTCAATGTGCAGTGTATTACTCCCGGCAAGCTGGATTAGGTGTGGAAGAAGTGGCAAGCTACTTTGACCGCACACATAGCAGTGTGTCACATACCTGTGCAAAAATAGAAGACTTGCTTGAGTGTGACCGAGAGATGGGTGCGATCATAAAACTCGTGGGGAAAAAGATCCGTGGGAAAGAGTGATGGAAAGGGGAGAGAAGATAACCTTGAGGGTGCAGAAACGAACCCCTTCTTTGAACACTTTGCTTGGAATGAATCGGTGGGCAAGAGTCAAGGAGAAGCGAGAAATGCAAAAGGAAGCGATGATCGCCATCGAGTCCGCATTATCTCAAAGCGAGTCAGGATCTGCGACCCGGACAACCTTGTTGGGGGAGTCAAGTACCTTGTCGATTCGCTCCGGGCTGCGGACATTATTCCAGAAGATGACCCTAAAGCGATCACACTCGAAGTCAGTCAGGAAAAAGTCAAAACCTACAAGGAAGAAGAGACGTGGGTAGAGGTAACAAAACAATAACTAAATAATAACTAAATAAAAAATACTAATATGAAAGTACGAACAATAACTGAATTGCAAAACGATGATTTCCTAAATCAAGAGGAACTTGCTAAACTCTTAAAGAAAAGTGTGCGCACTCTGCAAAATTGGAGAAAGTCAGGTATATTACCATCAAAAAAAATGGGTAACTCGATCTTCTTTCACTGGGGTACAGTAAAAAAAGCATTAATGTCTGATGATTTTGAAGACACAGTAAGTGTCCATGAGTGAATTCGATACAAGCTTGGACATAGGCAAGCAAAGGGAAGACCAGCTTATTGCGTTCTTCCAATCTTTAGGACACAAGCCCATAGCAATACCGGGCAAGTTCAAAAACTTTGATTTCTTCCTGGCAAACACCAAGGAAGGATACGAAGTCAAACAAGATTGGAAGGCGCACTACTCTGGCAACCTAGTGGTGGAAATTGAGATGTATGGGAAACCATCCGGACTTATGGGAACAACCGCAGATTGGTGGATCTTCGACACAAAAACGGAGTTTATATTTATTACTCCACGGCGGCTAAAAGACTTGATTGTGTCGTTGAATCCACCCCTGCGGATCTTCACCGGGAAGGGTGATACCCAGCCCAAAAAGGCATACTTAATACCCGTAGAAACCATTAAAAAATACTCATCTCGTACACTTTTACGGGATCAAATACTACAAACAACTACACATAAACACA
>Ga0181419_1000729_pt1 | contig 11306 bp, 18 predicted proteins | sample 42SPOviralmetaG_FD_130144 | JGI IMG/M metagenome (GOLD analysis project Ga0181419, IMG submission 130144) | Marine viral communities from the oligotrophic San Pedro Time Series (SPOT) site, San Pedro Channel, CA, USA - 42 SPOT_SRF_2013-04-24 | ecosystem: Environmental > Aquatic > Marine > Strait...
ACCACAGACTACGCTGGTATATTCAGGGCTTATATGCGTACGCAACATAATGTAGAGAAAGTCAAAAAAAAAATTTCTCCTTAGCATATGTGTAAAGAGTACATAGAGTACATAATGCTTAGAGGTTGTCAAATCTTCTCTCTATATAGAGGCAACTTGCGAACTTTTTGTCGACTGCTAACTTGATGATGTCGCCGAAACCGACAGTAAATATATATATTATAAAGGTATATATGAAAGGATATGTTATGAGTAAATATACATTAGCACAGTTTACTGATGTGTGTAATAAGGAATATAGTGTTAGCTTGACAGAGAGCCAATACTTAGAGATATACAAAGACTATTTCGTAGGTGCATTGTTTGAGGGAGATATAGAGTTATATATCAAGGAGTGTGTATGAGTAAGAGTTATAGAAAGCCGACTGTACCTTCTACTAAAAAAGTTATAGTAGGGGTAGATGAGGACACAGGTAATATTATCTATGAGGATACTAGATTGCCTGTAATCACAACACAGTCTGAGTTTATACAAGAAGCCCCTGTTAAATACATTGATAGAGAATGTATATCATGTGGTGTTAAATTCGGATTAGATACTGACATAGAGTACAAAAGGTGCTTTGAATGTCGGACTTTAGATAAAGAACTAGAGAACAAGATGACCAGACTTGCACGTTTATCAAGAGAGGGTATCGTTCCAGAAAAGGATACGGGTATTCTCGGAGTAAAACATGCAGGTTGGCAACCTAATCAATGGGATAAGATATCCTTTGATAGAGGTAAAGAAACTAACAAAGTGTGTAGCTCATGCTATATAGTCTTACCATTATCTTATGGTAGTAAAAGACTATGTGAGAGTTGCCGTAAAGATTAGTAGTTAGTTAGAGTACGTAACAACGGAAGTAGATTGCCCTTTGTTTACGGGGTTATGTACTCTTTAGTAACTATTATCCACTACTGTTTATCAACTTATAGCTAAATTGGTACACGACATATCCGTAGCAGTAGTGGGTAATAGCTATTCATAAGGACAACTTATTTGCTAGGGGTTTATTCATGCCCCTTTCCTTTCCTTGTGGGTAGCTATTTTTCTTAGCTATTCATGGAGTAGAAACACATGGGGTTTTCATAGTTCCCCTCTTTTCTCTACTCTGTGGGTAGCTTGTAGCACATAGCCATTAACTGTGTGTTACAAGCTATCTATCTCGTAGCACATTATAAGAACGTAAAGCCATAGAAATTGGGAGTTAGCGAGAGTGCTTAGTTGATGATACTAAGAACAACACTAGGTCGCCTTATAGGTTCAAATCCTATCATTGTGGAAATAACTAATAGTGTGTTACGAGATAGGTAGCTAGATACTTACACCAAACGTGGTGTTCTCCCTAAAAATAATTGTTAATCCATTCGTGTAGGTATCTAGCTATTTATATAGCAGTACGACAAAGAAAGAGAGATAGATATGTTATGTGACATGTGTCGCAAAGCAAACCTAAGCAAACTCATGATAGAAAGCAACGTCAAGTCATCTGTATATTACAGAATGGTTTGTTGGTTGTGTGGCTATCAAGTAGTAAAAAGAATAAACGTAAAGAGAGGAGGGCTATATGCCTAAGATGAGCGACAACGAGGACGAATTTATTAAGGAAGGACAGAGAATAGAGAATGAACTTGGATTTAAAACCTTAGAGGGTTTCCAACTATTCAATGGACAGGCACACTATGGCGTTGTAGTGACTGATATTGATGAGGCTACGGAAAAAGGAAAGCCTGATATAAACAGTATCAAAGCCTATACAAGTGCATCATCTCCATTACATGTAATGGTTGATGTCTGGCAATCTTTGTTTCATCAAAGTATTGCTGCTGGATTAAGTGCTATGGGCAGGTTCATTCAAGAAGCTAGAGAGGAAGGTGGTAAAGATGATACCCAAGTATTAGAGAGAATTATTTCAATGTTACAAGATGATGAGTTCGCTATAAAGTTTGTATCTAATCTTTATAGTGTACAACCAGAGGCTATTGTAATCGGTAACCCTAATATATTAGCACACTTCCAAGTATCTAGCTACGACCAAGAAGAGTTCTCTAAGAATATAGAAGAGTTCTTAAAAGAAGTAACAGAGAAAAAAGATGAGGAGGAATAATGGCTGATGAAAAAATATTAGACATGATAGAAAAGTTGACAGAAGCAACTGAACTATTACAGGCACAAATATCTGGACACACAGAGTTGTTCAAGATTATATTACAAGATGATGAAAAGGATAAAGAATAATGGGTGTCGGCATATCTTTGTACAACGAACATCATACAGATAATCTTATAAAAAAGCACATAGAAGTAATACATAGTGAACGATACTTCAGAGATGGTAAGTATTGTGGTGTAAAAAATGTATTCTTTACAGACAGTTCTCAGTTTAGAACTGCTATGAAAAGAGGATACTTCAAGTGTTGGAAATGTGATGCAAAGATGAAGTTCAGAAAACAGAGGTACAACAAAGTTGTTCTTTGGTTAAATGAGGACAAATGAAGTGTAAAGATTGTGGACAAGAAGTAAACAAAGCCGTAGTAAATATCAATGACATAATAGCAGACCCCAACATAACGTTGAGTGCTGACTATTGGATTAAGAAAGAACATAGAAAGGAATGTCATGCCTGAGATATATGAATACGTAGATAAGAATATGAAACGAGATGAGAATATATTGACTGTTGATTTCTACTTTGATAGTGACGTATCAAAAGAGGACGCAGTAGGAGAAGTAGATAAGATTGTAGGTCTAGCAGATAACAATGATGAATACAAACTTACTGCTCATGCCCCAAGAATGTATACTGTATCTCCTTTCGGAGAGGAGAATGATGGCTGAGAATACTATCATATCAAATCCTATATTGCATAGGAGAAAGGACAGAGCAGAGAGAACTGCACACTTTGACAAGTATGGACGAGATGACTTTGTGTTTGACACGTTGATAGACACAAATATTCCAGATGACTTGTGGGTATGTGACTTCTGTAATGTAGAAATGGAAGTGGTTGACTTAGCAAACCAACCTAAAAGTATCTGGGTACATCTGGGCTATGCCTTGTGTGGTAACTGCGTAGATGAACAGATAGCAAAAGAGGATAATACAATGGACACAATTAATTCTAGTGACGTAGAGTTTTGTAACTGTTGTGTAGGAGAGGAGAAATAATGCCTAGTGGTATTGAAGGAGATACTTCGGACATTGTTGAGTTTAGTGAACGGCTTAAAAACTGTGCTATAACAATAGACATACTGAAATATCTTAATGGTCTAGCAATAGACAACGACTACAACAGACAGATTGTTCCAAGTTTCTTAGATGAAATGATGGATAGCGATTTAGATATTGTAGCAGATAACAGATTCCCTTGTGTGTTAATGATGGCTATGCCCCATTATCACAAGCAAGGTGTAGTAACAGACACTCACGTAAGACTTATGTTTGAAGTGATTGTCAAACGCAAAGATGGTATGCCCTTAGAGAAAGAGTACACCACAGTTGCAGTTGATGTTCCATTGGAAGCGATAGAAATACTTCCTAATATACCTGACGTTCGTTGGGTAGAAACAGCAACTAACCGAAAGGATTGGTTGAATGTATGGGACAAAGTAGATAAACAAGGTATGACAGATACCTTTATAAGTGAGATAGAAAATCTCTTAAAGAGAGAAGGAGACGATAACAATGAGTAACAGTAATTGGGATTTACTTGCAAGAGTAATTCCTCATACACCAAGAATTTTGCTCTATGGTATACCAGGAACGGGTAAAACATATCAAGCAAATTCACTTGGATTAAAGAAAGACCAACCAACATATGCGATAACACTTTCAGCAGATAGTACGGCTAGTGAACTTATGGGACATTACATAGCTACTGATGAAGGAGGTTTTGAATGGTTAGATGGTATCGGTGTTAAGGCTTGGAAAGAGGGTGCTAGGTTAGTTATCAATGAGATTGATAAAGCTGGTATAGACGTGATGACTTTTCTTCATGCTCTATTAGATGACCCACAGTTCGCCAAGTTCACACTACCGAACAAAGACAAAGAGGAAGTACGACCTGCTGAGAACTTTCAAGTCGTGGCTACCATGAATGGTGAGCCTGAGGATTTGAGTGAGGCACTAGCAGACAGATTTCCTGTACAGTTCGAGATTAATGAAGTCCACCCACAAGCGTTGGAGACTTTACAAAAGAAACTTGCCTCTGTATATCAAGACCAAACTGATAGTGCAGGATTTTCTATTCGTAAATGGAAAGCTCTGCAAGAACTAATGGATAGTGGTGTTGAGACAGTTGACGCTGTTAAGGTGGTGTTCAAGTCCGATAGCTATGCAGTAAACGAAGCATTGGGAATATCTGATGAATGACCTGTTTGCTAAGCAAGGCTCTGTTAAGACTAAGGGCTTACCTTTTATTCTACCTAACCTAGCTCTGATAGGGGATAAGGTTAGAGAGTTCAAGATAAAGTACACGCCTACCCCACACATACAAGATAGAAGGCATGATATTAACGTGCCTAACTATCTCGTTGTAAAATCAGAGCATAGTAAACAAGTGCTTATCAGAGGTGCAGTATGGAGAGTTAAGTTATTCTATGATATGAATTTTAAAGACAAGAGTCTTTTGAATTATTCAGCTCAGATGTTGTACGCTCTTAGGATAGCTCAGTTAAGAAAAGATAGAGTACTTCGTGACATGTATGGAGAACGAAATTCTCATATGTGGGACGGAAATAAAGCTATTTCTTATTCATTTAGTGGTGCTATAGCTAAAAAAGTAGAGAACAATACTGCTACTAAAGAAGAGGTAACTTTTCACGAGTTATGGAAAGCACCTAATGTACCTAGATTAGACGTAGATAATGTTATCACTAATCTTATAAGGTTAATAAATAAACTTTATGAGGACAATAACGTACCTGCTTTTATGAAAGATGTAATAGATACGTGGGCTTGTGGTAACATGCAAGACCTTGAGAGACATAGAGTACAGACTGTTATTGAGAGTGTTGTTCGGCAACAAGTGGACTTTAAAACCCCACAATATATTATTGAACAAGACACTCAAGTAATTATGAATGCTTTCTATACAGCATGGAACATAATTGGAGACGCTCAGAACTATGTGTTCTGGACAATGTCTACTGATAGTGGTGCTTGGCAAGAGTATAAGACTGAGGACAATCAATTCCGTACTAAATGGGTAAAGATAAAACTCTCTGATACTAAAGTTCGTTATCGGGTAAACAAAATACGTAGAATATTACAAGGTAAAGAACGGAACATGAGTAGTGTTGGTAAAGTTGGTTTGCCTAGTAAAGAACAGAAAGGTAGACCTAAAGGCGAGAACGATATGCTAGTTCTACCTAAGAACATTAGTGATGAGTTGGCTCAAGAAATCATAGAACATTCTAGCATTAGACATAAACATATGGTGCGTTTCGAGAGTGATGTTGCACATGGTGTTCATGGTAAAGCCAAGATAAAACCATTCAAACCAGACGAACGGATTGACAAAGCTATTAGAGAGCTTAGAAAATCAAGCTCTGATAGAGGTGTTGTACCTAGACGTATGCACAGAATGGCTAGCGACAGAAAGGTTTTCACTAGAAAATCTACTGTTGCAGGTGGCTCTATGATGATTGATTGTTCTGGCTCTATGGGTCTATACAAAGAGGACATCAGAGAAATTGTTGAACTATTACCAGCGTCTAATGTTGCAGGGTACGTAGGTTACAACAAAAAGATTAATGATTATGATGGACAGATACAAGTCATAGCCCAGAATGGTAGGATAAGTAACCAAGCTCTAGAGAGCTTAAGTCATTATGGTGCTAACTCTGTTGACCTAGATGGTTTACGTTGGTTAGCAGAACAACCAGAGCCTAGAATATGGGTGTCCGACCAAATGGTCTTTGGTGTAGATGAGGTCACAGGTAAAAACGATTACCTTGATAATGAGAAACGAGTTGAGATTGCTCGTTTTATGCGTAAGAATAATATTATTCCTATAGAGGATAGGGAAATGGTATTGAAGGTAGCTAAACAGCTATCCCTTAAGTAATAGGTAACTCTCTTACCTATTGCCGTACTAATAAATTAGGTGGTTAGACTTCGGTTTAGCCACCTTTTTTTTTATTTCACTACGCATATGCGTACACATATATTTATATATCCTTGCAACTACATCACAACCATGTTATGCTTTACCTATGAGTAATAATACAAACAAAACAGGAAAGCCAGATGTCCAATTCTTATTGAATGAGGCAACTGCAAAAATAAAAGCAGGGAATGTCCAATGGTTTGAGAGACTACCAAAAGACGCAGTTCCTTTTATAGAAACACTATCGGACAGGGTAGAAAATCAAGGCGTAAAAGCTAACGCTAGGGTTGTATGTGAGATATTAGAAAGAGAATTTAACTTTGAAGTATCACGTTCACGTGTCCGTATATGGTTAGCAAACATGGAGAAACGCCATGAAGAAAAAAATATCTAACGACAAAGAACTATTAGAGCTTATAGCAGAAGCTGAAAGCTCTAAGATTAAAGACCTCAAAGATACTAACACCAGACTATTAAAGCAAATAGATAAATTAAAAGACAAGAAAGCTGATATGGTTGAGGCAGTCTTTCAAGGTGCTAGAGATGGTATGAGGACTTTACAGTTCCCCGATATAAATAAACCAACAACAAAAAAATCCACAAAAAAAGATGAGCAAATCTGTGTCCCCTTGATATCAGATATTCAACTCGCAAAGAGAACCCCAGACTACGACACTAATGTAGCTGAGAAAAGAGTTAAACTCTACGCAGAAAAGATAGTTAAGTTAGCAGAAATACAAAGAGCTAACGCAACTGTAAATAAATGTGTGGTGCTTGCACTAGGAGACATTGTTGAAGGGGAGCTTATATTTCCAGGACAGTCACATTTAATTGACAGTTCTTTATATAGACAGGTAACTGTAGATGGTCCTAGAATCATGCACACTTTCTTTTCTATACTATTAGAGAACTTTAAAGAAGTAGAAGTATACTGGGTTATAGGTAATCACGGGGCTTTGGGTGGTCGTTCACGCAGAGATTATAACCCTGAGACAAACGCTGATAGAATGTTAGGTAAAATATTAGACACAATGTTCGCGGGAGAGAAACGCATTAAGTTTCACATCCCCGAAGGCGTTGACAATCATTGGTACACAGTAGCAAATCTAGGAGAAAAAGCTAAGTTCTTTTGTTTCCATGGAGATAACATACGTGGCTCAATGGGTGTACCTTTTTACGGATACAATAAAAAAATACTAGGTTGGAAAGCTCTTGCAGCAAATGGCTTGATGGAAGACTTTACACACGCAGTAGCAGGACATTACCACACACCAACATCACTATATATTAATGACGTACGTGTATGGGTTAATGGTTCTACTGAAAGCTACAACAGTTATGCACAAGAACAGTTAGCTAGCATGGGTAGACCATGTCAGTTTACGTTGTTTGTCAAACCTGATAAAGGAGTTACTGCAGAGTATCTAGTACAACTAGAGGAGTAAATATGTCACACATTTGTATGTATTGCGGGAAAGCATTGTTTGTTAAGCTAGCACAGTTAGTTTGTCTTAACAGCTTATGCGAACTCTTTCGCAAAGCACAATTTAAACTGACAGATATACCATTAAAACAAGACAACGTATAACATATACAAACGATTAGAAAGGAGTGTTCATGGATAAAGAAACACAGAAAAAGTTAACGAAAAATTTCCCAAAGGAAGTCGTTAAGAAAGCCCCTAAGGGGAAGTACGGGGATTATGTCCCCCATCACTTATACACACAAAGATTAGTTGATGTAATTCCTGGTGGGTATGACTACACATATGAGGTAGTTAGAGGTGCTGACAATAGTATTATAGGTGCAAAGTGCAAACTGTACATTAAATCAACAGACCAAACTATAGAAGAAGTTGGAGATGTTGATGTCAATGCAGTAAACAGAAACATAACAGAGAGTGAGCTACTTAAGTTAGCTGTGTCTGATGGCATTAAAAGATGTTGTATGAGACTCGGAATCGGACTGGAGTTATGGACAGGTGGTGTATCTGAAGAACATCACTATGCAGAAAACGTAGAAGTAAAGCCAACGACTAATCGGGAGACTAAAAAAGCAGAGGTTGTGAACACTCCTTCCTCTGCTCCGTCTCCTAAAGTTGATGCACCAGTAGAGACAATTACAATAGTAACTAAAGGAACTATAGAGCCTAAGTGCTTATCTTGTAATAGTGAGCTATGGGATAACAGATTAGATAAAGCTAATGGAAAGATTAAAGCTACGTATCCTGATTGGAAGTGTAAGAACCAAGAGTGTGACAATGGTAATCCTAGAATATATTACATTGATTCATTTGCTAACGATAAGAAAGCACCTGAAGAATGGTTTATGCCTGAGATGCCTAAAGCAAAAGACCTAGATGATATCGAAGAGGGCGTAGCTCCCTTTTAATTAAAAAATAGCAGAAGCCGAGGTAGAAAGGATAACACCCTCGGCTTTGCTGTTTAAATTACTTACTTGGTTTTACTGCTTTTGGACCAACTTGTTTCTTAGCGAACTCTTTCACAACAACCAAAGCTGCTGCTCCACCTGATAAGGCGGCGAGTTGTACTGCATTAGCGTCAACACCAACAAGTGGTGCTACTGTTAATGCTGATATAAACGCTTCAACAAAAGTCCATACAGTTTTACTAAGAACGTCTTTGTATTCTTGGCTCATTGTATACTCCCATGCTTCATTCCATGGCGTCCACACTACGTCCGTCTTGAACGTACCATCAGAATTACGACTTCTTTTTAACTTTTCAAACATTATATTATGTTCCTCTTATCTAGCTTAGCGTTAAGAATTTGTATCTCTCCACTAATCTCCTGTAATTTATCCTGAACATCAGTAGGTTTTTCTGCGTTAAGTAGGTTGTCTATAGTGGTATATTCAATAGAAACTTTCTTGCCTTGTAACAATTGATTAGCAACTTTCGCATACATTTTCTTGTACGCTACTGCACTCGAACCGATAAACCCATCTTTAGAGATGTCTAAGTCTTGTTGTGTTTCTCCAACTATCAAACATCCAGATGTATGCTCGTCACTATTACCCGTATGAATCAAAATAAAAGTAAAGTTAGGAACATCTTGTATATGTAACATACCATAATGTGCGTTCTTGTATCTCTCTGTGTACTTAGCGTGGAATCCACCAGTCTTTCTAAACTCTATATCGTATGTACCTTCAGGGATACAGGTCTCATGCATAACTTTAACTGCTTGATACTGGTCTTCTAGTGTATAACATTCAAAGATACCATCAATAAATAACATTCCATTGGTCGCATCTTTTCCAAATTGGTGTCTCACAACTTGCAATTTCATTATTAATCCTTTCTGAAACTAATAGTTAACAGCCATATAGCTAGTGTAATAACAGTAGCTAGCCCAGTTACTTGCTGTGCTGTACCCGTAAGGGTAAGCGTTGCAATAACTAAACCTACTAATGTCCAGCTAAGGTTGAGAGTTTCTTTAATTGCTGCAACAATCCAAGAACTTATCTTCTTTATCATTAACTTCTCCTAAACATAAACGCTGCCATACTAGCTATTCTAGTCAAAATAACTGGCACTACAACTTCTTGTGCTTTTTCTCGTTGGTCTTGAGTCATATCATCACCGATACTAGATAGTGTGACATCTTCAAAATCTAAATCTATAAATGTTTCTATTGGATTTTCAATAAAGGATTCATACTGTACCTCTGTGACAACATCAGCAAGTGTGTAATCTTCTACATCTGTATTTTCTACAGCACGTTCTACGTATTCTTCTACAGCTTCTGCTATTACTTCATCATCTTTAACAGACTCAGCAATAATAGCTACATCTTCTGCTTCTACTTGTAATACTTCAGCAACAACTTCTACCTGTTCTTCAGTAAGCTCTGCAACATCTGCTATAGCTTCCTCAACAACAGCCTGTACAACTTCTTGTATTTCTTCAGTAGCTTGGTCTAAGTTCTGTACACCAATATCATTAACTTCTTCTAAGACTTCTGATGCTTCTTCATTGGTAAGGTCTTGTACATACTCTTGTATTGCTTCTTCTTTAGCTTCTTCATACTCTACTAACTCCTCTTCTGTAAACTCTTCTATCTCTTCTTCAGTAGCTATCTCTAACTCAATAACAATAACTTCTTCTATCTCAGCAACTTCGACAGCAACTTCTTCTTCTGTAAGCTCTAAGGGTTCTTCATCTTCCACTCTCGGTAATGTTGTGGTTGGCGTATCTTCAATAACAACTTCCTGTATCGGCTCATCCAGAACTTCCTTGACATCCTCTTTAACTTCTTCATCTATAATTTCCTCTTCTATTTCATCTTGTATTGGTATTTCCACCACGATTTCTGGTGCAATATCTTCCAAATCAAATTCAATAATCTCGAACTCAATAGGGAGTTCTTCAAACTCCACAACTTCATCTTCAAATACTTCCTCTTTAGGTGGGTCGAGTACAACAACATCATCCTCAGGAATGATGACATCCACATCTTCTTTAATCTCTTCAACAATTACCTCTTCTTCTGTAACAATTACCTCTTCTTCTATGATATCATCTTCAAAAACTTCTACCTCTTCTATTATTATGAAGCAATCGCCTCGCTCTATCTGTGCATTAGTCATAAAGCAACCAAACTCTGACTCATTATCTATACGCTCTTGGTCACGTTCTATAGTTCCATCATTAACATCAGCCTGTGTATAAGTTTTATCTACACCTTCTACCACTATATCTACAATAATTTCCTCAGGTGTGGGTGGTGGTGGAGGTGGAGGAGGTGGAGGAGGTGGAGGAGGTGGAGGCAAAGTAGTAGTAGTTGTAGTAGTGCTAGTTGTAGTAGTAGATGTAGTAGTAGTTGTAGTAGGGATAGTACTTTCATCTATATACTGCCAGTACAATGTATCTAATACAGATATGTCAGTTAATATAACTTCAAACTTTGTAATGAATTTATCTGTGTTAGCTTCATCATTGTTGTAATCGGTAAATGATTTGTAGAAATCATCATACATATCATTGCCATCTTCTCCCCATGATTGCGCTGCTTTTTGTATAGTTTCATCTGTGTCATCAGAGTAGTAGTACTTAACATCATAAGTATTATTTACTGCACCAACTAGAAATCCTATTTCATATACATCTTCTGCAAATTCAAATAGATAAG
>Ga0181419_1000730_pt1 | contig 11305 bp, 19 predicted proteins | sample 42SPOviralmetaG_FD_130144 | JGI IMG/M metagenome (GOLD analysis project Ga0181419, IMG submission 130144) | Marine viral communities from the oligotrophic San Pedro Time Series (SPOT) site, San Pedro Channel, CA, USA - 42 SPOT_SRF_2013-04-24 | ecosystem: Environmental > Aquatic > Marine > Strait...
GATGGGTGCTACAGAAGGTATTGTGTTACTCATATAAGAATGTTTCCTTGTGGTGAATTCATAATTGTTATTATGTTTTATGCTACGCATATCATTACTTATCATACTGTATATTGACTTATTCACAAAGGAGGATTAGGTTAGTTAGAAGTGCTATGTGCTTCATATCAAAGAATTCAGGTATTATACACTGGATATTGACAGAATATACACACTATAATAGGAATTTCGGCGCTTCGCATATAGGAGCGAGATGCCCCGCAGATTAATTATATACTAGTTTAAAAGGCTTGAGTACGCCAGTATGCTATTGTTCTATCTAAGCCTTCACTGAGACTTACTTTGTGTTCAAAGCCAGTATGACTTCTCAGCAAGTGATGATTGGAGTTTAACACATATATTTCACCATCTCGTTTGGGTTTGGTGTCCCAATTAACCTTACCCGTCCAGCCTATTTTGTCTGCTATTAGACTCACATAGTCCCGAATTTTAATAGCATTGTCTGGTCCTAATGTGTATATGTTATTAACAACTTTGTCTGGGTTTTCAATAATTAATTGCCATGCATCTAATAAATCATCAATATAAATGAAATTCCTATAAGGTTCTGAATATCCCAAGTTAATTTCATCATCGTCGTTGAGCATTTGTGTTATAATTTGTTCAGTAACAAAGAAATCATTGTCTTTTCTGCCATAACAATTGGTTTGTCTAATAGCAGTATAATTAAAGTCATAACTGCGTTGAGCATACTCTAAATATATTTCTACGCCACGTTTAGCCACACTATAAGGAGCATTAGGGTGTACATTTGTGTAAGGAGTGAATGTGGGTAACTCATAGTCTAATCCTAGTGCAATCTCATCTGATTCTGGGCTCCATCCATACACTTCCATTGTGCTGGCAAACACAAAGTTACGCAAGTTGCTACATTCTCTGGCTGATTCAATTAAATTAACTGAGCCTGTGTAGTTTATATCACTGAATGCTACTTGCTCATAGAAACTGTCTTCAACTTCTGTTCTAGCCGCTAAATGCACAATAATTTCAGGATCAAAGTCTAACAGTTGTTGCCTAACTAACTTGTGGTCACGCAAATCGTGTTTTAGGAATCCCAATTGATGATTAGCCAGTCTTTCACAAAGATGTGTGCCAATAAAACCATCAGCACCTGTTACAAAAATACGCATAACTGTATTTACTCTTCCAGTCGGTCTTCCAGTATGTTGAAGTGGCTATCTAATAGTTCACCTAGTTCTGTGTGTTTGAAATAGTCATCATCACATTCGCTTAGGGTAATTTCGCCATCCAAACAACCAGCAAAGTCCATAGCAGGCTCATAAAAGAACAGTTGTGCTTCGCAATCAGGATTGTGATCCATCCAAGTGTGTAATGCTTCTGTGGGTGGACTCCATGCTGATTCCATATAGCCTGTTATTCTACTATAATCACCATCAGGCTCAAAGTCTAAATATTCTGTGTCAACGTCCCATTTGGTTCCCCAACGGTTGATTGCAAACTCTCTATCATAATCAGTGCCTTCAAAAGGTACTAACAGTTCTAGCAATTTGTTTTCTTGCTTTGCTTCTAACCACAAAGCCTCGATTTTATCCTTAGGTCCACTAAGTTCGATATGATTACTGCACCAATTAGGCATTAGTCGTCCAACCCTGGATAAAAGTTATCCGTTTTTTCGTTGTAGCCATAGAAACTGCCTTCCTTAGGTTCTATGTGCTGTTCCTTGAGTACACCCTCTTTGCTTGCCTTTAACGGATCAAGTAAGACTCGTTCTCTTCTGGATAGTTGCTTGTTTTCTACTTTATCGTACATTATTTGTCCTCCGGGGGATTATTGTGTCCAATAAGACTGTTCTTAAGTCTGTTACGCCATGCTAAGAAGTGCTCAGCCACTTGACGTGTGGTATGAGTAAGAGTGCTAACAGGTTGTCTCACTTCAATACTCTTTTCGTTTTTCAAAGCACTGACATTTCTACGCATCAATGCTCGTTTTTGTTTTTTGTTGTTGCTTATTTCAGTATGCATATTAAAATCCTGATGTCCAATGTGAATATTCGTCTTTGCAGTTAAACTCTCCGCAAATACATTGCCCTGGTTGTAATGGAGTTCCATCTGGTCCTTCAACAGGTCCTGGATCAAACTCATTAACTTGTTGCTTGGCTCTGTCTAAATCAGCCCAACCACTTTCTATATGATGTCCAAACATTAATACTCCTTAGGTGAGTTAGCAACAAAGTCTAATCCACTCTTAGTAGTTCTGTAATTACCATTACGACTATCATATTGCAAGTTTAATTGCATTCCACCTACATCAACAGTCATATAACTGTTTTGTTTGTAGTTTATTACTTCTGAGGGAATAACTTTTCCGTTATCCTCACATAACACATCTATTTTAGCATATGCATACATTTTAGCCTCCCATTGCTAACATTGTACAAGGTCGTCTTGATACAATTGGTTCCACACCCGGCTCATCGAAATGAAAAACCTCTTTTTCAATACATGATGGCTCAACTGGTTTGATGTCCTCTATCTTTGTTGGCTCTGTCTCTTTGGGTATATCGACCGCAGATACAGAACAACTAGATGCTACCAGTATAGCACCTAAAACAAGTACCTGTACTAATAGACTTCCGTTTGCTAATTCTCTCATATTTTCTCTCCAATATCAAATCCTCTGAAAGTTTTAAATCTTGGAAAACGTAGACTCCAAGTGTCCTCGGCATCTTGGCTTTGTGTTGCCGCATCAGCTCTAATTTCTACTAACTGACCAATAACAGCATCCTTAACAGCCCAAACATCTTTACGCATGTCATCAGTAAGTCCGCTACCAACATTGAGGTGGAAGAACTTACCATCATCAGTACCTTCTACAATAAGAGCACCTAACATGCCTTCATTCTTTCCAGTACCTTCTTCAAAGCCAGTTACTTCTAATGTAACTTCAATAAACGGCTTCATCTTTAACCATGCATGTGAACGTTTACATTTATAGCCTTCACTTACAGGCTTTATCATTAGACCCTCATAGCCTTCTTCTAACGCAATTTTATTCATTTCGTTGAACTCTACCTGCCCTTGCTCAGTATCTAAGTCAATGAGTGTAGCCGCAACGTGCTGAATACGGAAGTTAAAGTTACCTGCTATGTCTAAGATACGTTGACGTCTCTCTTTGGCAGTTATCGGGGTATAGCCAGCATTGAACTCATCTAATGTGAGCATGTCAAATACTGCTAAGTATGAATCCTCTGTCTGGGCACCTTCTTTTCTATGAACTTGTCTCATAAGTGTTTGAAAGTCCTCAGACATGACTTCTCCATCAAATACTAAGCCTTCAAACTCAGGTTTGCTTAAGGCTTCTTCGATGTGTGGGAAGTTTTCTAATAGTTTTCCATTACGTGAATGTAATGTTGCACTACCATTTTGCACAATGGCAATTACTCTAACGCCATCATACTTGTATTCTATATAGCATTCGCCTGCTATCTTTTTAGGGTGTTTGGCACCATCATGTGCTAACATACACCCGAATAAAGGAATAGTATCCTTTACTACTTTGTTTATTAGTTTAGCACCAGTGCCACATCTCAAATCTTTAATAAGGATACGTCTATACCAATCGTTCCATTGCTCATTAGTAGCCATTTCCATGTCTTGGATAATAGCATCACGAGCCGCATGTCCAGTAAGAGTTCTATGTTGCAATTGACTTGCTAACTCTTCAAACTCTTTCATTGGAAGTCCTTCGCCATCAGCACCTTCTCTAATAGGAACTTGTTTTACACCAAATGTAACCATTGGGTCAAGTGCCAATTGAGCACCTAATATGAAATCATTCTCAGAATAGTCTGCTATAGTTCCTGTAGTGTCAGCCACATAAGCAAGAGCACCCTTAAGGATGTCTTGCTTTGCTAGTGAACTATTGTCCGCTTCTAATTGTTGTATTGTGTTCCAAGGATTCATTACCATGCACTCACGTTTACTGAGATACTTTGTCCTACTTGCGGTTCAAAGTTTCTATTAATTGTAAACTGTAAACCATAATGGTCGACAGTAACTCTGTATCCAGTCACTCTGCTCTCATAATGCCTTTCATACTTAGTAACAGTTTGCATTTCACAATGTCTTTGTCCATTATGCTTTTGTGATATGTCATTACCAATCCTATTACCAATAAGACCTGCAATAATTTTAGCGGCATCGTTGCCATCAAGTTCGTCTGCAATAGCAACTCCGGCGGCAGTACCAATTAAGCCACCTTGAGAACCAAAACCGTTATCTACGATTTTCTCAAGAACGCCTCGGCTGTTCTTCTTATACCTATAACAAACTTCTTCTTCAAATTGAACAGGTACATTTACAGATACGTTTCTTACTACAGGTTGGACGTCTACGACTTCCATCTGAATTGATTTTGCTTCAGCGGACAGACTAAAAAGTACTGCTACTGAAAGAACACTTATTGATATTAATTTTTTCATTATTTTTCTCCTATCTAGTGTAATGTGACTCACAAAGTGGGTCCATATAACTTGGTGTGTTAATTGATAAAGTTCTAGTAATTGTTTTACCATTGTAAGGACTTACACCAGTCTTAGTAATCATTGGCTCAATTAACTTATACTCTTCGATGTGCATAACTCTGTAGTTATCTCTGTTACCACAGTGAGTTCTACCTAAGTCTGTATCAGTTGCATCTCTGAACGCATTATACCTACGAGCATGATACTCAGGCTTACCTTCTGCAACTACCTCAGCAACTTCAGCCTTTGCCGCATCATAGTACTTAATTGTACGAGTGATACCAGCCTTAGCCGCCGCTTCTGATTTGTAATTTCCACCTTTCCAAGAAGGCCTTGATGGCTCTGTGTGGATGGAATCATTACTTTTGTCTACTATTATATACATAAAATCTCCTACCTTTTTATTTAATATACAACTATTATACCGGTATTTAGGGTGGAAGTCAACCTTTTTTTACCACTTTTTTTGGTAAATATACGGTTGAAACGTATAATTCAGCAAAAACACCCACAAACACACATTATATTCTAGAATAACACAAATATACAGGAGAAATATAATGTTAGATCCAAGATTAGAAATAGAAAACTTAATCTATGATATTAGAGCAAAACTAATTGACTTAGAACACAAAGTCATGGAAATCCCTCACTCAGAAATGCCAGATGCATACGAATTTATGTATCATGCACCAACGGCTGGAGATTACATGCACTCATCAACACCAACTCATGAAAAACCAGAAGGTTTCGGCGACGGAGCATATTGGGATGAAGTTTGTCAGTGTTGGATGGAACCTACTCCTTATGAGTGGGACGAGCACGATTATTGCTGTAATGCAGACACTCATTCAAACTTTGAAAATGGAGAGTGGAACTATACAGAACACGATGATTGGTCAAACACATGGTTAGATGACCATGGTTGGAATGATATGCCAGCAACTGAAGAAGCACCAATGCCAGAAACTGCTAATGTAATGCCACAACATGATGAAGTTCATTATGATGAAGCAAATGTAGAAGTAGCACCTGCAATGGAACCTGCACCTGAAATGCCAGCAACGGAAATGCCAGTAGAAGATCCTAACGCAGGAAATCCTAACGGTTAATTAATAATTAATGAATTAGGCGGCTTAGGTCGCCTTTTTTATGAATATGTTTTTGAATCCTTGACGCCTATGATGCCACTTACCAGCATCTTTTATAATCTTTAAAGGTATACTAGGCTTAACATGATATGTTGTTTGTTGTTTTTCAAATGTTTCCAAGTCGTACGCCGATTCTATATGATAACCTTGCTCCCACTCTTCCTCATTTACTTCTACAGTTCTAGCACCATGTATGCCCACAGACATTCTATTAATACATGCTAGTGAACTTCTATTTGCTTCTATTATGCTCGGGTCTATATCTCCAAATGAGTTTGCTACCTTTTCACCAATGTCGTACACATCTTCTTTGTTATTAAATACAGTTGATAGTGCCATTTGTGCTGTAAAATGTCCACCTAGATTATCTATAACAAGTCCTCCCCAATCAGCCATCTCTTCTTGTGTTGCAAGTCTGCCTCGTTCCATGTATGCTTCTTCAAATTGTTTAGTAAACCTAAACGCATCAGAGATAATAGTTTTACCTTCAGCAAGTTCTTTGAACACTTTGTCATAGAACTCCCTGTAACTGACGTTTAAGACTTCTCTACAGTAACGTGCAAGTATCTGAATGTATCCTTGTGTATGTAAATTAATAATCATCCAGCCATACATGTATGCTTCTGTTACTTCTGTATTAGAAATAGTATTTGTTGCACATATAATATTAATTTTTTCGTGTACACCATTCCAGTCTACAGGATTATGATAGTAGGAGTAGTCTTCTACTGCTACAGTTTCTATACCATACTTCTCTATATGTTCTGGAGTACCCATTTCGCTATTCTTTAATACCTGTGCTTTCCACATTTCAATTGCTGTATGTTGTCCAAACTCTAAAAGCCTACACAATGATTCTTTAAAACTATCACAGGTTTCTTCCGGTAAAGGTAATATAACTTCGCTGTATGCTAATACATCTGCTTTGCGAGTCTGTGCTAACAACGTAGACATATCATTCATTTCCATGTTATCACGTTTGATTGCTGTAAGTACAACATCAGTCATACTTTGTACACTTATTGTTATACCTCTATTATATTTTTTGCCTATAACTTTTGCAATCTCTACAGCATTTTCTGTACTGTTTTTATAGTATTGCACATTTACTGCATCTATACGACTGTCTTCATGCTCACATGCATAGTTAATCATGTGTGCTATTGCTAAGTCTCTGGTTTTAAATACACCAAAGTTTGCATCTGCTACCCAAATATATCCTATAGGCTTTCTTATTGCCCAATCTAATTCACTAATTACTTTTTCTAAGTTATGTTTTTTAATTTTTGCATAGGTTAAACTACCCCAATCACAAAACGTACACATAAACGGACAGCCTCTATTAGTTTCCAATGTCATACTGAATAAACATTCAGGGTGTTGTTCTATTATGTCATCGAATACGCCTGTTAAGTATGGACTTGGTAACTCATCTAAATCATCTATACGTTCCCCTGAGTATGTAGGCTTTATAACAAATTCTTTCCAGTCTCGAAGAGCATTTACAAAATTACGTTCGCCTTCTTGTTGTATCCATACATCACAATCGCCGTTGTCTACATTGTCTTGTCCTACTTGTGGTCCACCAAATACTATTTTGCATTTAGGATATGCTTTTCTTATTTCTTTTATTAATACTAAGTGGTACTGCTCATTCCAAACATAATTACTAAATCCACATATAACAGGATTGTCTAATCGTTTGATAACCTCTGCAGGATCTTCACGTTTGAAAAATAGTTCTGGAAAGTTAAAGTTATCTCTTATGTCGTTATGTTGTTGTGCATAGGCAAGTATACACCCTATTGAGTAAGGCAGATAATAATTGTTTATTTCTCTTACTTCAATTGCATATTGACATTGAAAAAGATATACGTTATGTTTCATTATAAAAGTAATTTGCTATGTTTGTTAATGTTTTAGGTCCATAGTGTCCGTTATCACGAGCAAAATCTTCTTGTAAAGAACCTGTCCACATAGCATATTTACCTGTTTTCCAACCCTGACTTGGAATTATGTATGAATCTACAAACTTAGCCAATTGTACATCCACAAATGCTTCTTTAAATGCAATATTGTTTGCTTCGCATAGTGCAATGACCCCCAGACGCTCTGTATAAAAACGCAAATAATCATCATCTGTTTGGTCAGATAAAAACACGCCTGCCCTTGCAATTCTATTATTTGGATCTTCTAAGTGATGTAAATCTTGTGTGTATGCTGTCTCTCCGTCTATCATTCCATGCTGTAACGATGTAATATCTTCTAGTTGTAGTTCTCTTTCTAAAGCATTAGCGAGTAATTTACGTTGTAGGTTGTATGCTTCTACATCTCCTGTTTTATAATCTAAATGGTCTACAGGATTACTAGATATAAAGTTATTAATTTTATTAGATATAACTTTCCTATGATTCCAACTCCACGTTACAAAAACATTCTTGGGAATATAACCGTTGCTTATGAATTGATGTAATGTATATAAGATATCTTTATTACTAGACCCTCCACTACCCAAATTCCAATTAACTGTGCCTAATAACTCATTAAGTTTATAGGGCCAAGTGTCTTCGTCTCTAACGCCAATACCAAACGTAAAACTATCTCCTAAACATATTGTGGCATTTGAATTATCTTGTTTGTTAAACTCAGTTGCTCTGTAGTTATTACTGTTTATAGTATAAAAGAATTCGTCTTTGGTATGTGCCCAGTCATCTCCCATTGCTTCTGGCAAGTCGCTAGGACACCATTGAAATCTAGATCCACCGCTTTCTGTTTTCTCAATTTTGCCGTTCTTAAGTGATGTAGGAGCATTGAGACTAGGCAATTCCTTTCTACGATTCCAGGGCCAATGAGTTGTATAATTTCTGTTTGATGGCATGTGTATATTTACCAGTTAATCTAGACTGTTTGCAAATTTATCGACATCATCACCAACTAGTTTTAACCACATAGCATCTTCTTCGCTGAACAAATATAAATGTTTTCTCTCTATAGCATAGGGCCACTTCATATGGCTATGCAGTTTTAATAATAATTTATTATGTATGCCTTCTGATACAGGAAATCTATATGTATCGTATTCTTTTTTGAGTAGTTGAAATCCTAACTTTGTAAGTTTAAACCCTGTTGTTTTGTTTTTGTCTACTTGTAAGTTTTTAAATAGCATAAATGCTACATCCTTTGTAGCATATCCTTTTAAAGACTCGTGAACTTTCATCATCTTTACTGCTATCTGATACTGTAAACTTTCCTCAATCATGTTTAAAGTAAATATATAGACTACGTCTTACATGTCCTACTTTAACAGGATCACCGCTACTATGTGTAATACTTTGACTATTAGTGCAGAAATAACCTGTGTTAGGTATAAAAGGTATTTGGTATTCTTGTATACCATCGTAAAATATTGTGCCTGTGTTTGGTAATGCATTATATGATGCTACGTTCATATGTTCGTCGTATGTAGGCAAATAAATTTGCATTGCGGCATTAAAACTGTTGTTGTCTACATGTTTAGGAATGCTGTAACCTTCAGTGTCTTCCCAAAGTGTTACTCCTATATAATTATAATCTATGCCTAGTTTTAATGCTATGGATTGTTTTATAACTTCGTAGTCTTCAGAATCAAAAACAAAACCTTCTAGTTCTAATCCTTTGTTTAAGTCAAAGCCAACTCTTGCTCTATGTTCTTGACCTGGTACAATACTAGGCTCTAATATATAACGTGCTTGATGAAGCAATCGTAATGTGTCGTCATCAAACACATTTGTGAACTTTAATAATTTTTCGCCGTTAGTTAAGGCTGTTATTTCAGCATTTGATATGCTATTAAGAATTGGTATTAAGGACGTCTTCCTCATTGACTACTTCTCCGGCTGTTAGTTTTACAACTGTAAAACCATCTGTATTAAACATTTTGTTTAACTTTTCTGCTAAGTTGAATGCATGTCCTGAATTACTAAACGAAACTTTCTTATACTTAGGTCCAGGATAACTTACTAACTTGTTTAATGTTCGCATGTTAATAGGTTTGGCTTCATAGAATACAGAATAGATTGCTTCAGCGGCAAGTATTTGCTCTGCTTTGTATGTGTCTTTGTGTACTGCTTCTAGCAGTATCTGTGGCTTTGGTCTGCTCATTATGTGTATATCTCCTACATAGTCTTTGACTACGTTATACACTTATTTATCATAAAAACGTGTTTTAATACGCCTTAGGATTTTAGCAGTTCTCCTAACTCATTGGTTTCGTGCATCTCGGTAATGATATCACAGCCACCTACCAATTCTCCATCTATGAACAGTTGAGGGAAGGTGGGCCAATCACTTACACTAGGTAACGTTGCTCTAATCTCAGGGTCTTCTAATATATCTACATAACTAAAAGGTTTTTTATATTCTATTAATATTTTAACTACCTTAGCACTAAAGCCACATTGTGGTTGGTTTGGGTTACCTTTCATAAAAAGGATAACAGGGTTATCTTTTATTATATCTTTAATTTGTTCTTTGGTATCACTCATCTGGAAATCCTTGTTCTACGAACAGACTTAACTGTTCTATTTGTCTATCAGATAATGCGGCGGCTTGACCCCACATCATTGTACTGTTCATACCTATCTTTTCTCTATTCTTATAGGATATAAGTCTACCACTAATATAGTCTTTACTTTGTCCTGCTAACTTAGGAAACATGCCTTGTCCTTGTCCTTGCATTCCATGACAAGCGGCACAACCTGCCCATAGTCCTCTGATATCTGCAAACGCATCAACTATTCCTGCCTCTTCTTTTGCTACTGCTATAGCCTTTTGTTCTTGTATTTGTTCTACAGTTGTTCCGTTTACTCTAACATATTCTTCGTAACATTCTCCGTAGCAAGAACTATTACTACTATATCCTGTGTATTCTAACTCAGGATGTATTTTAAAGACAAAAAATAAGGCTATCATAAGACAGCCTCCCATTACCATTCCTAATTCTCTCATTTTGCTTCGTCAACTAATTTTTTAAACTCTTGATAGCCGCCAATCTTTTCGCCATCTACTATAATCTGTGGGAAAGTTCTTGCACCCGGAAATGTCTCCATTAATGCTTCTCTGTCAAAATCCTCATCTAACATTTTAACTGTTAAATCATATTCTTTCTGTGTTGCTAAGTTTTTTGCCATATCACAGTATGGGCATTGCGGTTTACTATATATTTCAACTATCATGTGTGTTTTTCCTTATTTTCTGTCAGACTAAACCATAATGCATCGTCCTCTTTCTCGAACGATATTACAGCAACTTTCTGATCTCTAATTATATTAAAGTGCCAGCCATATTTGCCTTCACTAGTACTATTTATCTTGGTCAAAACTGAGTGTGGAATTCCTACTTCTCTCCATCTTTCGTCAGATCCATCATAGTATTTACTCTCCCAAATAATTTCATGTGGGAAATAATGATTGTACCCACAATCTTTACGCCAAACATCTTGTGACTCTTCTTCCTCATCACACCAGTTGCATGGCTCTCCTCTTTTAGTTAGGGTAGGGCCAGAGTCTTTACAATTATGGTTCCAAAACTCTTGTGTATCTTTTGTATGAATCATTATACTATTTAAAATTGC
>Ga0181419_1000733_pt1 | contig 11256 bp, 12 predicted proteins | sample 42SPOviralmetaG_FD_130144 | JGI IMG/M metagenome (GOLD analysis project Ga0181419, IMG submission 130144) | Marine viral communities from the oligotrophic San Pedro Time Series (SPOT) site, San Pedro Channel, CA, USA - 42 SPOT_SRF_2013-04-24 | ecosystem: Environmental > Aquatic > Marine > Strait...
CCTTGAATTATATGAACTTAGTGACGGTAAGATCAATAGTATTACTAAAATGAATGAAGATATTCTTAATAGCTTTGTTCGTTGGCGTCCACTTATTGATGGTACTCCTGATGCACCTAATATTTTAGATCAAGCTGTTAGAGCTAATTTCTTTAATTCTATCTTGTCTGCTACTGGTACAGCTGGCAGAGCTTTATATGGTAACTTAAGTGGATTGGTTGCAGAACCAGTGTCTTATTTTGCTGGTGCTATGCTGCGAAAAGATCTTAAGTCTATTCAACGTGGTTGGATGGCTTATAGTGCTATCTTTGATACTCAAATGAAAGCATTACCTTATGCTGGTAAGATGTTCATGAAAGCATCACAAAATCCTAATAGTGTAGCTGGTGCAACTAGGTTAGACTTAGTAATTAAAAATGAACAAAAACTAGCACAATACAAAAACATTGCTAGGCTTGAATCAGAGAAAGGTAATCATGGTTTTAAATTTCTTGTAGATCAATATGAGAGTTTACAACATATGGCAAGTGATCCTGTATTTAGAATCACACCTAATCTATTTACTGGTTTTGATGGCTTTACTTCTGCTAACCTAGCTAATGCTACTGCACGTTTCCGTGCTATGGATGAGCTAGAACGTCTTGGTAAAGAAGCAACACCTGCTAATATTAAAGAAATTGCTGACGAAGAATACGGTAGTATGTTTAATACAGACGGTATTATTGTAGATGAAGCAGTTAAATATAATACTGGTGAGATTGCTTTAAACCTTGATACTGGATTAAATACCCAACTAAACGGTCTTTTAGAAGAAATACCTGCACTAAGACCTTTTATCCTGTTCCCTGGAACTATGGCTAATATGGTTAGAGTTATGGATGATTATTTACCTGCACCTTTGCGTTCTTTCCAAAGGGATGTAAATGAATTAGCTTATACTTCTGTGGAAACATTTATGGAACAACCTGAATTAGTAGAAAATATTCTTACTAATCGTGGTTATAAAATAATTCAAATGGATGAAACAGCTAGGTTAAATGCTATTGTAGACCTAAAAAATAAAACATTAGGTAAAAAAGCAATTGGTACTTTTATAACTTCTTTAGCTATTGGTTCAGCTGTAAAAGATACACTATTTGGTGATGGTTTGTTTAGTATGACAGGTGACGGTACTGTTGACAGACAGTTACAAAGAGCACGTACTAAAAATAGTAACTGGAAAGATCGCTCAATGATTGGACCTGGTGGTATTAGAGTTGAATATGACGAACTACTTGGACCTGGTTTAAGTAATTGGGTAGCTACAGTAGCTAACATTGCTGATAACTTTGATATGCTTGGTGAAGCAGCTACAGAGAATTTATTTCAAAAAGCAGCTTTTGTACTTGCAGCTGGTTTAACTGATCAAGCTGGTTTGTCTGCTTTACGTCCTTTAGTAGAATTTTTAAGTGGCAATCAATATGCTGCTTCTACTTTTGCTGCTGGTCAAATTAACTCACTTGGACCTTTAGGTGGTTTACGTAATGAATTTGGTAAAATCTTAGATGGTGGTCTAAAGGAAATCAATGGTGATATAATTAGTAATCTACAAAATCGTAACCAATTGCTTGGTGTAATCGATCCTGCTAACAGATTACCTACTGTAATTAGTCCTGTTACAGGTGAAGCACCAAATAAATATTCAATGCTACAACGTCTTTATAATTCCGCCTCACCACTTAAAATACATCCTGCAATGTCTAAAGAAGAGCAATTTCTCTATGATATTGAATATGATGTATCTAGTGCATTTAAGAAACGTAATGGTGTTGACTTGTTAAATACTGAACGTTCTGAATTAAGTAGCCTTATGGGTAAAAGAGGTTATTTCAGAGATGAAATTAAAAATATTATGCGTACAGCTGATGCACGTAATACTATCAATGAACTACAAGAAGCACGAAGACGTGGTATAAAATCTGATCAAGTACCTATTGGTAAATACGATCAGATCCATATAATGCTGGATACAGCACTAAAAGATGCTGAAGAATTAGCTTTCAGTGAATTGGAATCACCAATGCGTCTTTCTATTGAACAACGTATTATGGAAAAACAAATGACTGATCAAAGAGCTGAACAAGGTTTAATGCCTGGAATTGATTCAACCCTTAACATTCGTTACTAATGGCAATCACACAAAATACATATACAGGGAATGGTTCAACAACGAACTATTCATTTACATTTGAATATCTAAAACAATCTGATGTCAAGGTAACACTTGATACTGTTGCTACAACTGCATTTACATTTGCCAACGCTACAACAATTGCATTTACATCTGCACCAGCTAGTAATGTAGCTATTCGTATCTTTAGGGATACAGCTATTGACCTACTGAGTGCTACATTCTTTCCTGGTTCTGCTATTAAAGCAGAAGATCTAAACCAAAACTTTACTCAAAGTTTATATGTTACGCAGGAATCTGATGCTGACGCGGCATCAGCTACTACTACTGCAAACACAGCTAAGACAACAGCTGATACAGCATTAGCCGATAGTGCTACAGCTGTGACTACAGCGAACGCAGCTACAACAACGGCAAACACTGCGGATACAAACGCTAGTGCAGCCGTTGTTACAGCAAATGCTGCCAGTGCTACAGCTACTACAGCATCTACAGATTCAGCTAGTGCGGTTACAACGGCTAACACGGCATCAACTAATGCTAGTGCTGCTGTCACAACGGCAAACTCGGCTGACGCTAATGCCACCACTGCATTAACTAACTCACGAGAATCAGATGGCAGTGGCGGTTTTAATACTGCTATTGATTTAGCTAATACAGCAATTACCACCGCTAATAGTGCTAGTACAAGCGCAACGTCAGCTACAACTACAGCTAATACAGCTGATACCAATGCTACAGCAGCTGTTAATACGGCAAATGCAGCTAGTGCAGCTGTGTCTAACGCTGTTCTATTTACACTAATTGCAAACGTAGCAGCGATACCTGGAAGCCCTTCTAACAACGATTACGTTGAGATGGCTAACAGTACTGGTGTTGAATCATTCAGCCCCCTCTCAGGCGTTCCTAGCGGCTTTGTAGGCGCTAGTGGACTAACTGTAAGGCTTAGGTATGACACATCTGCTACCTCTTGGGTATGGATGAGTTATTACGCTAATGATTCAGAAGATCGTTATCTAACAAAGAACATCCCAGTAGTAACTGGTGATGCAACAAATGGCTCAGGTCAGATCACTCTTAACTGTGAGAATAATTCTCATGGTGTCAAGATTAAAGGACCACCTCATAGTGCAGCAGCTACTTATACGCTGACACTACCTAATGACACTGGAACTGCTAATCAAGTACTCACTACTAATGGTGTTGGAGTATTGAATTGGAGCAATGGTGGCTCACCAACTATTGATGCTGGCAATTTTAATACTGGCGGTTCACTTGTATCTACATCACAAACTTTTGACGGAGGATCTTTCGACTAATGCCTACACCTACTAATAGAACACCCGTGCGCGTAGCACGAGGTACATATTCTAATCTTAATACCAATAAAGCAGACATCCAAGAAGGTGAGATCTGCTATGCAACAGATCAAGACAAACTATATGTCAAAGAAGGCAGCAATCTTGTTGATGCTACCCCTGCTACAGATATCACCGGCAAGGCAGATCTTGCTGGTCCTACTTTTACTGGTGTACCTGCAGCTCCTACAGCGGCTAGCGGTACTAATACCACTCAACTAGCTACTACAGCATTTGTAGCTGCTGCTGTTCCTGATGTCAGTGGTAAAGCTAATTTAGCTGGACCTACATTTACTGGTACGGTCACTATTCCAGCAGGTGCAAGTATTGCTGACATCGGTTCAACAATTCAAGCCTTTGATGCTGACACTGCAAAGACAGATACAGCACAAACATTTACTGCAGCACAACGTGGAACTATTACTACGTTGACACCGGGTACAACTGTTACCCCAGACCTTGCAGTATCTAATAACTTCTCTTTAACACCAGCTCAGAACACCACTATTGCTAACCCAACCAACATTACTGCTGGTCAATCTGGTTCAATCTTCATTGTGCAAGATGGAACAGGTTCACGTACTGCAGCGTGGGGATCTTATTGGGACTTTGCTGCTGGTACAGCTCCCACCTTAACCACTACTGCTTCTGCTGTTGACCGTGTGGATTATGTGGTGAGGTCTTCTACCTCTATCCATACAGTCTTTACGGGTAACTATTCATGAGTGTACTTAGTAATAATACCTTGGCTGGTTCATCCGGTCAGGGTGGTGCTGGTGGCTATGAGATTGAACGTAGCTTAAGGTTCAATTCTGTAGATAGTTCTGACCTTAGAAGAGTACACGCAAGTGGAGGAAGTAAAAGTAAATTTACAATCTCTTGTTGGCTAAAAAGATGTAAAAGCGGTGGCTACGGTTACCTGCTTGGCCGTGACGGTTCGTTTGGAATATATATTACAGCTAGCGACAAACTTCATTTAGACCTTTATGCAGAAAATGGTAGCTCTTGGGCTGTAATTTGTGACTCGCAAGCTGTACTAAGAGATTTTTCCGCTTGGTATCATATAGTAGTTACACTTGATACCAGTGCAGGCACTACAAATGCAGACCGCATTAAGTTTTGGCTTAATGGTGTTCAGCAGACTTTTGATTTTACAGTATATTGGGGTGGCTTAATTACTGGCAATATAGATTCCTTTAACGATGCTGCTTCGCATTCTATTGGGTCTAGCAATGGTAGCTATTACAGCAACAATTATTTAGCTGATTATCACTTCATCGACGGTCAAGCCCTAGCTGCAACTGACTTCGGAGAATACGACACTAATAATGTATGGCAACCGATTAAGTACGCTGGAACGTATGGTGTGTCAGTTGACCAGAGTCAGACGTGGAGTAGCGCCATTACTGGAACATATAATGGAAGCAATGATGCAGATAACTTATTCGACGGAAACACTAGTAATCAAACTATACCCGCAACTGGTACAAGTTTAACTTTTACACCATCTAGTGCCGTTACTGGTATAACAAAGATTAGAATCAAATTATCATGTGACCCTAATCATACTGATGAATTTAAAATCAATGGTGTTGATCAGACAGGCACTTTAACCAAAGATAGTGTTACAAGAGATCTAGACTATAGTGTTTCTCAATTAACAAGTATTGTTTGGTCTACAAGTTCTAATAATCATTGGATTGCATTAAAGCAAATTTCGGTTGAAGTTAATGGATCCTGGGTTGTATTAGTTGACTCCGGCGTAACTGTAAGTGACAACTCCTTCCACCTTGACTTCTCTGACAACAGCAGCAACGCTGCGCTAGGGACTGATAGTAGTGGTAATAGTAATACGTGGACGGTTAATAATTTAAGCGTTGGTGCTGCAGCTGTAGATTACTCAGGTAATGGTCAGATGCCTGGATCTTGGAATGCCGCTCCTAATGACGCTGCAGCAGGATTTGACGGTAGTATTGCAGGCCCAGATGTTCCGTATTTTGCAGGTAGTGGAGCGGCATTTACTTGGACACCATCTACTCCAATTAGTTACTCAACTAATGTTGAAATGTATGTTGGTAATGTTGGAGGATTTAGATATGATTTAAATGGCGGAGGTTGGGTCACGCCAACCACTGCATCTTGGAATACAATTGCTACTGGTAGTGGATCAATTACCACTATTAAAGTTGATCGTGGCGGTAGTGACACATACGGATGGCACGCAATTAAAGTTGATGGGACTATTTTAGTAAATAGTGCTGCTGAATTTACTGACGCCCTCCGTGACACCCCAGTCAACGGTGACTCTGCAAATGACACGGGCGCAGGCGGTGAAATAACGGGGAATTATGCGACATTTAACCCCCTTCAAATTAAAGCCAACTTGGGCACAATGGAGAACGGAAATTTAACGCTTAAAGCAAGCGGCAGTTACTACATTGAAGGTAAATCGACACAAGAGATTTTTTCTTATAGCAACTATTGCGAGCTAACTATTTCTGGTGGTGACTCTAATACTGATGGCGGCTTTGGCATTGGTGATCATGATGCTTGGGTTGCCGGAGGGGCTGGCTCATATATTACTTACAGGGAAAACGGTGCAATTATTTCATACCCTGGCAATACAACCGTTGCCACGGTGTCTGGATACACAGCGGGTGACGTGCTTGGAATGGCTGTAGATACAACTAATATTAAATTTTACAAGAATGGTGCATTGCAAGGCACTTATGCACATGGGAAATCAGGAACATTTTTTGCGCATGTAATAAATCTGGCGTCTAATTCAAACGCTGTGATGGACATAAACTTCGGCCAACGCGCCTTTGCCTATACCGCACCAAGTGGCTATAAATGTCTCAACACCGCCAACCTAAGTGATCCAACGATTGCAGATGGCTCGACGGCGTTTGATACGAAGTTATATACGGGTACAGGTTCAAGTCAGGATATAACTGGATATAATTTTTCCCCGGACCTTGCGTGGATCAAGCAGCGATCATCTTCTAGAGATCACATGCTCCATGACACTGTACGTGGCGATAATAAGGCGCTTTATCCTAGCCAAAATTACGCAGAAGCTACAACCGGCGGTGTTGCTTTTGGCTCTACAGGGTTTACGCTAGGAACGGATTCGCATGTAAATGCAAGCTCAGGCACATTCGTAGCCTGGGCCTGGGACGCCGGATCTTCCAACACAACAATTGCTGCTGGTGGTTTAAATAGCTCGGTGTATTACATGAGTGAAGTATGGAGTGATGATCTTTATACTGCTAATGGACCTTCTGACGCAGCCACAGTTACAACACAAAGTTTTCTATCGGGTTATCCAGCAACAAACCCTTTCAATGGTAACGGTAACGGGGCACACGAAACATATGCAGCAGATTCTCATAAAACAATTGTTTTTAGACCTGATACTGCTCTTACTGGTGTAACTAAACTTGAGTACTATACTAATGGAGCATATGCATCAGATGTAGGTTACAACAGCGCTACATCAGTAATTACTGGTAACACCACTACAGGTTGGCAAACTCTTTACGAAGGCACTGCTATTACTGTCAACTATGTGTGGGCTTATAAAAATAATGGTCAGGGTTCATTTACTGGAGTGAAAATTAATGGACGTTTGCTTGTGGATTCAGGTGTAACACCACCAACCAACGTCCCATCAATCGCATCAACAGTACGTGCCAACCCAAGTGCTGGGTTCTCGATTGCTAAGTGGAACATGGGATCATTATCATCAACAGCCAGTGTCGGACACGGCTTAAATGCTGCACCAGCTTTCTATATGATGAAAGATCTTGATTCAGCAGATGGTTGGTACACATACCATGAAGGCGTAGGTAATACTAAATACCTAAGACTTGATCTCGACATTGCTGCGACGACCCAATCATCTATGTGGGGAGACACATCACCAGATTCAAACACTTTTCCGGTAGGTTCTACATTTAGCGGCACAGGTGATTACTACGCCGTCTGCTTCGCACCTGTCGAAGGTTATAGCGCATTTGGTTCGTACACCGGCAATGGATCTGCTGATGGTCCTATGGTGTATACCGGGATGCGTCCGGCATTTATATTAATTAAAAAATACAGCAATACTGGCTATTGGATGATGTATGATTCCAAAAGGTTGGGTTACAACAAGGTTGATAATTACCTATACGCAAATGACAGCGGAGCAGAAGGTACGGGTGCTTTTGATATCGATATAGTGTCAAACGGATTTAAAATTCGTTACAGTCATGGTTACATCAATGGTTCCAGTGAAACTTACATCTACGCCGCCTTCGCCGAACACCCCTTCAAAACTTCCCGCGCACGCTAACTAATTAATTATGCTTAAACTAAACAATAAGCCCCTGTCTTATGACCGGGCATTTACACATGCTGATATTCAATATCCAGCTAATTGGCTGCGCTTGTCTTCCCTTGAAGAACGTAATGCTCTTGGTATTACAGAAGTAGCTGATGCTCCATCTTATGACCAGCGTTTCTATTGGGGTGTTGATAATCCTAAGGATCTAGCTGGACTAAAGACACAATGGTCTGATACACAAACAGCCACTGCTGCTGCATTACTAGCTCCTAGTGACTGGCGTGTTATCAAAGCTAAAGAGACTGGAACTAACATTCCATCTAATTGGAAGACATACCGTGCTGCTATTCGTACAGCATGTAATACACGTCAAACAGAAATCAACGCTGTATCTGATGTACCAGCTCTTAAAGAGTTGTTCTTTGGTGCAGCAACTATCACACGTCAACAGACTGATAGCGAAGGTGTTGGTGTTGTTGATGAAGACAACAAACCTGTTATGGAAACAGTAGCCAACCCCGCCTTGGCTACAGCCTGGCCTACACCTATTTAATTATGATTACTCTTATCCGTCCAATCCTATTCTCGTTTATGCAATCAGAAAAGGTTAAGTTCCTTATTCTTGATCTTCTTAAAGCATACGCAAAGACAACTGACAATAATATCGACGATAAAATTGTTGGTTGGGTACGAGATGCACTATTTCCAAATAAATAATGGAGTGGGAAGCAATACCTGTCTTCCCCTACCTAGAGCTGCCTGAAGCGCCAGGATTACCCGGTCCTATACTAGAAGTACCTAAAGGGGAGTTACCTTCCTACAAACCACTTGTAGTACCTCCTAGCTCTCTTAGGCCGCCACCCGGTATCAAAGGGTTCGACAGCAATTCATATGATGAACCGCCAAAGGATACTAAACCTGAGGCTAAACCAGCTACACCTTATGTTCCACCAGAAGCTCAGATCATAGGCATTCCTTTTACGGACATTGAAGTCCCGATGCCTACAACAACGATTATGACTACTGCAGCTACTACTGCATTTATTTCAGTAGCTGCCACATTAATAGGTCAATCATTATTTAAATACTTAGTTTCATTATTTAAACCTATTATCAAACAACTATGGAGCAAGTTAAGAAAGAAGAAGTTGGAGGAAAACCAAAAAACTTCTTAGAAAAAGTAAAAGAGAATACAGAAGACGAGCTTCAAATCCTAGGTACATTTGTACGTCTAGGTGTTGTAGTTTGGAGTGGTTTTATTATTACCCTTAACTACGTAGAACTACCAATGTTTAAAAAGAGCGTTGGTGGGGACATAACATTTCCTGCTTCTATATTTACAGGAGCACTAGCTACATTTGGTCTATCTACATCTAATAATAAGTCCAACAGTAAATCCTCTGATCCTAAAAAGAAAGAAGAATGAAACGCTTACTCGTGCTTTTGATGTTGGCTAGTCCAGCAGCAGCTCAAAGTGTCACCCCTAACTTTACACAGGGGTCAATGCAATCAACCACTACCACCACTATTGATATCGATCGAACTATTGAGACTGAAGTCTTTGGTGGTGCTTATTCATCATGGTCAGGAACAAACGTAGTACCAAGTGGAGATATCACGAATGGATCCACAACTTATTCAGTACATACTGCCGGAGATCAATTTCAACTAGAAGTTGTAACCAGAGCAGCAGGGGTAGTCGAGTCAATCGACATCGACGAAACTATCGAACAGGTTTCTACTACTACCTCATTATCAATCTTCTCGCAGTAACACCTGCTTACGCAGAAGATCCTAAAGTTCAAAATACATCAAGTCCTGTGGCAGCAGCTACAGGCAACGTAACTAATCAAGCGGTGCAGTTCCAAAATAATGGTGCACCGTCAAGACAATACTTCAGTGGTAATAATAGCTGTAATGGTACAACCATGCAGTTCTCACCATTTTATATGGGTAACGATACAACCCCTATGAAAGCAGATAGTTACGTTAAAAGTAATAACTGGGGAGCGCAGGTTAGCTTCTCAGTTCCATTAGATGGCGGCATGATCGAAACCTGTAAAGGTATCGCCCGTAAACACGAACAAAAGATGCGGCTTGACTATGAATTAGTTCGGGCATTAAAATGTACAGAGATCATGCAGAAGGGTTTTACCTTCAGACCTGGCTCACGTGTTGAAATCTTATGTAATGACATCGTACCAATTGTGGCACTTGAATAAATGGAAGCAATAGTGTCTGTTGTCATCGCAGTTGTTGCTGGTGGCGCAGCTATAAACAATAGACTACACAACCGAATAAACAATGTACATGATCGCATCAGCGGTCTCGACAGACGAATAGATGCTATTGAATTAAATGTGGCTCAAGATTACGTATCCAAAGCTGACTTAGCAGTAATGGTACAACGTATGGAAGACCATATGGTACGCATCGAAAACAAACTAGATCAAATTGTATTGAGGAATTAATGACTTACAAATTAGTAGATGTTACACGCGGTAAAGTACTGCAAGAGTTTAGCACTCAAGAAGACGGTGAAAAAGCATTGCGTAGGCAATCTACAGATAACTTTATCCGTTTGGAATTAGTAGAAACTGCTAAACCTAAAGCTAAAAAAACTAAGAAATCTAATGAAGAATAAAGCTTCGGAAGAACAATTTAACGAATTACATAACTTAGTTACTACAGAGTTTTTGAACCGTGTTAAATCCGGTGAAGCTTCTACTCAAGACTTAAAAGCAGCTTGTGATTGGCTAGCAAAGAATGATATTAGTGGTGTCGCCTTTGAAGGTAGCCCACTAGATAAACTGGTTAGTATTATGCCAACTGTTGATCCTGAACTTGTACAACGGAGACTATATGGCTCGAAGCTCTAGTCATAGCGGTGCTAAATACGCTAATGGTAACTATAAATCATATCAAAAGAAATATGATTCTAGTAAATTACAGATCGCTAAACGATCTTCATTAAATAAAGAAAACCGTAAACGTGGAACCTACGGTAACGGTGATGGCAAGGATGTATCCCATAAGAAAAATGGAAAGACATTCCTCGAAGCAGCATCAAAAAACAGAGCACGTAAAGGACGCGCATGACCCCATTACTTCCTACCCCTAACGATTACCTCTACAACTTAATAGTCATGACCTCACCAGAAGCTAAGCGTCTGTGGAGACGCTCTATTAAGGAACACTTTGACCATACTTGTATCTATTGCGGAAAAACCTATGACCTTAGTCAACTATCTATCGATCATGTTCATCCTCGCGCTCGTGGCGGAGAGGATGTCGCAACGAATGTTGTATGCGCCTGTACCAGATGTAATCAGGATAAAGGAAGTACACCCGTCCTTAGTTGGATGAGAACTAAATTTGGAGTTAATAGACTCCGTGAA
>Ga0181419_1000740_pt1 | contig 11206 bp, 12 predicted proteins | sample 42SPOviralmetaG_FD_130144 | JGI IMG/M metagenome (GOLD analysis project Ga0181419, IMG submission 130144) | Marine viral communities from the oligotrophic San Pedro Time Series (SPOT) site, San Pedro Channel, CA, USA - 42 SPOT_SRF_2013-04-24 | ecosystem: Environmental > Aquatic > Marine > Strait...
TCACCCCGTCACGCTCGCCTGTCCCTTCACTATATATATTATATACTACTAAAATATATATAACCCATCACCATACCACCATCTATCTCTCTCTATTAAAAAATATAAATATAAATATAAATAAATATATTACTTCAACGACAGTGTAAAATTCGGACTAGTATGATTGAATACTTTTTACCCCCATTTAAGAAAAAATTGAAACCAAATTGTGTGCATAAATTAATTATAACTCGAACCAACATGACTGCTAACACGAACAACCTTGCCACACAATTTACCGATGTCATCTTACTCTTTAATACCGACTCAACTACACTTGAAAAAGTGTGGGACGAAGTTGTGTCTATTATCGACGGGGAAGAGTTGGACGAATTGAGTGATGATAAGACTGTCAAAATTGCCAACCTTATCACACAAGCTACCGACGACGACGACGAGGACGAGGACGACGTATGCTGTGTCGCTTGTGGCGACTTTGTTTGCAAGTTTAATGATGAGTGGAATTTAAAAGATGAAAAAGACGAGTGTGTATGTGAGGAGTGTTGGACGCAGTTCTATGAGAAATCAGTGTCTCATGACAATAATCATACTTGAAAACGGTGCAGGCTTTTCCTGTGTGCCAAATTTCAATCTACCTCTAATAAATCTAATCTCATAATTATTTTTTAATATAACATCATGGAACCATTGTGTATCAGTCCTTGATGGTATTAAAAGGACAATTGTTTTACCTTTTTTACACTCCTCGTGTGCCTTATCTATCCAACCCAATCTATTTTTAGTAGATTTTAAATCGCCATATGGTGGATTACAGAATGTAGTTTTTGCCCACTCCTCATTCAATCCATCTTTCTCCGAAGGATTATAATTCAAAGGACATGGGTCATAATCATCAAAGTTGAATTCTTTATTTAACTCCTCGTATAATTTAATAGGAGTACTCCAACTGTCACCTTCAGATTTATTGATATATGCAACCATATTTATATATTTATGTAACAATAAAATACTTTCAATTTCTACTTGAACGATAACGTAAAATTCGGAGGCAGTATCTCAAAAGAGAAGCATTGCAATCCATATAGTTCTCTTGCTTGTGTGGTACAGTGAGGACTTCTTTCTCCGTAACTATCACCACGACCATGAGTGTGTATTACTGGCTTTGCATATTTGTAAGGTTGCCCATTTAACTTATACTTTTTTACACAAAAGGGACACGAGAAATATGCTGTATCTCTACGATAATTACATTCTGGATATATTATCAATCTTTTCATTGAACCATCATCTTCTTCTCTCCACCATATTCCTAAATCAGTCAACCTCTGCTCTATTTTATTGTTCATATATATATTTTATCACATTTTTTTTTGACAAAATATACCAACTAGACTAATAATTCCATTTTTGCATTCTGCCCGACTCTCAATATCTGCGTTACTTCCGCTAAAACTAAACACTCATACGATTTATCTACCGATACATTACCACGTGCATTCAACTGAATTACTGTTCCAACTCCTTGTGTATTCAAACCAGATATACTCTTGGGTTCCCACTTGTTATGAGGTAATTCAAGAGGATAACTGCAAACAAATTTATTAAATAACCATTCTACCTGATTGTCACAATCTAACCTCTCTACATTGTTAGCCCACTTCGTAATATCATGCCATTCACTCTGGTTATATTCTTGTTGTGGAACTAAACAATTGTTTATCTTGTATTGCATTCTGAAACCGTCCTTAATATCGTTGAGATCATAATTAGTCGCCTGTCCGAACTCTACACTAACATTAGGTGCCGGCGTCGCAGTAGGGCAACTGTAATGTTGAATACGCCCTCTGAAACGAGCAACACCCGACGTTTGATTTACACCACTTGGATCTGTGCGATTGTAAGCACCTAACCAATTATATTGTACACCGTTAGGTCCCACCTTCGCAGAACCCGCTACTTGCACACAACCACCAATGTTTTTATAACTGTAATCACCCGTCGCTCTTCTAAATAAACAATGCAATTTATTTAATGATATGCTACTTACAGAAAATGTGCTTTCTCCGCTCCACGCTTTGTTGAACGCTAAATGATTTGGATAACATAATTCTACAGAATTATTATCTCTAATGCGTGAAGCAATAGCCATGCTATAAGCACCCTCTCCTAATGTATACATATTCATATTCAATGTCATATTAGATAGCTTGAATGAGTGGTTAGCACTTAAAGCATTAGCATTTGGTAATGTCATACTATCAGTAGTTTCACCTGCTAATTTACCACCAGCCACCGCCGATAAACAATTCGTAGGTGATGTTGTAATCTCTATCTCCAAACTATTTAAAATGTCTAATGGAACGATTCTTGGATTTATTCTGCAAATGTCTCCAAGATCACACGAGAATACAGCACTTACCTTACCTAATCCCTCATCATAAATCTCTGAACCAGATATATCTTTGGTAGCTCCCGATATGTGACCACCCATATAATCATAATCTTTAATCACCTCACCATGTTCCACTACACGATCAGGCGGATTGTTTGTTACAATAGATATAGCATCTTCCTGAACTCCAAAGTAATTGTTTCCATCTAAAATTGTAATACCACCACATTTTACAACTACTCTGCTAAAAAGATGTTTTATCCCCCCTGGAAAACGTAAACCACCACGACCAGCATTACCTGCACCAGTTCCATCTAATCCTTCAACACTGAAAGCAAATCTAAGTGTTTTAAAATCTAACATACCTGTGGTAGGAAGACGAAAGACGATTCTAGAATTTGGTCCAGTCGTGGTGCTTGACATTGGTTGCACTTTTATTGATGAAACACATGTGTTTGATACCTGATTGATTGAGTATGATAAAGCAGTTGGCAATCCACTCATTTCCATATTATATATATTCTTTATAGAAAAAATATTTATAATATATCCTAAACTATCTACATTAAGACTTCAAGCGATTTACCAGCGCCAATGCGAAGGAGTGTGGATACCTCAGCCAAGATAAGCACATCGTATTGCGAAGAATTATTTACATTCCCCGTGCCTTCTAGTGTGATGAAAGTAGAGGTGGCACGAGTGTCAAGACCAGAAATGGTCGCGGGTTCCCACGCATTGTGAGGTAATTCAAGAGGATACGAGATAACGAATTTGTTGAAAAGATATTCAACAGTTGATTGACAATCAAGTTTATCAACATTATTAGCCCATTTGGTGAGTTCCGCCCACTGCGATTGATTCGCTTGGAAGTTCGGAACTTGAGCCGAGTTGATCTTGTATTGAAGTTTGAGTGGTTCAACGACGTCACTCGCACCATAGTCTAAAGCAGTGCCATCTTCAACCGAATCAGCAGAACCGGGGTGAAGTGTTGGTGCCGAGAAGTGTTGAACACGTCCTCTGAAACGAGCAGTTCCAGTATCCACAGCGATGGCACCTTGCCATGGATATCTGGGTCCATCAGTAAGTCCAGCGGTAGCACTTCCCGCTACTGGGATAGCACCGCCTTGCGTCGCAAAAGCATATGTGCCTGTATTGCGACGCCATAAAGCATGAAGTTTGTTAAGAGACATAGCCGAGAGAGCAAAACGAGCAGAACCATTCCACGCTTGGCTAAAGGCAAGATGTTGAGGGAAGCACATTTCAACGAAACCCGTATCACGAATGCGACTCGCCACTGCCATCGAAAATACTCCATCTTCAAGCGAATACATGTTAGCAACAAGCGATGCTTTTGAGATGGTGTAAGTGTTGGCGGTGTTGGCGTTGCTTAGAGTCATGGCGTTTGTGGAACCAGTGGGGTCTTTTCCTTTAACCGCCGATAAAACACTGTTGGGGGCAGTATAGAAAATAATTTCGCAGGCACCAATTAAGTCCATCGGCACTATGCGTGGTGAGATTTTGGCAATATCGCCTAAGTCAATTGAGAAAAGAGTGCTGTTTTTGCCTAAACCTTGGTTGTATTTCTCGCTACCAGCGGTGCTAGGAGCAGCGATGTGTGTTCCACAGTAGTCATATTCAGTAACCATCTCTCCATGTTCCGATACGAGACTTGGTGGAGAATCATTTACAATAGAAAGAGCATCACGCTCTACCCCAAAAAAGTTCGTGCCTTGAGCGACGGTCACACCGCCAATTTGAACTTGAACTCTGTTGAAAAGATGTTTGATACCAGCGGGGAGACGGGCGCCACTGTTGGTGGCACCTTCATTTAGTTCTACAGCAAAGTGTAGGCGAAGTGTTTTGAAATCAAGCATTCCGCTAGTGGGAAGTAAAAAACGAATTTGCGAGTTCGCTAAAACAGATGAAGCAGAGGTTGAAGAAATCTGGAATGAGTTTACAGCCGTGCCATTTGCACGGTTCAATGCGTAGCTGAGAGCTGAGGGCAGACTTGACATTTCCATATTATAATATCTTTAAAGAAAAAAATATTATAACATACTAATTATTTAATCTAGTTTAATAATTCTAAAGAACGACCAGCACCCACTTTAAGAATTGTTCCCAGTTCTGCTAAAAGACACACATCGTAGTTAGTTGTGTCGCAATTTCCGCTTCCAACCAAACTAATTTCACTAGATGAACTCCTTGTGTCTAAACCCGATAAAGTGGGGCGTTCCCACTCATTTGTGGGTAAGTTGAGTGGATAAGAAATTACGAATTTATTGTGTAAATATTCTATTTGACTTTCTACACATAACTTCTCTGTGTTATTAGCCCATTTTGTTAAAGAATTCCACTGCGATTGATTGGCTTGGAATTGAGGGCAACCAGCCGAGTTAATTTTGAATTGAAGTCTTAAACTATCGGTGACATCAGTAGCACCATAGTCCATACCAGCTGATTGTGCGTCATTGTAGCCTGGGTTTAGTGTGGGAGCAGAGTAGTGCTGGATCTTTCCTCTAAATTGGGCTAAACCACTAACATTAAGTTGACCAGCACCGAGCCAAGGATATTGGGACGCTGTCGTTACTGCGTTACATGCATAACCTGCTACAGTTACGGCTGGTCCTTGTGTTTGATAATCAAAGCTTCCATTATTACGTCTGAATACAGCATGTAGTTTATTAATACACATTGCACTTACACCGATTCTGGCATCACCCGCAAATGGTTGCTGGTAAGCAATATGTTGTGGGATATACAGTTCAATTGCACCTTGATCCCTAATTCTTGAAGAAACAGCCATCGTGTAAGCTGATTCTTCTAAAGCATACATATTCGCAACAAGAGTAGCATTTTTGATAGTGAAATCAACAGCACTTCCCGCCGACGCTACAGTTGTCAACGGGTTACTTCCACCTAATAGATCGGGACCTTTTACACGGGATAACACATTAGACGAGGACGTATGCACCAAAATTTCGCAAGTTCCGAGTAAATCAAGTGGGATTATGCGAGGGCTTATTTCGCAAATATCTCCTAAATCACAATTGAATATTGGTCCAGTTGTGGCTAAACCTTGAATATAATCCTCGTTCGCATTGGCTGATCCTCCTATGTTAAGACCAGTGTAGTCATAACGAGTAACCATCTCACCGTGTTCAGAATCTCTTGGAACTTCTTTACCTCTTACTATGGATTTTAAGTCAGCTTCTAAACCGAAAAAGTTGTTTCCTTGTGCGATAACAGTGCTACCACACATCACTTCAACTTTAGAAATAAGATGTTTGATACCCGCCGGAAATCGGAGACCAGAACCAGTTGGTGTTCCAGAAACACTGAAGTTTAGTTTTAGAGTTTTCATATCACATAAACCAGCAGATGGTAAAAAGAATCTTATGATTGAGTTGGAGCCTACATCAGATTCACTTAAAGAATTAATATTGAAAGTATTTACGCTACAGCCGTTGACTTTGTTCAATGCGAAGCGGAGCGAAGTGGGCAAAGATGACATTTCCATTATTATAATATCTTGAAAGAAAAAAATATTATAATATACCTAAAACAAATTCAAGGGGTCGTTCTGTGCCGTCCCTACTATATTGAATGCTGGGTTCAACTGTCCCGCCTTTCTCATAGGTTGTCCCGTGTTCAATAAATTTGCTGTTGGTGGCATTTGTATCTTTTCTACCTTTAATGTCATGTCTAAAAACACATTTCCATCCACATCACTACCTTCTACAACAGGTAGATGTCTTCCACGATGATCTGTGACTTTAAATATCAAACTATTCAAGAAATTGCTAGTCACATTTGTAAAATAAAAAGCATTGTTGCTTTCATATAGTTTATAACTTAAAGAGTTGGAACCTGATCCATTACGTCCTCCCTCCTGACATCTAGGTATTTTTGCTAAAATTGTGCTATGTGTTGCTTCATGGCGATGTTCTTCTTGTGCATCTACTATGTTATTTGTCGCTTGATTATCGGCTATTTCACATGATAAATAAAGATTCTCAACACTGTATACTTGTGTTGGAATTAAGTAATAACCCGTTATAGTCAATTCTGTTTCGGCTCCATTTACAGTAATATCAAATGATGATACTGTAGGTGTTTGAACAAACTGTTCAATTCTTTTACCTCCTAATAAAATGTAAGAGTCATTGAAATGTTCTGCAGAGGTTAGTGATGTGGTTGAACCAGTTAAAGTATAATCATCTGATGCTGGTATATTTAAACACTGAAGAACTGGGACAGTACCAAATGTATTACTGCCACTTCTTGTAAATTTCATAGTAAATTTTCTTGCATTGACCTGCGTCCCCTGATTTGGACGACCCTGTCCACTTGAAGTCGTCTGTGTAGCACCAAACTCTACTGTTACGTCGCTTGTAGTTACGGTTGAAGCCGAACTGAAATAATTGGCATCTATATGTGTTTTTATAGCAGTCGCCCAAGCTTCAACAAGTGTGTTGTAATTAGGATAATCTGCATCAGGAACGCTTAAAATAACATCGGTAGCACTAACCCCTGTACCCGCTGTGTTAAAAAATCTTATTTTATTATTCTGTTGATTAACATCATACCAGTTTCTCGCCACATGGGCTTGAATAACACTCAATCGTAACATTGAATCATCACTTGCTTCAAAGGGTTGGGTATTGAAATTTATTTTAAATCTATCAATCTGATTCCCACCTGCTGTTCCGAATCCAGCCTCGGTATTCACGAAAACCAATTGACTAAAAGCACTCTCCTGCGAAGTTGATTGCATAATATACTATCTAAATATATTTTATTTTATTCTTCAACTATATTTCTCATAAATTTTTTGTCTTTTTTCATGTAAGCTTCTGCCTCTGAAGGATGGTTCATATACCAGTCTATAATCCAAAGTAACATCGTTTTGTCCATGTCTGGATAGGCTTTAGCACAATCCATCTGTAATTGGTTTCTTCTTGCCATCTGTTCTAATGTATATTTATAATCATGTTTGCCTTGTTCCTCACAACGAGGGATTAGTTTTTCTTCACCTGTTTCCTCGTCATTATATTTTAATCCTTCTTCACTAATATTTTTATTTTTGATTAGTTCGGTTACTGAATCTGCGTCCATATATATATATTTGTTAGAAAAAAAAATATGTATTTTTTACTAAATTATTTACCTTCTGCTATATCTGCTAAAGGATCCATTTTAGGACGACCACGCAATCTTGGTCTTTCATCTTCAATCGCTTCCGCATCTGCTTTAGCACTTGGTCTACCTCTTCTTCTTTCTAGATTTGTCAAACCCTTTTCTTCGGCTTTCAATATATCTAGTGATTTTTTTACTCTTGGGTCTGCTTCACCTTTCTCCACTAATTTTTCTAATATATTTAGTTTGGCTTTTATCTTTTTACGTTTTATTTTTACAGTAAAGCCCTCTAGGTCTTGTTCTTCAGGAAATACCCTTGTATCCGTTTCAACAGTTTCGGCAATAGTGACATCGTCAGGTATATCCGCTTGTTCTTCTACTTGCTCTTCTTCAAATGCTTCAAATTGTTTTTTTGGTATTGCTTCTATCACACTTCTGTATCCTGTCATGTATGCTTTTCTTGATGAACCCATAATTTGTTCTTGAGATAGTGCTAAATCTATTACACTCGCTGGTGCAGATATTGGAACAAATGTAGATCGAGTATTTGTTAAAGGACTTCTTGAAGGACCAGTGGGTTGTAATATTCTATCTCTCACAGTAAATGGAATAGGTTTGAATTGAAAGCAATTCTTTTCATGCTCCTCATCAGTTAATACTTTCATTTATAATATGTTATAATATTTTTTTCTTTTAACATATTATAGTATGATTAAAACTCTTGTGCCTACTGGAAACGAAGCATCTGCTGGTGTAGTTCGCCGTGGCGTGGGACCACAAGCAAATCCTTTTGCTTCCCACATTCCTCGTTATGGATATGGTGGCTTTCAGGATCATGAAATAACTGCCCGTATCCTCCCCGATTTAGACAAAGATTCAAAACCTGTATCACCTTTCGCAAGTTTAGCACCTTACAACATCGCTGACAGCGAACGCCCTTGTGTAGGCGTTAACAGATCAGCTGGTATTGTTTTGGCTCGCACGAAGAACCCTGATGTATTACCATTATTCAACGGTACCTATCCCCAGCCTCGTGGTGGAAGGGAAAAGAATATTGGCTTGGCTCATACAATTGGTATGATTGAATCAATAAATCAACCCATTTTACGGGCTCCAAGTAATTTTAACGCTCAACTTAAAACACCATTTAAAGGTGAAGGACGCTAATTAAGATAATTAGTAATAAATTGTAACTCATCGTCACTCAACTGTCCATTTCCATCTTTATCCAAAAATTTAAATATCTTTTCTATTTCTTCATTGCTGTATAAATTTTTTAAATAATTCTTTAATTCACTTAAATTTACACTACCAGAGTTATTTTTATCTATTGCATTCATGGGGACAAACCGCTTTGTTCTTGTATTTTCAACAAAGATATTTTTAGTTACTAAATCTTCTCTTTGTATGTTTTTATCAGGTGATACATTATCTATTTCTCTTGGTATAAACACATCTTCGTCTTCGTCATCAAACAATCCTAAATCTGCTCTCACGATTTCTTCTGGATCAAAATAAAAATCTGTATCTCCTACTGCTGGTTCTCTAAATTGTCCTTGTGGCTTTTGTGGTCTTCTTCTTAATCCTTTTGTATTTCTAAATAGTTCTTCATCACTAAGTTTTAAGAAGTCTGTGTTTGTAATATCTAAATCCTCATTGAAACCACCTGATGACGCTGGTAAAAAGTTATCCATACTATGCACTCCAAAAACTTTTAGAGTATCAAGAATACCAGTATCTTTTGGATTATGTATTATGCTTTTTCCTCGTTTTTGAAACTCAACCATTTTAGAAATACTATCAGTTCCTGTAATAAAATTAGTAGATAGTGGTGTTCCACCTAATTGTAATGGACCAACACCCGCATTAAATGTATACGCATGTGTTTGACGATTACCTGCGACATGCTGACTGAGCGCCGAGCCTAAACTATGGCCCGTGACTGTAATTTGTTCTGTTGGGAAATCATTTCTCACAGCATCAAATAAATTCAATGCTCTTTTAAATTTAGGATCTAATCGTCTAAGACCAAATAAAATAGATAAATCGGCACGAAGATCACTTATATTATCTGTATCAGTTCCTTTGTAAGAAATAAATACTCTATCACCTTTTTTGAATACTTTAGCCATATCATCGAAATTTTGATACGTCACCGGTTCTACACCTTCTGGTAATTTTACATCGTCTTCACGACCATAGGCTTTTGTTGCTAATCTTGAATAAAAATCACGAAGTTTTTGGTCTCTTTCTGTAGGTTCATAAGGTTCCGGTTTTAAGAATTTATCATATACTTTTTTAGCAACAACAGCCCCACCTGCTACTGCTACCGCTCTTAATGCATATGAGTTTATTTCAGGACGAAATCGGCTACGTCTCATTTCTTCTAGTTCACCTCTTGCTTCTATGTCTCTAAAAATAGACAATCTAGTTTCTCCGATTCCTTGTTTTTCTCTAGCATCTAAAGCTATGTTTGCTAAACGCTCTGCTTCTGGTCCTTCACCCATAACTATTCGTCTTGGTGTAATAGCACCCCTACCCATTCTCAATTGTTCAAATTCTTCTTCTGCAAGTAAAATATTGTCCATATCTATTTCCTCTCGTCGTCTCATTTCAGGTGATTCTTGGCGACGAAAGGGTATCTCGTCTGGATTGATTATTGATGGTCTACTCATTTATTAATAGACAATATTTTTTTATTTAGTATAAATATATGGTGATGGAGATATTAGATAGAGTTTTTGACGATGGATATAAGGGTGCTTTCATGTGTCTTTGTCTAGTAATAAGTTACAAAATTTACAAAGCAAAAATATCAAATGAGATTGAATCTAACTGTTGCGAGGGTTTTAAATGGAAGTTTGTAGGAAAAAATGATGGTGGAGGTGATTTAGACACAAGAATAAGTGGTAATGTATGATTTTTTTTATAGTTATAGTATAATATGGAGGTAACTATAAAAAAACTAGATTTATACGGAGACGATACAAATCCCAAAAATGGAGTTGCTAATGCATATCCCACATCAAAAGATGCTGTTTCTCAACCATGTTTGATGTATGTGTCGGCAGTTCGTAACAGCGGGAAATCTTATAGTATTTCAAAACTTGTTCGTCAGTGCAAAAAAGATAAGACATTTGATGTAATCTATATGATTACACCCACATTCGTTTCTAATAAATCATATTTCGGTGATATGGTTGATGAAGATAATGTATTTGAACCAACTAAATCCAGTATTTCAGAAGTTATTGCTAGGGTAGAACAGGACAGAGATGAATATGAGTCTTTTATGGAAAGAAAAAAAGAGTATGAGGAATTTATAAAACGCTTAAAAAAGGGAACTGTCTTTACAGACGAGGAGATGTTACGATACATTGATATGGGTTTTTTTGAAGACAACTTACTTGTTCCAAAATGGAAATATGGGAAGGACCAACCGCCACGTAGTCTGCTAATTTTAGATGATGTGTTATCGTCGCCCGCTTTGCTTCAGTCGTCTGGATTGACAAAGGTTGCTACACTAAATAGACATTTGGCTCCTCTAAAAGATGAATATACAAACCCCGATGGAACGAAACGATCCGCATGTGGTTTAGCAGTTATAATAATTAGTCAGACATATTCCATGTCCCAAGGTGTCAGCAGATGCCTGCGGGAAAATTTAACACA
>Ga0181419_1000742_pt1 | contig 11193 bp, 14 predicted proteins | sample 42SPOviralmetaG_FD_130144 | JGI IMG/M metagenome (GOLD analysis project Ga0181419, IMG submission 130144) | Marine viral communities from the oligotrophic San Pedro Time Series (SPOT) site, San Pedro Channel, CA, USA - 42 SPOT_SRF_2013-04-24 | ecosystem: Environmental > Aquatic > Marine > Strait...
AAAAATAAATCGTTAAGGGATTTATTTATTAAATATCATAAAGATATTATTAAACAATCAGGTGGAGGAGGTAGTAGAAAGAAAAATAGAACCTCTAAAAAAAATAAAAAACATATATTACACTATTTTGGTACTTCTTGGTGTGGTTTTTGTAACCAATTTAACTCTGAATGGAATAATTTTACAAAAACATCCAGATATAAAAAAAATATTACTTTCAAAAAAACTCTTATTAATGATAATAATAAACATTTAGTATATATGTATGATATTACATCCTATCCATCTCTTATTTTAGTAAAAAATAATGGTGATATAATTCACTATTTATCAGATAATAGAGATAAACATTCACTTGATAACTTTTTAAAAACTAATATGGACTAAATTCAGAACATGTATTACATTTAATTCCCAAATTATTTATATTATTTTCTCCACCAAACTGTAACGGTTTGATATAATGTATTTTATAATTGTAAATATCTTGTGATAATATAGGATTTTGACAATGTAAACATCTCCACCCTTGTCTCATTCCAAGGTTATATTTTAATCCATCCATTTGATTTTGTTTATATACCATTGAATTTTTATCATACATTGGTTGTTCATCTACATCTTTTACACTTTTTAAAACATTATATACAAAGTTTCTCTGAAAAGATAAAAAATAATAAAGTAATAAATAACACACGGAAAATGTTATAAAGTATAAATGATGTTTTGATGATAATCTTTCAGGAAATCTTCTATATATTTGATAGTATATTGCTATAAATATACATAAGATTATTATATACTTCATTATAATAATAATAGATATATTTAATGTATTTAGTTTATATTATTCGGTCAGGTAATCGTTCTTATATAGGTATGACAAATAATTTCTTACGAAGATGGATGCAACATAATAAAATATTAAAAGGTGGTGCTAAATATACCACAAAATATGATGATTGGACACCCATTTGTATCATAGATGGGTTCGAAACAAAACAACAAGCGATGCAATGTGAATGGAAATTAAAAAGAGCAAAAGGTTTTCATAATCGTTTAGTATATCTATCCGATCTTTTACAATCAGGGGGGAAATGGACTAGTAAAAGTCCATTTATTAAATCACAAAATTTAACAGTCTATGTTCATAATGATTACAAAATATTATTTCCTATGAAAACTAAAGAATTAGTATGGTTTTAAAATAAAATAATACAAATTATATATAGATGTTTTCATTCTCAACACCTCCTCCTCCTCCTCCTTTTCTTCAAAATGAAATTGAAATTGAAAAAGAAGAAGATCTATTTTCATCCAGCGATGATGAAGATATAAATACTTCAGAGAATGATTCACGAAAAGATGGTATTCCCAATAATATAAGTGATGCGATCGGTCCTACAGAAAGGGCTTTAGCAGATACACTAAGCTCCATTCGTGTTCCCAAAATTAATCGCGAATGGAAAAAATGTATTTATGAAATAGAAAAAGTTATCGGTAACAAACCATCCGAACAAGAATATAATAATCCCAATTCAAGGAAAAGAATAGAACAGTATAAAGATAAATTAGGCAAAGATCTCTATGATTGTAAAATAAATAAAAAAAAGAAAGAAGAAGAAGATGAAAAATTAGAAAAAATGAAAAGACAAAAAGCTCAACAAGATTTTGATCTTAGATTTGAACAAAAATACAATTTACAACCAAGGGCATCTCAACGTTCATCTTCTTTTACGCAGCAACAGCAACAGCAGCAGCAACAGCAACAGCAACAGCAACAGCAACAGCAACAGCGGCCTCAACCGCTGCCAGAAAAAACCGCTTTTGGTGTAGAATTAGGAGATAATGTTAAAGATGAAAAAGGTTTTTTTCAATCTATTTTAGGAGATTCTTCAGATGAAGAACAGAATGAAGAACAGAATGAAGAACAGAATGAAGAACAGAATGAAGATGATATTATTGATAAAGAGATTGATACAATCGATGAAGAAACAGAGGCCCTTGAGAATAAAGAAGAAATTGTAGATGCAATAAATAGTTATTTAAAATCTCAAGACCCTGCTTTATCTCAAAATATAGATATTAGAGATATTAAAGGAATTGATAATCTATTAGAACAATATGAAGATTTAGTTACTAATTTTGATAAATTAACAGATATGTTTCAAAAATATAAAGGGAATCAAAAAGTAAAAAATGTAAAAAATAATCATTTACTAGATGAGCAAGAAGAAACGATAGAAAATCTAACTTCTGTTATCGTAAAACTTGAAAATAAACTAAAATCCTATAAAAGAAATTCTGAAAAAAAATATATCGCTCAAAATGAAATACATGATTCTTCATTAAAACAGAAAGATATTTTGTTAAAAAGAAAATTAAAAGAAAAAGATAATGTAATGCGTCAAAAAATAAAAGAAAAAGAAAATGAAAGTAAAGAAATCCATAAATATATGCAAAGTTTATTGAATGAAAAAATTGATATTGCGAATAAAGTTATCACTAGTTTAACAGATGAAACTTCAAATCATTTAAAATCAGAAAAAAAATCAAACAATAAAAATAAAAGGAAAAAGAAAACTAAAAAAAAGAAAAGGAAATGAAATAATTAATAAGTTTTTTTAATATATTTTTTGTATTTACTATCATTAAATTAATGAAAAGGTATTATAATAATAATAATCTAGATATTGATCCAATACGTTCAGCATGGAATAATTCCAATATGGAAGGTTTTCACAAACCTATTAATAAATTAAGAGAAGATATTATGATAAATAATATTTCCATAGAAAATACACCTAGAAATTACAATCAGATGAACACACCTCTTAATCAAAGGAATAATCATCTATTTGAATCTTTTTCCAATTTACCTAATAATAATTTATTGCCAAAAATGAATAAACAATTAAATGTTCCCCCTCCTTCATATGAAGAAAAATTAAATAGTAAAGGTTCTTCTTATTCTTTGGTTACAAACAATTATCATAATATGGATGATCCAAGGATTCAATTATTACCTCTTAATAATAATACAAATACAAATACAAATAATAAAATTGTCCCTAAAAATAATCATATGAATATTACAAATTATAATAATGATAAATTTCGTATGAATAATATTACGAGTGAACTATTTGAGAAAGATGAAGAAATACAAAAATATAAAAATGAAGTATATCATTTACAATTAGAAATTAATGAGGTTAAAAAAGAAAAAAGTCAAATGATTTCCGCGGATGTTGAAAATAAATTGTTAAAAGAAAAATTAAATGAACAATTTGAAATTTCAAGGGAAGTAACTAATCTTAAACATATCTTAAAAAGGACGCAAATTGAAAATAAAGGTAATAATGATACAATAGAAACATTGAAAAATATTATTCATAAACAACATGTTCAACTAATAAATAAACCATCTGTAAAAAGTAAACAAATTATTATTTCTGATTCTGAATCTGATTCTGATTCTGATTCTGATTCTGATTATTATTCTGATTCTGATTCTGATAGAGAATCAGAAGAAGAAATAAAACCGAAATCAAAAAAGAAAGATAATTTTAAATCATATTCATCCAATCAAATCAAAAAAACACAAGCTCCTAAAAAAACACAAGCTCCTAAAAAAACACAGGCTCCTAAAAAAATACAAGCTCCTAAAAAAATACAAGCTCCTAAAAAAATACAAGCTCCTAAAAAAATACAAGCTCCTAAAAAAACACAGATAAAACCTACATCAATGGGTCCTGGTTTTTCTATTAGTAATTCTTATGTAAATAAAAAACCGATTTATGAAAATGAAATACTTAAAAAAGCACTCTTAAATCAGAATTTTACATTAAAACAAATAAATGATGTTATGTTAAAGATGAAAATTTCATCAAAAACACCAATTACCAAAGATTTAATTAATAAAATACTTCAACAAATGAAATAGATAATTATATAGTATATTATATATATGAAGAATTGGATTTCTCCTATACCTAAAAGAATTCATTTAATATGGATTGGTGGAGAACAACCTGATTATTTAAAAATGTTCATTAAATCATTTCATCAACATTTGCCCGAGTTTGAGATTAAAGTATGGGGAAATAAAGATTTAAATAGAAAAAACTTTCCGAAAACATTTGACTATATTAAAAAAGCTAAAACTATTCATGGTAAACAAATGGTTGATGCATATGGTGAAAAAATGTACGATTTTAAACTTGATCCTCTTACATACTCAAAATGGGCTCAAATTACAGATCTTATGCGTTTAGAAATTGTCTATAATAACGGTGGTTACTATTTCGACACTACATTTGAAATATTAAAACCTCTCTATCAATTATTTAATCGTAAAGAAAAATTTGTAGGATGTAATGAATATCCACGTTTTAAGAATGCTCCTATACTATCAAATTCATTTTTTGGAGCCATAAAAAATAGCCCCATTCTTAAAAGGTTACTTACTAAAAATAAACTCAATAAAATAGATTTTTATGAAATGGCGGTTGATTTTGAAACCGGTCCCGGTTATTTACGAAGCGCTATACTAAAATCAGATAATTTTCATATCTTTCCATCTACATATTTTTACCCGTTTGTAGAAGAATATAGCCCTGGACAAGATCCACCTTACCGTAAATCATCAAAAAATAAATGTCATAGTAAAAAGAAAACAAAAAAAATAAAACAACGTCTTAAATATAATAAGGGTTTTATTGATTTCCCTTGTAAAAGATATCCAAATTCATTTGCTTTAAAACATTGGCAATTAGGGAAATCGTGGTTAATAAAAGAGTATTTTGTGATAGATGAAAATAATGAAATTAAAAAATATTAATTATCTTATCCCAGAATGTTCTTTTATTAATTCTAATATCCCATCTTTATCACAAGGGAATACTACCTGTTTTTCTTCTCCGTTTTTAGTAAGTATATAATAATTATCTTTATAGATAATATCATATACCCGATTATCAGGACTCTTTCTTAAAGATTCTTGAATTTGACTCAAACAATGATTACAGCATGTTGATACGTAAAAACATTTTTCTACTGAACCAGGTAATCCTTTCATATTATTATTTGGATACTGTATACTATCTATTTGATGGGTTACATTTCCCTCCATTACAGGACATAATCTATGTGTCTGTTCTATTGCTATTATATCATTTTCAAATCCTTCTACAATTAATTCGTGAATATTATCAGCCGGTTTTTCTAGCATTGTATTATTGTCACCTCCATAATAATTATAATATTCATTACCATAACTTGATCGTATATTATTTTTTTTGATTTTAATATTTATATTAGACTTACGGTATTGTGAGATGATTTGTATTATTACGATAATAGAAATAAATAATAAAAGTAACACTATTTCTTTATTTAAATATTTAGGATAAAATTTAGAAAAATATTTGTTCATTTATATTATATATAAATTAAAAAAATTGAATTTAAATCTAAATCATTAATTAGAAATAACCTTTTTTCACCGATAGTAGATTTTAATTTTTCCCATGATTCTTGTTTAAGGGTTTGAATAAGAGTTTTTTCATTCATATAAAATACATCCATTGTATTTTCATATTCGCTACATTTTAAACCTAAACAACCGATCCCCTGTTCTTGTTTACCTTCATCGTGAATATTGTATAATTGTTCCATATTTGCTTTCAAAAAATCAGATATGTAATTTGGGGTACTATCTATATTTTGTATTTTACTCATTTATTTAGTATATATATCTTTAAAAATATTTAAACCTGAAAATTATTAAACCTTACTATTTCTTTATGATAATTTTCATTAACGTTATCTGTTTGAGTATATATTAATTTTAATATCTCTCTTATACCACTTTTTGGGGGTGTTACACCGTGCATATATCCTTGAGCTTTTACAATTAATAAAGAATTGGGATCGGTCCATATACTATTTAAATTATCTTTATCATCCATCCATTCTGTTTCGCTTTCAGATAAATTATCTATTGTATATATCGCTTCATATTGTGGTTTTTCATACAATAATGTATCTTTATGCCATCTCATTCCCTCAGATTCTTTATGATAAAAACGATGTTCTATTGGAAAATCAGATGGATATATCTTTGGATTAACTTTTCTTTGTATTTTACGTATATATTTATCATCATAAAAAATATCATATACACTTTTATCTTCATTATTTTCTTTATTTAATGGACGAATATAACGAAAATTTTCTTTTTTAAAATTATTCATATCTTTGTTTAATGATTGTATTAATTCGTAATCATTTTTATTTAAAAAATTTTTTATATATACAATATTATCATTTTTTTCATTCTTTTTAGTATATTTCTTCTTTTTAGTATATTTCTTTCTTTTTGTACGTTTAGTTTTCATTATATAATATATTAAAAAATAAATTACTAGTATTATTATTATATTTAATAATAAACACCATTTTTCTTTCATACTATATAATATGTGAATATTATCTTTCTTGAACAGACCTTAATATAGCATTTTGTAATTCTTCTTCTTCTAATTGTATCATCAGTTCGTCTCTTACAATATTATTTATAATTGGTTGAAGCATACTACTTATATCAGGCAATTGTGTTTCTCTATTATTTTGTTCTTCATCTTGATTAAAAATATTGTCTATTTCATTCATTAATATATTGTTGATTGTATTTTCTCTATCAGTATCATTCAGGTTGATTATTTGCTCGGGTGTTAATATAATTTCCCTTTCAATAATAACTTGTGGATTTTCTCCATCTTCCGGTTCTGGTTCCGGTTCTGGTTCCGGTTCTGGTTCCGGTTCTGGTTCCGGTTCTGGTTCCGGTTCATGTGGATATTCATATCTACACATAGGGCATGTATTATGTTCTTCAAACCATGGATAGATACCATTGCATTCTTCCGTATTATTTTTATGAAAAAAATGAGATGTATCATTACAAGGTAATTTTATTGTTTCTTCATTTACTTTAAATTCATCTTGACATATAGAACATGATAGTTTATTTATCGTATCTTCTTCTGTGATAGTGTATACTTCTAAATTATCTTTGAAATTTTGTTCTAATGGTTTTATAATAATTTCATCTTCTCCAAATGTTTGATTTATAATATCATTTGTTGGTTCCATTATAAACTGTTGTATTATCGGTGGAAAAATTATCAGATTTCTTTGAGGTTCCATTCGTATTAATATCTATATTATATTTTTCTTTAATATTATTTATGATTGTTTCAATTATTTCTTGTTTTTTATCATTGTATAATCCTTCAAAAATATTGAGGGTCTTATATGATATATTTGGTGTTTCGTAATAAATATCGTCCATTATGTTTTACTCAATTAAACAATTTTTCAATCAAATTTAAATATTTCTATTTATATATATAAAATATGGAAATAGCAAGAGCATATACAAATACACTTGAAATATTAAATCAATGTAACTATATCTATTCCGATCAAACAAATGCACGCGATGCATTATTATCTTGTATCAATCAACCGAAACAAGTCAATCCAATAGATGATAATTTATGTCTAAACAATAATACACCCTTGATTGAAGGGTTTTCAATGGATAATAATAATATGCTATTAGGCCCAGGTGTAGGTTACACTGAAATAGAAAAATGTGAAGATGGTGTTAATAGAACAATTGATGGAAAATGCTCTCATCAAAAGTTTAGTGGAAGAAAAAGAGATGGAGATTGGCAAAGAAGTATGAATAATGGTGAGATAATACATCAATTTAAAGAAGTTTTTGAACCATGTAAAACTTCCAGATATACTATTTCTTCAAATGGTTATTTTGTATGTGAAGGAGAAGAAGTTGATGTAGAAGAACAAATTATTGAAGGGTTCGATGGATCAACAAATATTTCTTCTATTCCTTCAATTATCATAGATCAAGATCAGTTAGATACATATAAGGCTATTTCATAATCAAGATAAACATTTATTTACATATAATGTTGGAAAATAACATTTTTCTATTTCGTTATTTCCATAGACTAATATCTCACTTTGATCATTTAAAGAGTCGCGGAAATCATTTATAATCGCAGAACAATTATTATATAAATCTTTATAATACATTATCTCTAATTGTCTCTCACCTTCAAGATATACATTATATAAAATATATGATATATTGAAACATATAAATATATTCAATTTATATATTTTTAATTGTAAACGTCTCAGTAATATTTCATTTTCAATTGGTAATACAAACCTATCAGTTACGGTTTCACTCTTAACTTCTACAATATGATTTTTTTCATCATTTTTTATATATTCTTTAATATCTTGTCTACATGTTGGACATGTTATTTTTTTCTTTCCAAACCAATCATGTAAACATTTTTTGCAAAATTCATGATTACAATTTGTAATACATTTATCTGTATTATCTATTTCTTCCATACAAATGGAACATGTAAACAAATTAGCAATCTCTATATCTCTATTTACATCTATATCTATTAATGAATTATTCATTACTATTATATTATTATCACATTTTTTAAATTGATAATAAATTAGTTTGTTCTATCATTATCTTCCTTTATTATTAAATAAAAAAAAAGGGAACTATACAATATTATCCCTAAATTACAGATTCCTCTATTTTTATAGTTTATGATTCCTATTTTATTGAAAGATAATAGTATTAGCAAAAAAAAAGCAAAAAAAATTAATTTTTGATTCATTATATTATAAAATATTTATTTTTTGTTAAGTCGCTCTACTTCATTCTACTTTACCATCCCCCACCATCATCTTCAAATTCATATTCATTTGAGGTAGTTTTGTAGTTACCTCCACCCATTGTTTTCTCAATTGATTCCTTTACGGCATTACGAATAGTACTAAGAGATGCTTCTCTATCATTTGAATTCAGTTCAACCGTAACCAATACCAAATTATCACTTTGGTCATCAGATTCAACATTCAATCTTTCAAAATGCAAATACTTCATTCTAATCTTCTTGTCAGGACAAATATTGATTCGTACTCGGTCTCCATCTAGACCATTATCGCATGCCCGAATGTTATCTTCAAGTTCCTTGATGTTCCGACCCTTTGTTCCAATGAACTTCGGAATCAAATGATGTTCCAATTCCGCCTTAAATACAAACTTTGTGTTTAGACGATTACTCATCTTCTTCTTATTTGCCAAGAAAACCTTTTCATGATTCTTCACATTCTTCTCAAGCTTCTCCAACATTTCGTCGCTTTGAGTCTTCAGGACAGCGGTTACGTTTTCACCTTCTGTTTCAATTGAACAGAACAAACGGTTGTTTTCACCTTCAATCTCCTTATGTGTCTTTTCAAGGATGTGTCTCTTCAGATTGCTACCCCCCTTTCCAAGGAAACGACCAATGTCTCCCTTATCAAGACTTAGTTGAACCGTCTTTGTCACAACCTTTTCTTCAACCTTTTCCTCAACCTTTTCTTCAACCTTTTCCTCAACCTTTTCCTCAACCTTTTCCTCAACCTTTTCCACAACCTTTTCCTCAACCTTTTCCTCAACCTTTTCCTCAACCTTTTCCTCAACCTTCTCTTCTTCTTCACTTCCTCCACGAAGCCTTAGGACAAGGTGAAGGGTTGATTCCTTCTGGATGTTGTAGTCCGCGAGTGTTCGTCCATCTTCAAGTTGCTTTCCTGCGAAAATCAATCGCTGTTGGTCGGGTGGAATACCTTCTTTATCTTGAATCTTCGCTTTCACATTCTCAATTGAATCACTCCCTTCAACCTCGAGAGTGATCGTCTTTCCAGTGAGAGTCTTAACGAAGATCTGCATTATCCTTTGGTTCTTTGGTTCTTTTTTATGTTTATTCCCTTTCCTTTATTGTTTATAATTACTAAATCTTTTTTAAATAAGTTTCAAATTTTGATTTTAAGAATTAATGATTTATTACTTCATCTGAAAAATATATAGGAGAACCTTGATCTTTTACTTTATTATATACAGAATAGTCAAAAGCCTTCAATGGATCATATATCTTATGAGATAAAAAACTATATTGAAAGTCTTCATCTATATTCACCGTAATATAATATTTAAGATGTGAATTCCAATAATTAGGAATTATATCATAACAGTGAATACATTTATTGTATTCTTCCATATCATATTCTTCTAACATTTTATCATATATCTTCTGTTTATAATCCTTTGTATATTTAGGATGATCGTCATTTAAACAAAATTCACATTGACAACCAGGAATCCATTCTTTTGTACTCTCAAGTGTATTGAATTCTAAATGCATAAAATGAATATTATCATAATAAACTTTCCATTTTTCTTTTTCTATATAAGAATAATAATCAGAATACATAGGTTTGTATATCGTGTTCATTGCTGTATACTTCCAATAGTTTCTCATTCCAAGGATATATAACTTTTTCTGTATTTCTTTTGGTAGTGTTATGATTTGTTTTTTTAATTCGCTTTCTTCAATACATAATAACTCTAAATCATTTGCTATATTGTCTAAAAAAAAATCTTTTTCTTTAAAATTAACGACATCCATTTTTTCCTTATATTTAATATCATAATCATCTTTTTTTTTAAATCTTCGTTTAAATTTACGTATTGGTTTCCTTTCCATCTTATGTTAAATATTCATTTTCTTTTTAACTATTTGACTCCAAAATTTTTTTACGGATAAACATAATTATCATCATCTTTTCATGTTTCGTTTTCGCATTCTTCAACATGCTTTCAAGGACGGTTGTTGTAAAATATACCATCTTTCATTTATTTATAAAAAAAAGATATGTCATTTTTTCAAATTTGTATATTTAATTAAGATAATAACTGTCTCCCCAATTGTCTACAAGCAAACCCCGATTGTATGCATCTGTGCGAAAATCATCATAATCCCTTCCTACTTCTACCCAACTTGATGTATTCAAATACTTGATTTTCTTTTTCAGTGAACACGGGAAATACCTTGTAATCACATCACTCGGCTCTCCCGGTACGGGTGGATTAGGTTGTACATCGTACCTAGCTTCCCAAAGATATCCTTCTTCACCAAGTATATTGATACATTTCATCAAACGACCTCTATTACCCATTTCAGGACCTCGTTCTAGTTGCGCTACTTGCGGAGAACCATTTATCCAAAATGACCATTCAGGCATTGCTTT
>Ga0181419_1000748_pt1 | contig 11161 bp, 2 predicted proteins | sample 42SPOviralmetaG_FD_130144 | JGI IMG/M metagenome (GOLD analysis project Ga0181419, IMG submission 130144) | Marine viral communities from the oligotrophic San Pedro Time Series (SPOT) site, San Pedro Channel, CA, USA - 42 SPOT_SRF_2013-04-24 | ecosystem: Environmental > Aquatic > Marine > Strait...
AAACACAGCCGTTTGTTGCAAGAGTACAAGTGTTTGACGTAAATACCGGCAAACTTGTAGATATTGAACAAGCCCAGTAAGGTAGGAAGCAATATGGTTGACAATACTTTACGATACGGCACTACAATAAACCAAGCAAGTGGTGTGGGTTTACGTCCTAGACCAAACGATCCGTTTAGCACAGCTGCAGCTACAGGATTGGGCGGTCTTAGTGCATCGCAAGCGGACGCTCTTATACAAAAAATGCCCACATCTATAGGAGATTTTGATTACGCTGCCCCCGAAATAAAAAAACCTTCTACTCCTACAAACGACATTGCTTATGACAGAATATCTGGGAAAATGTCTGTTAATGGTTTTAGCTTTGATGTTGATGATTATTCTGATGCACTACGATCTGTTGAATACTTAGGAAGTCGCCCTTCTGCTAGACCCGCAGGTACATGGAGTACTTTAACATCAGACGAATACGAAGATTATATACGCCGCATAGCTAATCCAGACCTAAAAGACAGGTTTGCAAAAGGGTTTAGCATGGGGGTACAAGGTTTAAAAACTTTGACCGGTGCGGGATTACAATTTGCAGGAGCAGAAGAAACCGGATCGCGCATGGTGTCTGCTGCCCAAGAACGGCTTGAGGAGTTGTCACCTTATCAAGCTACATTTGCCCAAGTAACAGCTGGTGAGTTAAGTGCTATTGAGTACGCTGTGTCTATGCTGGGGCAACAAGGACCAAACATTATTGAGTCTATTGCCGCTGGACTTATAGGTTTTGCAGTAGGTGGAGCAGCATCTGGTAACCCGTTAGGCGCAGCACTTGGCGGCTTCGGCGGTGTTATGACAAAAGCTGGTTTTAAAAAAGTTGCTATTGAAGCCGCAGAGGTATACGCAAAAAAAGGTCTTAAAGGGCTTGATGCAAAACAACGTAAAGCACTGGCCCAACTTGGCGGTGTAGGTGCAGCAACAGCTATTAATAATTACGTCATAGGTACAGCTGATGTGTACGGAGAAATGCGTGATAGAGGCGCAGAAGCTGGTGATGATAAAGCTAGAGCGGCGGCGGCGGCACTGGGTATACCGTATGCTATCTTGTCTACTATACCCGAAGCTATCGGTGCTAGTAGGCTTTTAGGATTATCTAGCGGCGGATTAATTAAACGTATTGGGCTAGGTATCGGAGCCGGTGCAGTTTTAGAAGGTACGACAGAGGCTGCGCAAGAGGGTTTAGTCATGGCTGGCGGCAGTCAGTACGGTGATGATCCTTACAGCGACGATGAAACTATAGCCAGACTTATTGAAGCTGGAGTAGCTGGTGCTACAGTTGGTGGGGTTATCGGTGGCGTAGTTAATATACGAAAAGATACTTCTGAAGGTAACCCAACTAACCTGTTGGACAATACGCCTCCACCAACTACACCGGTAGAGGAATCAGTAGAAGCACCCCCTTTACAAATAACAGATCAAAGACCACCGCCACCCCCGCCTTTACAAATAACAGACCAATCAGGTGGCCCAATAGTTACGCCTCCACCAACTACACCGGCTGCACCTCTACAACTTACATTACAACCTTCTAACCAAATAGAAGCTAAAGAAAGCCTAGGACTATCGGATGTTCAAAGAACTAGCACTATGTTTGTTCCGCCCGGGGGTTTTAGGCAACCAGCACCTAACCCACTTTCAAGGCGGCGTTCTATCACTGACCAGAGGCCACCGCCACCTGCTGAAACTATAATACCCGAGACAACTGTAGCTCAAATTTCTAGTACTGATCAACTGTCTACTAAACAACTTCAAGAAATTGAATCAGTAGATGATTTGCGTAGTGCTGTTGCAGAATCTACAGGAGCAGACCAAGGTGACTTACCTAGAATCTACCAAGGAGAAATTAATACTGGCGGAGCAACCTTAGCTGATGCGCGAGGTGCTGAAGGTTTACGTAGACTTGGCACTGCTGGGCGACAACAGGAGCAAAATGTTGCTCTTGCAGAAGCAGAACGTGATGCACAAAATGCTGCTCTTGCAGAAGCAGATTTTAATGCTGCCGTAGCACAACGTGACGCACAACAACGCCAGTTAGTTGCGGATCAAACTGAAGCTGCGGCTTTGTGGGGTATATACCAAGGTGAAATAAAAAAAGGCAAACAACCATTTATACGTTTAACTAAAACTGCCCAAGACAAATGGTTAGAAGCTATTAAAGAACTAAAGGTAAAGGCTAACATACAAGATACAGATGTGCCTTTTGTTTTACCTCAAAATGAAAACGATGCAGGGTATGCTACATTAAGTAGTTTATACCTTGAGTTATACAGGAAACTTTCACCTAAATCAAAACCAAAACCAGAAAAACCAGACGCAGGGCCGAAAAAGTCAACGTCAAAAAAGGATCGCGCGGCGGCGGCAAAAAACGCGCAGACGGACGAAAAAAAGGAAAGCTCACAGTCACAAGGGCCAGAAACCAAAAGCCAGCTTGATGAAACTAAGCTACCGGAAGGTACAGCAAGCGGCCCACTAAAACTATTTAGGTCGGGTAAAGTAGAAGCGCCCGATGGCTTTATGTATTTAGCTAACAATAGGGCGGCTGCTACAGGCGGGGCTAAACTTAAAACCCTTACACAAGTAGATGTTAATTTTGCTGATATGCTTATTGTTAAAAGCAGGGCAAAGTTAGCCGAGCTATTTGGTAAAGGTAATGACAAAAGTTATGCAGACGCAGCCCGTAAAGAAGGGTATGATGCCATTGCTATTCAACGGAATATGCAAGGCAAAAATCCGTGGATAGAATACTTTGATCTAAACCCAAAGGTAGATGACGATGCCGTACAAAAGCGAAGCACAACGCCGATGGATGATGGCAAACAGGCCGGACCTCGCAAAGAAGATGGAGATGGAGACGCCCAAAAAACGGATACTACCGGAAAAAGTGAACCCGAAACCAAAACCGAAACCAAAACAAAACCCGCTGACAAGCTAAAAACAAAACCTTTTGAAGCGCCTACATCTGACAATAAACCATCATCTGTATTTGGCTTAAAGAAAACAACAACTATTGTAACACCGCCGCCCCCAGATGCTCCTAAAGCATTAGCGGAGCCTCTTTCAAAACAAGCCACAGACTTATGGAATAAAATCACTTCGCAATACAGCGAAGACGTTTTGTCTACCATGCCTGCAATAGATCAACTTGACAGCAAAACTGTTAAAAACCTTAACGAGATTGCAAAAGGTGCAAAAGTTAGCGTTCAACAAGAACAAAAAGCTGCTGATATAATACTAAACACACAGATACGTAAACCTGAGTTTAAAACTGAAGCTGTTAATAATATGTCTGTAAAACAACTTACAGACTTTATAGATTTAGCAATTTCTAAAAGCGTTAAATATTACGGTGCGTTAAGTAGATTAGTAAAAATTGCTTACGTAGATGGCGTAGGCGGCAGATCACAAGCTAGAGCCGCACTTAAAAATTATAGTGCAGAACTAAACGGTAACGACCAGTTTGCAGTAATATTATACGAAGCAGCTTTAAGTAGAGACACAATACCTGTTATGACTACAGGTAAAAATATTGCGGTGTCAGACTTCTACCAAATGCTAGAAGACAATGAGTTAGTAGGTCCGTTACTACTAGATACTCCTAGTAAATTTGACACAAAAAACGCAACGCCAGAAGTTATAGAACGCATTACAAATGAAATAAAAAACCCAGACAGTAGGACTGAGTATTTTGTTAACAACCGTTTAAACGCTGTAATAAAAGCAGCGGGAGTTAGTATTGATGAGCTAACAACTGAACAACTAAGTGATTTGGCTGATGGTACATCTCTTGATTTAGAGATAAATGTTGACCAAGGCAGAGCAAAACTTATAGACGCAGACACAGGCAAAGCACCTAAAGCCATGTCAAACGGCAGAGTTATGATGTTGGCTAGGGCATTTATATCCAAGCTAGAATCTAAACCTAAGCTACACGTATACCGCAACCAAGCTGATCTTAAAACCAAGAACCCTAGACTTTACAAAGCGGCAGTTAAAAGCCGAGCAAAAGGAGATTTTGATACAGCACCGGCTGTAGGTTTTGCTTTCGATAACACAGCTATTATATTCTCAGACAGGGTTGCAAACGCACAGCACCTTAACTTTGTACTGGCACATGAAACACTAGGTCACTTTGGACTACGCAGTGTTGTACCTGCGGCTCAGTTTAACACAATTATGGAATCTATATACGACAGCAATGCACAGGTACGTGCAGCTGTAGATAACTCTATGGAAGTTAAACGTGATGGGGTGGCTAAACAATCTAAAGCAGAAGCTGTTGAGGAATATCTAGCTGACTATGCAGCGGTACTAGACACCAACATTATATCTAGAGTGTGGATGGCAATTAAAAGATTCCTTAACAAGTTTGCCAAGATTAAGTTTGGTGACGAGGATGTGCGATACTTACTAGACCAATCACGCAAGTATGTAAGGTTGGGTGGCGGACCGGTTATTATGTCCGAAGTTGCCAATCGGTATAATCAAGTTACAACGTCCACAGGGCCAGCGTCTAATGGTAGGTTCTCTGTTGCCACTCCCCTGCGTGACAGTCAGATTGCGTTTGCTGCTGGGCAGATGCAGCCTAATATGTATAACTCGTGGGAAAGCGTCTTAGATAAAACTAATGTATTTGTAGGCAAGGGCGGCAGTATGCGGCAGAAGTGGCGCTCGTTCACTACTAACTTTTTAAGTTTGTCTACTTTTAACGCACGGGAAAACGCTGGCATCCAAGCAATGAACAACTTGTTTGAGCGGCATGGCCAGAAGGCAAGCGAGGTCCGTATCAAAGGCAACGAAACTATGGCCGTTGCTTTGGACCGCGCCATTAAAAATATAGCCGGTAGCATATCTACGGAACAAACTAAAACTCTAAACACAATGCTGTACGATAGCCAACTTAAATCTGTTTACGAACTAAGAAGATTCGGCGGAATAGAAAAATTTAAAGCCCCGTTGTTTAGAGTAAAAGATAATAAGATACAAAAAAACACAAAGCTAATAGAACAATTAAAAATTTTAGGGCGGCGACCTTTAAAAGAACTACGAGACGGCTATACATACGTTGAGATTGTATCAGAAGCAGGTAAAAAAGATGTAAAAAGAACAGTTAAAGTAAAGGGCATAGAAAACTTAACGGAAAATAGCGTTGAATGGATTGCGTATCAACAAGCTAGGCAAGCAATGGAAGATGTAGAAATAGAATTTTTACAAGCAAAATACATTGCTCAACTAGACGAAGAAAAATCTGCAATAGAACAATTTGAAGGTATGCTACGACCTTCAGAAAAGTTTACACCTCAAGATGCTGCGTTGTTAAAAAACCTTATAAAAACTATGAGTACTTTGTATCGTGAAAACGAAACAATAAAGGATGGCAAAACTACGCTAGATAAACAGGCTACTAAAAACGCAGAAAATTTTGCCCAAGCTGTCAACAGATTTTTAATCGGTGCAAAACCGATGGAGTTACCTGTTGATCCTAAAAAACCAGACGGTAAACAAAAAATAATTACGGTTGATTCATTCTTTAAAGATGGGACAGGTAAAAATGTACTTGCCCAACTAAAAACTTTTAGAGATAGAACAAGCAAAAGCGTGGGACAGTTTGAGTTTCAAACTAAATTACGGCAGGTAATGTTGTCAGAGTATGCGGCTACTATTGAATCAGATAAATTTACAAAAATTACGTTAGCAACCGGATACGTTCCTTACTTACGTAGCGGTAAATTTCAAATGCGTGTTAGAGCGTCTTTAGGTAGCCAGATACTTTCTGTTGATGATAGCTACAAAGATCAATTTGTATATATGCAATTTGATACTGAACGGGAAGCTGCATCAGCGGCTAAAGCGTATAACGAATTGTTTAAAAATGAAAAAGTAACGGTGGAAGCTCTTGACCCTACAGGAGAAAAATTAGGATACCAAAAAATAGAAGGTGTAAAACTAAAAGCAACGGTTAGCGCCGTGGCGGATACAATATCTGCACCTATGGAGTTAAACCTTAACGAATTTATTATGGGTATAGAGCGATTTGGTATAAATCTACCACCCGAAAAAATGAAACAAGTTATTACTCAACTTACAAATCAAAATGCTAGTGCGCGTAAAAGATTACAGCGTAACTTTACCCCGGGTGCTGACCTAGACGCAGTGTTAGCAGTAGCGCAACACATTGACAGACGGGCATCTGCTGTAGCCAAAGCGTTGTATCGGACAAAAGTAAACGATTTGTTAAACCTGAGCCGTAGACAGAGCAACGATCTGTGGAGAATGGATAGTTCTAGGGTAAAACAAAAACTGGCTTCGTTAAAAGACAGAGCTACAAACCCCCAACTTCCGCAAGACGAGCGGCGGGACGCTGTTCGTGAATATGAACAGATGCAAATGCAGTATGACAAAACCAATGTAGTTATAGATGGGGAGGTATCTAACAGGGGTGATGAGTTCTACAGACAGGGTATAAAAGGATTTGAGTTCCTACATTCTAATCGTGATGTCAGTCAATCCGATATAGAATCCGGTAAGTACGCCTCTCGTATCCGATCAGCTACCGGTTTGTTACAGCTTGGCGGCTCTTTAGCTACGGGCTTGCTTAACCCGATTGGTATGTACGTGAACGGTCTACCGTTCTTAGCCAGCTACAATGCTAAAACTAATTTTGGTGGGGGGTTCGGAGCAACTGCTGCTACATACGAGCTTAATAGAGCCGTGGCCTCGGTGGGCTTAAAAGGTACGTTTAAGATGCCGTCCAACGAAGCGTATAACTCGGCATCGTTCTACGAAAATCTTGCCAAGAAAATGGAAAAAGATAACAGACCAGCAACATATGCTGACCCCGAAAGTGGTTTAACTATTGACGAAGCTAAGTTTATTGCCAAGGAAATTAGAGAAGGTGTTATGATCCCTGCTCAAGGCAACGCTATGATGGGTTTGTCTAGGGGTACAACAGGCCCGTTCAATACGGCTTACCAGAAGTTCGCAGACGTATTTATGATAGCATTTACCAGAAGTGAACAAGCGTCTCGTAGAAGTCTGGGACTAGCGGCGTACCGGCTAGAATTGCAACGCCTCAAAGATGTCAAAGCTAGTGGTGATATAAAGCAGAAAGCCAGAAACTTTGCTGTAAGCGCAATCAACCAAACTATGGGTGAATACTCTGTGATGAACAGACCGGCGTTCTTCCGAAGCGGTATTCAAGCCTTTGTGTATATGTATAAAGTGTACCCTGTCACATCCATACAGACGTTTGCTAATCTAAGTATGGCTGGCAAGTTAGGGATGCTTGCGCTGTTGTACACTCTTGCTGGCGCTGGGGGGTTTCCACTAGCAGAAGACTTGGAAGACCTTATAGACACCATGTTACAGATGGTCGGATGGAAAGCGTCTATGGGTAGTTCAAGAGTTTGGCTAACTACGCAGTTGGACGAACAGTTGTTTGAAGGTGCAGGATCACTGTTAATGGATGGCCCATTAAAAGAATGGATACCATTTGACCTTGCTGGGCGCGTGTCACTAAGCAATGTAGTTCCCGGTACATCAGTCCTTATAGAGGGTGCTGATGTAATGCAGGAAATGAAAGATGTAGCAGGGCCAATAGCTGGGTTTAGTTTGGATATGTTAAAGTTTGGTAGGCTTGCGGTCACCGCACCGTTTAGTTCTACAGTAAGTGGCATAGACGCATTGAGAGCCGCGCCTACCACCCTTCTTAGAAATGTGGGGGATGTGTACTCATACTATCAAAACGGGGCCGTGGTGGATAAGAGGGGTTACGTGGTATCAAGTGAAATGAGTGCTGCGTTAGCTATAAGTAGACTAGCCGGTTTTTATCCGCGCTCTGCTGCAAAAGAATACACAACGATCAAGTATGCCAGACGAGTTAGTGATTATTCTAAAGCTGTGTCTGCTGCATACAGGACAGCATGGGTAAAAGCTGACGCTGCTGGGCGTAGAAAACTTGAACGTGAAGTAAGAGAGCACAACAGGTTGTACAGAGGTACGCCTATGTACATAAGCAACTTCCAACGTAAGGTCAGGGAAGCGTTAAAAGAAGCTAAGAAAACAGCTTCCCAACGTACCCTAGACGCATCAGCTAGAGCAGGTCGGGATTACCTAGAGAACTTCTATGATGCACTAGGGGCAGAATTGTAGACTACTTAACGGCTTGTAACTGCCCCAGTGTTAGTTCCTCGTATGCAACCTCGGCTTCATCTAGTACCCCCTGCATCCGTGGATGAGACAGGTTTATACCTATGACGTAAGATTGAGGTAGCTTAATCGGAGTGTGCTTACCTAGTGAGGTTTTCTTATGCTTAGGCGTGGCATCTGCATGTTCATTCTGTAACGTGTCCATGATGCCTTTGTAATCACCGCCTCGCTTTGATAGCCACTTTCTGAAGTGCGCCCTGTCCAGCATCACAGTGCCGGTATCAAATAGATCACCACGATCCTTGCGGTACACATCCACCCTCACCCTTATACCGCTTCTAGGTAAACGCTCGTAGTCTATGGATGTCTGATCACCGGTGTGCATAACCCGTACAGTCTCGCTGACCATTTCATTTAGGTACTCAGATATAAGATCAAACCCATCAGTGTGGTTCTCTGTAACTGTCTTACGCAGTGCACCGATTTGATTTAACGCCCACCACATACCGTCTTCTGGGTTAAATTTTATAAGTTCCCAACCGTGTGCTAACTTCAGCGACAGGTACGTGAGTACCATAACTTGTTCCCAGTACCTTTCCTGACCTGTAAACTCTACGTTAAATGCAGCACGAAATTCTTCAGTGGCTTGGTCGATCATGGCTCGTATGCCTTGCTCACCAATCTCCATCAGTTTCTTTATATACACATCACCAACGGCTCCATAGTTCGTTGACATGACAGTGAATATCTTCTTACCTGCGTCACTACTTTTAGTGAACAGAGGGTGCGCGTCTACTGTAAGCTCTAGTAGACGGGCCATCTGAGCATCAGTATCTAACCCAGATGCTATCAACTTGGAACTCATGGGTTTGTTTGTAGATACTATACAGAACGTAGCCCATGTCTTAGCCTCGCGTTCTTCTGCGTTACGGTTAAGCCTAGCCTTGTCACGACCTTGGCTAACCCAATATAGAAAGTCACCAACGTCCCTGTCACCCATCATGGTGACTTCATCAATAGTTACAGGTAAGTTGTTATACATACCAAACCTACTGAACAGTGTGTTCTGCGTGTACTTAGCTTGAAAGTGTAGCTTATCAGGGTTGCCCCATACAGACTGCGCCGCAAGCTGGGCTAACGACTTACCGCCCCCTGTTGTTCCATACAGAGATACGGTCATACCTTTCAAACCAGTGAAGGACATCAAAGGTGCGGCTAGACTTACACCTATGCTGAACATATGAGCGTTTAGTTTAGCCTTGCCATACACCTCACTAAGGTGTGTCCACTTTTCAAGTGTGCCAGAGCTACCAAACATATCACTGCCCACACGCTGTGATGCAGACGCTAGTTTTATTGATTCGGTTTCTACTGACCCATCCGGTTTACGCCGGTACAATACATCGCCAAGTACGAATAACTTGTAATCCTCTTTCCATCCCATCGAAGAATACAAGTTAGTCATAGTCCGCTGTTTGCGTAGCTCATGCATGTAAGACCGTAGCATCATCTGGAAATACTCTGTCTGCCTTCTGGTTTCCAGTACAATACCTTGGTCAGCAATAGACCCTACAAACTCTCTGTATGTACCGTCAGCCAAGTAGCCTTGCCTAAGCACTAAGTCTTGCCAACCAACGTGTTGCCTGTTCCACTTGTACCTACATACCTCGTAGCCCAGTGTTTCGTCTCTGCCATAACTGACAGGGTATATGTCAAAGTTAGTAATCGGTACATCGCTGTCATCAATCTCTACGTACATACCGCCATTAGCCCGTTTAAATGGTTTGGGTAACGGCACATCGACTACAGCATCAGACGGAGCATTAGCGGAAGTATCTTGCTCCTTGTACTGTGCGCCTAACTTGGCTGGTGTTCCTATCTTACCCCTGACAGGGCAACCGTCACACCCACCCACGTTATCGTTCTCAAACTTTGTGCAAGTTGTTGGTCCAGTTACTTGCGCTTTCCACTGGTGCAACTTACGAACCGTCTCATCTGGATCGTAGTTAGCGTGGTCACGGCTCCATTCCTTAGCCACATCTTCTGCATCGTGGCAAACGCTAGCAATACCTAGGAGGTTATACCACATAGGCTCACTAACTTGGTCTTGGTTGTCCACAGCCCATGCTATCTGTTGGCATTTAGATTTGACTATGGACGCGACTGACTTGGGGTAGCTATCATTCTTGTGCGTCTTGCTCGGCGCTGTAGATTTTATGTAAGACTTCAGACAACTTGTTATACTAACTAGGTCGTTTGGTGGACGGTCTAGGATCAGCTTTACTTCTTCACCGCCCCTAGCGTTGTGTGTACCTATGGCTCTTAGCACCCTAGCATTATCTGCTGGCACAGCCATGTCTAGCTCAAACCCATGTGCTACTATCATAGCCTTCATAGCATTAGCCAGAGGCTTCCATTCCGCTGGACGTAGAGGCTCGTTTAGAACCCAGTATACATGAAGTCCATTACCGGATGATACCACCATCGGCTCCGGTAAACCCGTGTCTCTTACAAACTTAACCAGTGCCGTATACCCTTCTTTCTTAGTGAGGTACGGCGTAGGGTTTCCGTTCTTATCAAAGCCACAATCTATATCAAGAGCAAATGTCTTGGTACATAATACGTTAAGCTGTTTACGACTGCTCTTATCTTGGAAAGAAGATATAGCATAATATGTATTGTGTTTACGCCCGTCCAATTTGACGATAGCGTTACCGAGTTCATCCACAGTAGAATAAAATCCTTGCCGAGCAACCCCGTCATTTATGACGATTGCACAGTAGTTACCTTCTGCGGGTAGAACTCGTCGAAGAAACTCCAACGTGTTCATTATCACTGTCCCTAGTAAAGGGGGGACGTACCCCCCTGATGTAGCCTAGCTGCGTTCCTCTAAAATCTCAAGCAGCCTTTCGTATAGTTGGTCAGACTTCATTTGCATAAAGCCTTCCGGTGGCCATTCTTCCTCCCTAAG
>Ga0181419_1000750_pt1 | contig 11153 bp, 5 predicted proteins | sample 42SPOviralmetaG_FD_130144 | JGI IMG/M metagenome (GOLD analysis project Ga0181419, IMG submission 130144) | Marine viral communities from the oligotrophic San Pedro Time Series (SPOT) site, San Pedro Channel, CA, USA - 42 SPOT_SRF_2013-04-24 | ecosystem: Environmental > Aquatic > Marine > Strait...
TTCTTTTATATTTACCTTTACTAGCCGCTGATTGTTTAGCGCTGATAACAGCTTGCTTTTCAGAAGCACTCATACTAGCAATTTTAGCTTTAGGTAAACATACCTTTCTAGTTCCACCACCTTTAGTACCTTTTACTGGACCACAACTTTTTTTAGCAGGTCCGCTACTTTTAACACAGCTACCTTTAGAAAATCTACTTGTACCTGGTTTTCTTTTGTAACCTTTCCAACAGGTTAATGGTGACTTATATTCCATTAGCACTTACCTTTACCTTGTTGTTTTGATGCCCACATATTAGCATAAGCCGATGGGTATACTTTAAATTTTCTCTTAGCTGCAGCCTTGCAACCAGCGCTTAATTTTCTAGTTAATGGTGATTTGTTCATATTAATTTATTTATAAATACTTTTTCTTTTTGTTTTTTTACTTTTCTTTTTAGGTTCATCTTTTTGCCAATCTAACTCCCATTTTTGCCAACCTAAAGCATTTGCCACTCTCATCCACTCTTCATTTTCAGCATCAGAAGCATCTTTTAAGTTTTGTAATTTTCTTATACCTCTATCGAGTGGTATATTTGTAGCAGCACTAATAACTTGTCCGCTAGCAAGCCACGCAGGGTTATCAAATGACCAACCTTTTTCGTATATTTCTTTTTTATTCCAGTCCCATGTTCTACCAGCAGATCTTAATTTACCTATTTTAGAAGATATAGGAGGTGAAATGTCTAGCATTTCAATAGCAGCGTCTTGTGCTTTTGCTCCACTAGCTAGCTTCATTATTACATTTTTAAGAGTAGATATTGCAGCGCCATGAAAACCAATACCTCTAAGCAATGAGTCAGCCATACCGTTTACAATACCAGTATATTTTTTGTTTTTCTTTTCTTCATCGGGATCTTCATCTGCAAAAGCCATAGCAAATAAAGCCTGTTGCAAAGCGTTAAATATTACGTTTTGTATAAAACCGTAATATAATATTTTAGATATATTTGTTTTATCATCTCCTCTACGGTTCTTAAGATCACTAGCGGCTTTTTGCATTAATCTAGCATACTGCGCTGGAGTGTTTGCAAAAGCTAATATGAGACGTCCTAATGGACCAGCTTGTTGTTTACTAATTCTATCAGGCCTGCTTGATTGTTGTGATTCTTCTGCTATTTCTCTAAAATCTTGAAATGCCTGTGCGTCAGCATCTTTGTCAGATAAACCTTGTTTTTTTAAACTTTTATATCTGTTTCTATAAAATGTAGCACCACCTGATGCAATAGCAAAACTATCTGCTATTTGTGTAGGTAAAAATCCTAGTTTTAATATTTTATTTATAAACGCTTTGGCTTTGTTTTTTGATTCAGCAGCAATTTCTGCAATATCAGCTTCGTTAACATTTATTTTTAAACCATTACGTCTTTCAACTAAATAATCAGAGTTCATAAGTTTAATTACATCTTTCCAATATTGTAATTGATTACCAAACGCAGCCGCGGCTTTTAACGGGTTGTTGTCTGTAAAGTTTACAAAGTTAACAGCTGATATAGTTTGTAGTACGGCCGATCTCATGTTAAAAAACATAATAGTACCAACAGAAGCATTGAGCCAGTCTACAAATCTACCAGTTAATGTATCACCTTTAAAACCTCTATTACTACCAGTTTTCATTCTACCTAGCATATTTTCTAAAGCATCTCTATAACCATTACCAAAAGCAGCTTCAAGCTTATTCATGTTTTCCTCTGTAAAAACTTCGTTAACATTGTTTTGCCATTGCTCTAAATATTTAGCTCTAACAACGGTGTTTAAACCAGTCAATAAATCTGTAGTTATAGTACCAGCTAACCAACTATCACCTGGTTTTGGATAGCCATTATCTTTATTTATAGCTATAAGCTCATTAGCAAACAGTTGTAAATTTTCATCAGCTAAAACGTAATCATTCAATATATTTGCATCGGCTTTAGATAAACCAGGTATATCCATACCTTGTAATCCCCAAACGTATACTCTAACAGCATTACCTACGGTATAAGGTTCACCTGTAATTTTTTTGTTTAAATCTTTAGGGCTAACATTTAATAACTTTTTTAAAGCTTTAAAATCATTAGCTAAAGCAACTCTTGCGTTTGATATATCTATGTTAGCTCTAGCAAATGGATCTAAAAAGTTTTTCTTAACCCAAGCAATCGTTTCATCACCTTGTTTACCTTTACCAGCAAAATATCTAGTTAAACCTACAAAGTCTTGAGCAGATGGTGGTATACCTAATAAATCAAACCTACCTTTATCTGCGCCTACAGCTCTAGCTTTTGTTTGGCCATATCTTTTTTCTTTACCAATACCTGTGGCTTTTTCAATAATAGTATTAAACTGTTCATTTAGATTTATAGCCTTACTTTGTTTTATTCTAGCATCTGACGCTTCATTATCTAAACGTTCCATTTCATTTAAAACATTTTGATTAGTATCAGACTTAGCAAATTTAATACCCGTAGGTCTTAATATAGGTATGTTAATTTTATTTTTAACATTTTGCTGAGCTTTTATTAAAGCTGGTTTAGATAGTTGGCCTGCAGAATTTATCTGTAATTGATCTTCAAACGTTCTACCGTTAGTAAATATTATAGAAGCAGGATTAATACCACCTTCTATTGTAGCCATTTTTTCGTTAAAATATCTTTGCCACCAGTAATTATCTCCTAACATCCAACCCTCTGGCATACCTCTTCCTAATCCAGCTTTACCTAGTTTAGCATTTTCAGCCTTATCTAGCGCTATAAGCTTGTAATTATCCATTACAGCATTATAAGCTGGTTTAAAATCAGTTTGATTTAAAGCGACATCCATTAAATATAAATAAGCCGCCGTTGCAGGCATAGCATGCTCATACTCGTATAAGGTTTTTCCTATACCTTTAGGATTTGTTGACCAACCAACTATTTCTGCACCTATTTTGTGCCAATGACCTGTGTGATTAGCTACTAGTTTTAAATAAGAACCTATTATTGGTGCGTTTTTTTTATCATCACCTATAAGATTATATATTCTAGTCCACATCCCCTCGTGTATTAATCTAACTTTAGTGTTAAATTCACTAATAGGTGAAGAAGATCCATCAGCTTTCTTTTTATTTTTAGCAGCAGCATTTTTAGGATTACCTAATAAGGTAGAGTAACCAGAAACACTATAATCTGTAACTCCATCAATAGGTTTGCCAAATTTAAATCCAGAACCTTTTTTTCCTAATTCATTTAGTTCATTTCTTAATATTATAAAAGCATCGATCTTAGCTTTACTATATTTTGGGTTTTTAATAGTTTTTTTAATTAATTTACCATCTATTTTAACCTTAACTTTTTTAAATTCACTCATACTAATACCATAATCACTTCCACTAGTAGTAAATTTATTTTTACCTTGCTTGCCAAACCACATTTCTCTTGGTCCAAGATTTGCCATAATCCATTTAAATGTTTTAACTATTTCTTTTCTTCCTTCTGGAGTAAGAACTAATTTTTTAAGATCTAAAGTTTCACTTAAACCTTTATCTGTTAATTGAGTATTTAATTTATTTATACCAGCTAGCTCTAAATCAAAATTAGGATTATTATTAGAAAGTTTAAACAACTCTTGAATAGACAACTCAATAGCTTTACTAAACTTAATTCTAGGATCTCTTCTTATTTTTTCACTAATTTTAGATAATTCAATTTCAGACACTTTACCTTTAAAAATAGAAGGTATCATATCAAACGCAGTCTGAGTAGCAACTGATGTAGCCGCTGAAGTTTTTCTAGTTCCTTTAGTAGATGGTTTTACTTCTTTTCCAAGAAAGTGATCTACTAACTCATCATTTGTGAATTTTTTAAGTTCATATAAATTAGCACCTTGAGCATCGTTTTCTAAATAGTTAATTTGTTCATTTTCCCTTGCTTTATCAATATCTTTTTGTGTTGTTAATCTAACTGGTGGTTTAGTAAACTTTCTTTCAGCAGGCTTTAGTTGAGATTCTATTTTAACAAAAAATGAAGCAGGCATTATTCCCTTTAATACAGGTGCTATTTTTTTTATAAACTCTTTATATTGAGTATTAGTCCCAAATGCTTTTTGGAATTTTTTAGTTAATTTTGCTGCTAAAACTTCTTTTATAAAAGGTAAAAACTCTTTACTTTCTACATTAGGATATATTCCTGTTGCAATCTCTAATATAGCGGTTTCAACATCTTCTTCTAAGGCTTGATCTATTAAAAATGGAGCTTCTTGTTTTATTTGTGATCTTGGTACTTCAACTTCTTGATCAATATTTTCTGTAAAATCTACATCTGTGGAAGCCATTTCTTGAACAGCGCCTACCTGACCTTGTTCTATGTCAAAAGAACTAGCTTGATCAGTTGGTGTTGATTTAAAAGCTTTAATTTGATCTAGAACAGCTCCACGTAAAGGGCTTACCGCGCCGCTTGTCATCCAACCAAAAACACTAGGGTTTTTAACAGGATCATAATTTTTTAAAAATCTAAACGATAAATTATCTCTAATAGCTTGAATGTCTAAATCTCTTTCTAGTCTACCTTTAGTAACAATACTAGCAACATTTTTAATAGCTTTAACAAATTTAGCATCTAAAGTTTGATTTTGAAAACCTTTTATTTTTGTGGTTTCATTTTCTACATTACCTATTGCTTGAAATAAAGAATAATAATTTGGATCATTTCTATATGACTCAATTGTTTGGCCTTGTTTTGGCGCAAAAGTATCTATTTCAGCAGCAAACCCTGCTAATGCAACAGATTTTTTATCTCTACCCTCTTTGTCATCTTCAGGACTAGCACCTATTATTTTTTTACCAGCTTTACTTTGAAAATTTTTAATAAAATTAAATACATCGCTTTCGTTTTTTATATTAAGAAACCAAGATTCGTTTCCAAAAACATTTGCAATACCACTGTTTATAAAGTTTTTCAATGAAGGTATATTATTAAAATCACTTCTAGTTAAAACACCCAAAGCAACAGCGTTATTTAATTGAGCTAATAATTCTTCATAATCTATATCAGTTCCATTTTTATAATCTTCCATTCTAGCTAACAAAGCATTAAACTCTTTAGTTCTATCTAAGCTTGGTTCTGTATTTTTAAAAACACCTAAATCTTTTTTATCTTTTAACTTTTTTATAGTCTGATCAACAACTTCTTCAAACTCTATTTTTAAATCTCCAATAACTTTACCTTCTGGAATTTTATCTCCAGATTGATAAGTCATTTTTAAACCTTTAGTATAAAGATGAAACAATTCTTCAAGTGGAGCGACCGCGGCGTAACTACCTTTGGCTTCATTAATTGACCTGGCTATACCTCTTAAAATGTTTGTTTCATTAATTAATATGTTATTTCCATCAATAGAAGCGTTAGATGCTAATAAGTTTTGATAAAGATCTGCTGCTTCTCTTCTAGTATAACCTAATTCAAATAATTGATTAACAGCTGTTTCTTGATCAGACATGTCAACTTTAATATATTGACCACCTTCTGGTAAACCTCTTCTTGCAATATCAGAATACATTTCATATAACCCTAAATGATAATTAAATACAGGATTAGTAACTTGAAAATCTTTGTTATTTTCTTTAAATTCTTTTTCTTTTTCATTTATTTTTTTCTGTCTAGTGCCTAATATTTGCTCTTTACTAGATAATAAAGTATTATATTGTTCTTTTAATCTTTCTAATGCTTTTCGTTTAGAAGAAATATTTTCAGTTAAACCACCTAATCTTTGAGATTCAGTTTGAATTTCTCTCATTCTTCTATTTATGTCAACAACTTCTTGTAATTGATCAGGGCTTAAGTCTGATAACTTATTTAAAACATTAACATCAGCCAAAGCTAAATTTTGTAATAAATCATTTTTAGTTTGTGTAAGATCTTCTAGTTCTTTACCAGTAGCATTTTGCATTGCCTCTTGAGTACTAATTAATTCAGTAACCCATTTTTGATTTTGCTCTACTTCACTTTTTATTCTAAATTCATTTTTAAAAATATTCATTACATTACCACCAGTTGTTGGACCCATGATAGCTGTAACACTTACTGCTGTATTTAATATAAAATCTAAATCAACACTTTCTAATAAATCTTTATTTTCTTTTAAAACAACTATATCTAAAGCGTTGTGACCTATTTGAGTAAAAACTTCTTCCATTACTTCAACTGGTATACCAGGGAAAAAAATTGGAGTTAAAGCTTTTCCACCTTTTTTTAATAAATTAAAACCAAAACTAAGAGGTTTTTGGTACATTTCTTTTTTAAACTCATCAATACCTATTTTACCAGCTAAATTACCTGCTCCTTGAATTAACCTTAACGAACCTAACGTTTCAGCATATGTTGCTACACCTCCAAAAGCATATGAGGTAAAAGCTTTTTGAGAAAAAGTATAATTTTCATTATCACCTACTTCTCTAAATTTACCACCGCTTTCACCAAGAAAAAATATACCTTGAGCTGTTCTCATTCCAGCTGTTGCTAATTTTAATTGTTGATCTTTAGCAGCATTTAATGCAACTGTTCCTAATCCTTGAGCCGCTTTAACACCAGCAGCTCCTCTCATTGCTAATCCAGCTGGTATAAACGTAGTTAATATAGATGGTGAGTTATTAGCAAATGATTCACTTAACCAATCTAAGTAACCTACTTTTCCATTAACAGCATCTTCTATTTTTAAATTTTCTGGAATTGTTTGTTGTCTTTTTTCAGCTAATCTTGTATTGTAATCTGTTGTTTTTTGTTTAACAATGTCTATAGCTTCCTGATAAGTGTCGTAAACTATTCTACCTTGTTCTGTGTTTCCTGATAAACCAGAAAAAAGACCTTGAGTAAGTCTTAAACCACCTTCTGCTAACAAAGAAAGACTACCAACAACCATATCACCAATAAAAAATTCTTCTAAAGCTTGAGCAGTTCTTGCGGTTTCGCTATAGTCTAATGCTAACGCTCCTTCAAATATCGATGCTGTGTTATAGTCTTTTACTTTGTTTATATATTCTTGTTGTAAAAATTGATTGTTCTTATATGTATCTATTATAGAATTAAAAACTTCTTCATAACCATCATTTACATATTGTTTACGTAGTTCTCCGTTTCTATCTACAAGTTCTTTGTATCTAAGACGATCTTCATCACTAGCGAACTGCATGTTGTTATCTTCAGTTCTTTGTATAATAGCTCTTAATTCACTGTTTGATTCTAGTATTTCATTTTTAATTTTACCTCCCGCACCTTGCTCAAACTCTTTTATTTTAAGTTCATTTTCAACATTACTATTATAAATAACTTCTCTTTCTTTTTTTAAAGCTTCTTTAGCCTCTTCATCTGTTTTATAAGGTTTATTTTTATCTATTAATCTTTCTATCCAACCTTGAGTTTCTTCACTTTCAAATTTTCTTAATTCAAATTCAGCTGTTTTTCTTTTTACATTGTAATCTGAAAAACTTCTTAATTTTTGTATTTCAGCATTGCTAGTATCGTAATCAAATGTTTGAGTTTCTTGATACTGTAAATATTGTTTATATTTTTCAGGGCCTAAATATTCTTCAATAGATTGTGTATAATTAGTTTGAGTACCCTGAACACCAGGCGTAGAACCAGTACCAGTAACCGTAGTAGTTTTTGGTCTATCTTCTAAATTAAAATATCTATCAGCAAACCCATTAAAATATTCTTGTTCTGGTATGTTATCTAATATATTAGTTATATCATAATAACCTTTAACAGCATCTTTTTGGCTTTGTTTTTTAGATTTTAATCGATCTAGTTCTCTTAATAAACCACTAGGTGTTGATCCTCTAGTTTTGTAAATTTTATCTGTTTGTGCTTTTAACTCATCGTATGATAAATTGTCTGGATTAAATTTAACCCCTTTAGCAATATTTTTTTGACCTTTTTCTTTTAATACACCTTTTTCTATTGGTTTAGTATTAGTTAGAACAGCACCTCTGCTTGGACCGCTTACAGTTTGATCTGTAGATGATTCCGAAAAAAAATCGTTTAATTGTGAATCCGAAATATTGTCTACATCCACATCCGGACTCTTCAATGTGGTTGATGTCTTTACTGTTTCATCTTCTAACAATTCAGCGCTTGGATTTTTTTGCAAAAATCTTTGCACAACACTATCTGGAATATTATATATTTTATTATCTACTTTGTATCTAGGCATAATATTAAATTTTAATATTTTTGTTACTCAACATATAACGAAAATTCTTCATTTTTATTTTTAGCTCCACTACTTTCTCCTGTTTCTAAAAATCTTAATTGTGCTTTTATATCTTCTATAGATGAATCAGGAAAAATAGTAACGGATCTATCAGCGCCTTCAACAGTTTTGCTTATTGTTATTGCTTTACCTCCCTCTACATCATCTATTTTTTTAGTAACAAAATTACCAGGAGGTTTAGATATGACTGATGCTAATTTATCAAAATTAACTTTATCATTTTTTGAAGAAGGATCTTCTGGTTTATATAAAACAGTACTAAAATCTATTTTATCTATATAATCAATATTTATATTTTTTTCACTACCACCACCTCCACTGTCAGTAGTTTTAGATTTAAAAGATTTTCTTTCAAAAGCTCCTGGATTTTCTTGTATCCATTGTTCTGCTTTTTTATCCGTAGCAGGAACATAATCAACATTAGGTATGTATTGACCAGCTCTAAGCTTTAATAATTTAGTAAATTCTTTAGATTGCTCAGGATCAATACCTCCTCCATCGACTATATTTAAATCTTCACTTTGTCCAAGTACATTTCTCCAAATAGCATTAGCTGTTTTATAGTCTTGTAAATAACCTTTAGACATTTGGTTAACTCTGTCATTAATAGCAACAGCGGCTTTTTCCCAATTAGGACCAACTATAAGAGCTGTTATTGTACCATCTTTACTAGTTTCTGTTCTAGTTTGTGGTGAATCAAAATATTGATAGTCTTCAGTTAGTTTACCGTTTTTATCTACCACACCAGTTTCTAATAAAATATTAGATAAAGATTTATCAACTGTAGGAACTTTTGTAGTAGTGTAGTTAGAAGCTTGCGTTCCCCATATTACAAACTCTTTACCATCTAATCCAGTTTCTTTGTCGTCTAGTTCTTTATATTTTGTTCCCCAACCTTTTTCTTTGTCATATATAATTTCTTTAGAACCTTTTAAAAAACCTGTATCTATCCATGTACCAACTTGAAATTCTTGATTTTCAGTCATAGAAGCATAACCTTGTTTACCAACATTAGAAGGATTATTACCTATCTGTTCTAAGTAATCTTCCATAGATTCTCCTCTAGATTTTATATAAGGTATTAAACCTTTTAAAGCTTGATTAGCTTGGTTAAATTCTTTTTGTGCTTGAGCAAGTTCTTCAGGCGGTCTACCTGTTTGCAATAATATGCTTGAAGCTTTTGTTTTTTGGTTTTGAAATATTTGAGCTTGATCATAAATTTGTTGATCAGTAATGTTTGCTTCTCCTAAAGCATTTGACAGAAAATCATAATCCTTTGCGCCTTGCTCTTGTATTTTTCTAAGTCTAATACTAAATTCTTTGTTTTCATCTAAAAGTCTATCACGTTCTTGATCTAGTATTTTAGAAGCATTGTTGCCTAAACTAATTATAGCGTTTGCCCATATCTGACCACTTTGATTATCGACTATTGTTACTGGATTTTCATACGCTCCCATGTTATTAAGATTATTTTGTTAAATTACCTGCGTTAGTTTCTTGTGGTCCCGCCATACCAGCAAAACTACCTGCAATGTTTCCTAAAGCACTAACTCCACCAGCTATCATAGCTGTTTGATTCTGTCTAGCGGCAACTTCAGCTTGAGCTTGACCTGTTATCTGAGCTTGAACCCTATTTAACTGCTCAGTTTCTCTTCTTTCTTTTTCACCATATATAAAGCTTTTACCTTTTACATCTACTTCCTGCATTCTTTGAGCTTCACCAAATAAACCTGATTGAACTCTTTGTGCTTCAGTCATTTGTATTTTTTCTAAATTAGCTTGGCCTTGTGCCCTAGCTTTTTCATTAGCAGCTTCTTGTTGCTCTATGCTTGCTGCTACACCTTTTTTACTTTGTAATGCGGCTTGAGCTAAAGCAGTGGCACCACCAGCGCTAGCTCCTGTAGCTCTTAATGTATCTAATGTGTTGGCTAGAGCTATATCAGCTTCTTCTATTTCAATTTCAGCTGCTGATGTGGCAACTCCTAAACTAGCAAATGGATTTGAAACCATATCACTAAGATCTGTTATCATACCTGACAAGTCGGTTACACCAGCGTATGGATTTATAATAGGTTGTCTTTCGTTTTCTAAAGTTGTTAATTTATTTTCTAACCTTTTTTTCTCTCTAGCTGCTCTTCTAGCTCGTTTTCCAGCTCCAATAGCGCCAATCGCAGACCCAGCTAAAGCGGCTCCTCCTGTTATTGCTGCTGCTACTATAAATGCCATAATTTATTTATTTTTTTGTTCATATTGTTCTTGTGTTAAAGAAACAAGTTCTTGTTCTATTTTTTTAATATCTTGAGTATTGCTAGGATTTTTATGTACATTTATAAATATAGAGTTTTCATGCGCATAAATATATCTTTGAGATCCAGCTTTAGAAATAGTATAACAAGGTGCTTCATGTATAACTATTTTATTATTATTTTTGATAGACACCTTACCAGTCATTAAAAACCAAACATGGCTATCGTTGTGTATAGCGCCTTTAACTAGTTGACCTTTTGACATTTTCATAGATCTAACATATAGTTGATCTGCAAATTCGTGACTAACAGGTATATACTCTGTTGTAACAATATCACCATTGTTGTGAACTATAGAAATATTATTAGATATTTTTTTTAATTTCATTTAATTTAATATGATGATTGTACAATATCTGTTGATACTGCAAACAATTCTTTTTTAGTTGTTGGATAATCGGTGTTTACTAATTTAACTTTTACTGTTGACCAAAAACCTTTTAAACCAGTGGATGATGCTCCCCAAAGTATTTCACCACTTGTAGCTGATGAATTGTTTATTAAGTTTGCAAAAAACTTATTTTCTTTTCTTTTAAAACTATTAGCAAATATATTTGATTCTAATGCACCTAAACTAGTTTGAAA
>Ga0181419_1000759_pt1 | contig 11077 bp, 23 predicted proteins | sample 42SPOviralmetaG_FD_130144 | JGI IMG/M metagenome (GOLD analysis project Ga0181419, IMG submission 130144) | Marine viral communities from the oligotrophic San Pedro Time Series (SPOT) site, San Pedro Channel, CA, USA - 42 SPOT_SRF_2013-04-24 | ecosystem: Environmental > Aquatic > Marine > Strait...
GTAGGCGTCGACCTTGGCGCGGGCTGCGTCTTCGGTCTTGGCTGAGCACTTGCGGAACTTGGGCATCTCGAAAGACTTGGCGATCACGTAAAGCTTGAGGTCTTGAGGATCCCAGCGGAACTGCGCGAAGCGGCTGTTCTGGTAGATGCCATTGATCCAGGTGTCCTTGGCGTCGAGGCTGGTGTTGATGAACACGGTCTCAGTACCGCCGAGGTGTGAGGTGTTGCGTTGGATGAACATGAGCTTGAGGTTGAGGTGATCGGCTCTCGCCGTGGGTTCAGGAGTGGCGGACATTGGCCGCCGTTGCCTCCCGATGAATTAAATATACCTTGATGGCATACCAATGGTCAAGATTGTGGACAGTGCGTCAACTGGTCAGTCCCAATGATTCACGTACTTCGCCACGCCATCAAAAATCCGATAGACGCAGAAACGGTCAAAGGCGCAGTGGCTCCCGTCGTCGTCCTTCTGGATTTTCATCCGAAAGATTGAACTATCAAGGGCTTGGCGTTGGATGTCAGGCATGACAGTGCCTTGGCCGCCATCCAGCAGTTCTTCGGTTTTGCCGATTGGCCGAAGCCAAACGCTGTGCGCTGAAGTGCGAACGACGAGGTGAAACGAAACGTGAGTGAGGTTGAAGCTTTGCTCCGAATAAACAATTTGGCCGGGCTCGAATGACTGAACTGTCATGGGTCAAGCCTCGTCGATGATTGATCCGATCGTGCAGACGGTGGAGGCTGCGGCGACGGCGGTAAATCCTGCGAAGAGAGCGGCGGCGGTGTGGTCGCCTTTCTTGGCAAGGTCAGCACTGGTGACGCCACCAAAAAGAGCAGCGGCGGCGATGGCGAGGAATGCGAAGGTTTTCATGGTTTGAGGTGATTGAGTGATGAGGTGATGGCCCCGTCTCCGGGGCCTAAGGCTGAGCGGATCAGCTGCTTATTTTCAGACCGTGTTCAGCTGCAAACTCGCAAGCCTGCTGAAGCTGAGATTTTGTCAACTGGACAGACTCAACGGCAAAGCCGAGAAACTTTTGTCCAGCCTCAGAAGACGGAACCACCATGACGGTGGTGTCAGAGAAAGAGCCGGCGATGATCCGAAGATCCATGTTTAAGAGCCGCCCCATGGGCGGGAAGTGTGGGGTCTCCCCCTGACTCCTTAAATATATGCCATGGCATACCATCCTGTCAATCAGGTATGCCACCTGTTCGACTGTCCGCCACCAAAGAACACAGCACCGTGCAGACGATCGGCTCTAGGGCATGTCGAGGCAGTCCGACATGTTGACGGCTTACCGCTTTGACGGCTCGATCGATCGCCCCGATATCAGTTCGGAATCTTTCAGTTTGAGGCGTTGCCACTAGCACCCGTTCACGGATTAATTCTTGGCGGGTCATGCCATGGGCGGCGGCCTCAATGTCGAGCCGCTTCCGTTCGGAGGGGGTGGCCTTGAACTCGATGCGGGAGAGCTTGCTCATTAGAAACGAAGGGCGGGGGGTTCGGTGAAGTCGCGAGGGGATGGCTTGGCTTCGGGTCGTTCAGGTGGGCCAAGTTCGCGGAGCATGTTCCTATGCGGCTTCATGCCCTCAGACAACGCGGCGCGAATCTGTGGGTCTGGGTGCCGGATGGCTTCGCGTCTGAGAAGAGCAACGCCAACGCTCGGGGAGTCGAGATGTTCCACGGTCCACCATCCATTTTCGATGCCGCGCTGTAAAAGCACCCGCAAGGTTTTACCGTCAAACATCGAACGCCCCCGACAAGACCCCACCGGATGACGGGGCCAACTCCGGCAGCCGTGAAGGCTGGAGGCTGGGTTGATCGTGGAACTGATGAGAGGCGGCCATGCGTTCGGCTAGGTCTTCTTTGATGCCCCAATCGAAAGCGGGGCGGCCGTCACGTTTGCGGAAGACGTAGGACAAGAGCTGCTGGTCTAGTGGCATCTCTTTTGATGGGTTGGGGTCCATGCGGTATTGGCTCACCGCATAGACCCACATTTCATCCGACACGGCATCTTTGATCTTTGACGGGGTGGACATGTAGAGGAACGTGATCTCCTCGTCGCTAATCCGCTTCGCGTAGGGGGTCACGTTCGCGACTGCTCGTAGTCCGAGCTGATAAGTCTTGAGCTGCATCAGAACTTGGGGAGGGATTGTTCGAGGGCGTCCCAATCGGTGCCCTGTTGCTGTTGGCGGCCCCCGGGTTGGCGGGGCTCATAGATATCAGGCCACCCAGCATTAGCAGCAGCCTCTAGGGCAGATCTACGAACGGCGGGGGTCCACTCTCTGAGCTTGTTAATCACGCGATTGAAGACGCGTTCAGATCGGACACCTTTTTTTACAGACCAAAATTCACGCAGGAGCTGATCACAGTCCAAGAGATCGTTGGGGATGAGTTCATCCCCGAGGGTCTTTTTTGCGTAAGCGTCCTTTTCTGTTTCCCCCTTAGAACCCCCTATAAGGGTGTTATTAGATATAAGAGATTCTTTAGTTATAAGAGTATTAGAAGGTAACGGCTTCTCCCCTTCGGTGCTCGCCGTTCCCAGAGTAATGGGTCTGTCAAGGTTTCCCATTTGAGAATCTATGAGATCCCGCACCACATCGGAGCGGTTGCGGAATTGTCGGGTCTGGGCGTCTAGCCATGAGACCTGATCATCTGTGAGACGTAGTGAGACAGAAGGCATTCAACGGGTGGACGTTGTCATACGAGTGTGGCACGATGTCGCAACACGTCAACCCTTAATGATCGACGAAGTCCCCGGCCTTGAGTTTTTTCCTATCCCTCACCTCTACCGCTACAAGGGGCAGTGGGTGCCGCACAGCGTGACCCAGGTTCTGGGCTTCGACATGTCCCCGAGCAAGCGTCAGGCGATCGATAGGACCAAGGACGGCCCAGATGGGTGGGAGGCCAGGGGCAACACCTGCCACAAAGCCCTGGACCAATACCTGGGATCTATGAAGCTCCAAAACGGTCACGGCGTGATCTATGAAGACCGCTGGGCGGATTGGATCGACCCGCTACTTGATCACCCCATCTTTAAGGGCGTCGAGGTGCTGGCGACGGAGTACGCGGTCTATGACAAGCAGAAGAACTGCGCGGGCTCGTTTGACTTCTTGCTCCGCACTACATCTAGTGAAGACAAGCGCATAATCCTTGGCGATTTGAAGACGGTATCCAGTAAAAAAGCATTAGCGGCCCGAAAGCCTGCAGACGCCCAGTTGGCTGCCTATCAGTCGATGTTGGTGTCAGCCCATAGAACGCTTGTGGTCACCGACTTGGTGACCGTGGTTTGTGGCCCCGGCGAAACTCGCATCCTTTACACGGATGTAGAGACTGCCTGGACCCATTGGGACGAAGCTTGGGGCCGTTATTCCGTCACGTTGCCGAATTGGTGATCTATGAAATGCCCAAAATGCGGGAGCACAAGCCGCGTCATCTCCCTTAACAAGAAAAAGCCAGGAGAGATTCGTCGCTACAGGAAATGCACCAACTGTGACCATAAGTTTGTGACCACCCAAGGCCCTGAAGAGATCGCACAAAGGAAGCAGGTTCTTTATCGCAAGGGCGAAGACCAGCACAGTTCAAAACTGACTGATGACACGGTGCGTGAAATGCGTGAATTTGCTGCTGGTGGCGCTAGCTCGTTTGACTGTGCCCTTGCTTTTGATGTAGCGCAATCAACTGCATATAAAGCAATCGTTGGACGGTCTTGGCAGCACGTTGTTTGAACTGGTCTGAGATCTTGAAAAAGGGGGGCATTGCTGAGCCCCCTGGTTACGTCGAGGCCGTCCTCAACGTAAAGCGCAAGCCCAAACGCAAGAAAGGCAAGGGCAAGAAAAAGAGGTAAATTAAAGACCCTCCACGCATCGACGTGGGGTGCCATTGAGCGACTCAATCCATGCGACGACTTGCGTCTCGTACTCAACGAGAATTGCTAGCGATCATTCAGGATTTTGAATGTGCAATCTGCGGGGCAGACCTTGCAGAAGGCTTTGAGTGTGATCATTTGGTGCCCTGGTCGAAGGGAGGTCAAACGACCTTGAAAAACCTTCAGGCACTATGTCCACGTTGTCATTCAGAAAAAACCCGAGGCGAGGCCAAGCAGAGGTCATCCGTCGGGCAATAGAGACCGAGGGGAGTCAACTCTGCGCCAAGCTGCCGACCGGCTATGGCAAGACCTACACCGCCGCTTGTGTTTACTCAAGCCTGCAACGCCAGGGGAAGGTAAATCGCCTGCTGTACTTAGTGCCTACTGTCGGGCAGCTCAAACAGTTTGTTCAAGACGGCAAAGGCGATCTTGAAGACGCCTGCGTTGATGGCCCCCTGTATGTCTGTGATATTGCATTTAGCAGGGCGGCTCTTTCAATTAAGCAACACCGCAAGGGAACTCATCAGGTTTTTGCCGCAACCATCCAAGGGCTCAGCTCCCGTGCGATTGGTTCAACCGTTAAGAGCCTTATGGAACAGGGTGATTGGATGATTTGTGTGGATGAATATCACCACTACGGGATAGAAAAAACCTGGGGTCGAGCGGTTTTGGATTTACAAGCACTGCCCACCTGCAGGTTCTTGCTGGCGATGTCTGCCACTCCCAATAGGCCAGACGACGACAGCGCATTCGGTAAGCCAGATGTTTCTGTCAGCTATCGCCGAGCTGTTCTCGAAAAGGCTGTCAAGCCGATGCAGTGTCACGCATACACCTATCGAATTGATGCGATTGAGAATGGTGACGTTATCAGTTACTCCATGCAGGACTTAGTGACTGAAGCAGGAAGTGATAAGCCAGAAGCACTTGAAAAGGTTTTTACACGTATGCGCTGGTCGCCTAAATACATCAGCCCGTTGGTTGACACACCAATAGCCAGAATGATCCGTGGGCGATGCTCTACAGGACAGCCATTGCAAACCCTTATTGGGGCGACCTGTTGCAGCCATGCACAAATGGTTTGCGATCAGGTCAAAACCATGTTCCCTGAGTTACGCATTGACTGGGTTGGGACTGGCCTGAACGGTCGCACCGATTTAGAAAACAAAGCCATACTGCAGAAATTTTGCCCTGACAAAGTTGATGGCAAGCGTCGCCCTCAGGATGTGCGCTTGGACGTTTTGGTGCATGTCGGCATGGCTGGAGAAGGTTTGGACACCATTTATGTATCAGAAATTGTTCACTTAAACCCCGCCAACAAAAACAACAGTAATGATCAAGAAAATGGCCGTGGCGCAAGGTATTTACCTGACGTTATGGCGACAGTAAATGTTGAAACTGGCAGTGATTACGCCGAGGAATATTTAGGGCGAATGGTTGAGCTGGCTTTTGATTCTGAAGACCCAACAGACGATGAACCAGCAAAAGAAACGGAAGAGCGCAGTGATGAAATCCCCGAGTTGCCAGATGACCCAATGATCCTCATCCTCGACGTGGAGTGCATCGACATCAACACCGGAGAGGTCGAGCGGATGACGAGAGCACTTAGCCAGGCTTCTGGATTGGGGATTGATAGCCCAGAGGTTGAGGCCAAGGCGTTAGCTCTTTACAAGCAAATGCGACGCGAAGAGTCGGAGAGATTCAACGATCGCTCAAGTGTCGAACAGTTAGATCAGCAGGTGCAAAATGCGCTGAGCGTAGTGGCGCGTAGGGTGGCCAGAAAAATCTGCCCTGGTCGGTCAGATAAACAGTTGATCGGAGACATCAGAAAACGAATTAACACCAAGAAGAAGCGATCAATCGGAGGGATTGAAAGAGACGTTCAAATTCTCAGGCGTCACTGGGATTGGCTCGTGGCTCTTGATCGTGAAGTGAAAAATCAGGAGGTGCCGTCATGGCTGGCGTGACTATCAACACTGGCAGCGTTGACTACCGGGATGAACTGAGGAAAGTCGCAGAGGATCAGTGGAACGCAATTTTCAGCCAAAGACGGCTCTACATCCACACGGAATTTGAGCATGGCTGCGAATGCGTCATCAACTGGCTGGCAGAGGCCGAGGAGTTTTACGAACGCCTGGGTTTCGAATCAGCTGATCAGATGCTCTTGGAGAAACTAGAGATCCCCCCTGATTGGGTCCGCATGGCTGCTGCTGTGCTGGAGGCCAGCGGGGAGAACTTGTCGAAGGCAGAAGTTGACCAGGCCATCGAGCTGAAAAGCCATGGCGGCGACCGTCGGTCGGAGCAAGCTCAGCAGAATCAAGATGATAATATAATCTTGAAACAGCAGGGCACGAGCGCCGACTACGTCAAGGCGCGGCTTAGACGCGATCACCCAGAGATTGCTGAAGAGCTAGAGCGTGGCGAACATCGATCAGCTCGCGCTGCAGGAATTGCTGCTGGATTCATCAAAGACGTTCCATCCGTCCCGATGAACGAACCAGCCAAGGCAGCGGCTGCGATCTTGCGGCGCACTGGGAAGGACTTTGCCACTCAGCTAGCCATTGAGTTAGCAGGTTTGACAGCAGACGCTTGACAGGTATGCCAGGAGGCTGCATACTTTTGGCATACCACCGAGAGGTGGTCACCTCAACCCCTTCAAATCATGTCCGACTTAAAAGCCTTCAACGCTTACCTCGACGAAGACCCTACCTATCAAGCCACCCTCAAAAACCATCAGCAGTTATGGCAAGAGGCGCGGAATACCGAAATAGAAGTGACTTTCGCTCTACGCCGCGTAAGCCGCTTGATGATGGCCGTTGACGTTGTGCGTCAGCAGCAGTTCAAGCTTGAAGAGCTGCCAGAAGAGCAAGACAAGATGCTTGAAGACTTCACCATTGACAGCGGCGAAGTCTGGTTCAGCCAGTACGGCCAAGCCGCTGATGACATTGAAGAGGCAGCCGTTGCCGCTTGCGCCATGGTCATCGAGGTGCGTGCAAAGGCCAAGGCCAAAAAAGTCGAAGCAAAAAAGCACTGCACATTTCTTGACTACGCCCGCGATCAAGCTCGCGAAGTCTTTAACAAGCAACAAGTAGAAACAACAGAAACCGCTGAAACCGCCTCTTAATGACTTACGACGAATTGCCCTTGTTCTCCAACTCGACTGTCGGTGACAAGTTGGCCCTGCAGTGGCAGAAATGCAAAGCCAACAACCCCGGCCTCCTCTTGCAGTTAGCCGGCCTTGCCCGTGAACTTAAAGCCTCTGGTCATTCTCGCTATTCGATGGATGGTCTTTTTCATATCTTGCGCTGGGAAACCAGAGCGAGCACTTCCGACTTGAGTCTGAAAATTAACAACAATTACACGGCGTTTGCAGCGCGTGACCTTATGGATCAATACCCAGATCTGCAAGGTTTTTTCAAGCTGCGCGAACAAAAGCGCCGTGGCAATTTTGGACAAATGTCCTAAGGTAAATGCGCTTCATCCCAAAATTATTTCTGACCTATGAAAGCCCTTAGCATTGAACTAGATTCGGGCAGAGCTGAAAAGTTAACCATGCTTTCAGAAGCAACAGCCGGCAACATGACAAACGTCTCCATTGGCGGCGAGTTTATTGAATTTGAACAGAATAAACTTTCTGCATCTAAGCTGGCTAAAGCATTGCTCAACTCAGCTATTGATCGAGCCTTCTCCCAACTGCCTAAATAGTTTTACGTTTACGGTCCCTGGCAAACCTGCACCACAGGGCAGTAAGCGGCACGTCGGCAAAGGCGTCATGGTTGAGTCATCAAAGAGATGCAAGCCATGGCGTCAAGACTGCAGACACATCGCAATGGAGTTGCTTCCTGAAGGCTGGTATGCCATGATGGGCGAGGCAATACGGATGGATGCAATCTTTGTATTTAACCGGCCCAAAGCTCACTACAGAACGAACGGCGAACTCAAGCCATCAGCCCCCGAACATTGCACCGGGCGGATTGGTGATTTGTCGAAACTTGTTCGGGCTGTAGAGGACGCATTAACAGGTGTTGTCTATGACGATGACGCCCAGATAGTTCACCTCAACTCAACACGTCGTTATGTCTCTGGAAATCACGAACACCCCTGTGCCATCATCACCATTACCGCAATTTCCTAATCTCGGCAATGTCATCACAACCGATGATGTAAGCCAGAAAGGGTCTGGAAGTTACAAGGCTGATTATGTGAATTGGTGCCGCACTATGCACCTGCTTCACGTCCATGCCCCTGGGTGGCAGTTTGCCTTAGCAAGTGCCCCTGGCGGTGGTCACGTCTGGAAAGCACCGAATGAAACCGGCTATGTCGTCGGTTATTTCATCGGGCCTGATCGTCAGACAACACCGCATTTCCCGCAGGCAATTATGGACAACCGAAACAACGCGGTCGCCTTTGACAAGATCAGCGCACGCGATTTGACGGACTCACATCGGAGATGCCTTTGCACCTCAAGTGCCGCCGCCTTTGGGCTGGCGTGGCAATTGTGGGCTCGTGAAGAGGTTGAAAACCCGATGCGACCAGAAGAATCCAAGCCTGCAAGATCTATGAAAAAGCCTGAGAAGGCAAGATCTATGACGCCGGCCCCAACCCCTGAGCCGACGCCTTCAGTCCCAGGCATCAAGCCAGAAGACAAAGAACTAAAGCCTGAGGAAAGAAAATTATTAATTGGTGCTTTGCAGGAAATGGAAACTGAAAAATTAAACGATTTTATGAAAGCCTTCAAAGCTGTATTCCCAGTGCCAGAAAACGGCAGAGTTTCAGAGGCTATAAACGCTGTTAAGCATCAAACCTGGATCAATGACTACTTTAAGCACAATGCCTGATGAAAAGACGAAACAAGCCGTGGCGGACGACAAGCGCCGCCCTAATCACTTTCAAGTTCGGCTGGACCCTGAGCTAGCCGACAAACTGCGGCACTTCATGAAGTCTCGCGAGTACAACGCCAACCAGGCACTGACCATCATTATCACCAAATTTTTCAAGTAAATGCTCAACATGACCGCACACGGCAATCTCGGCCGTGACCCTGAACTGAAGGAAGTAGGCAGCACTCAAGTCGCCAGCTTCAGCATCGCCGCACGCACCGGCAAAGATGAGACCACTTGGATCGATTGCTCTGTATGGGGCAAGCGAGCCGACACCGTGATGAACTACTTGCACAAAGGAGATCGCATCACCGTTGCAGGTTCAGCCAAAGTGCGTATCTATGAGAAAAAGGACGGCAACGAGGGCAAGAGTCTGGAGCTGAACGTTTCTGACTTCACATTGCCTCCCAAGCAAGACGCCGGATCTATGAGCTTCTGATTTACAAATTGGGCAGGCAATATCTATGACGGGCTGCCTGCCCAGATCTATAACTGCGATGAGACCAACTCTCAGTAACTAAGCCATGGCTGCAAACCCAAATTGGACGACTAGGCCAATGGAAGTCATTAGCGCAGCTCAAAATCGTGTACGGGAGACTATGCACGAATCCAACCCAAAGCTAACCACGCTTGAAAAATCTTTTAGACAGGCTGCTCTACGCCAGAAAGCACGGCGTCCATCAGGGCAATGCGGCCAACGGCTTGCTTGAGGAGCTTAGATTGGTGCCATTGCTGACGGGCCATAGCAACACATAGTTGAGATAGGACATCGATGTTGTCGCAGTCTTCTATAGACCTAATGCTGCGCTCTAGTGTCAATTCTTCTTCAAGGCTTTGTTCCACCACCATCCAATCCATCGTTTCGTTGAATGAGTCGTAAGGCTCGTCTTTCGGAAGCATAAGGTTCCTCTGTCCTAAACCGAATGTAATCATGCACGGCAGGAAATAACCAGTCCTGCACTGGTAAACATGCCTCCCAGTTCAAGGGATGCAGACAGTTCATCACGACTGTCGTCCAAAACGCCGTGATATAGCCCCAGTTCATCGATCAACAAATATGGCCCAACCAGAAGCTTCACCCTCAATCAAAAAGCGTTGGTAGAAAGCAGGCCGCGACATCTTGATCAGTTCCCCTGACCTCCTGGGGTTATGGCCGCCAGTCTCCATATATGGCTTACCCATCGGATCCATGGCAATAAATTCGTCTTTGTTGTATCCCACGATTACGCTCCAATGACCACATCCGTCACTGTCACAAACGGCAGGCTTGCCCTCAGCAAAATTTCCACGGTGCAGCCAACCAATAGCAAGCGGACGATTTGCGTCGATTTCGATCTCAATATCCTCCACTCTCACATTGTTGCGAAACTCGGCATCTAGGCCAAGAGCCCTCAACGCAGACACTTGAGAATGAACTTCGGTTGTGTCGCCAAACCTTCGGCGCACCTGTCGATACTCGTCTTGATTTTTAACGACTCCGTGAAAAGCCGCAACCATGGCAGCTGCTGCATCAAAACATTCTCTGTAACCGTAACCAGTGCGGCTGTCTAACTGGTTGTAATACGGAACGCCATAAACCTGTTCGCTGCGGCCTGTGGTCTTCCAAGTCTGGAACCACTCTGCCTCTTCATCAAGCAATGCTGGATCGGTAATCGAATCCTCCAACTGCTTAATCGCTGCCATTTGGTGCGGTGTTTCTCTAAACCACTTGAAGAAGGGCAGCAGACTCAACGACACAGCAACGCTCGACAGCAAAACTACTTGGATAATGCCGGAGAACATGGCGTGTGCCTAGCCGCAAAGCCAGTCATAAACATTGCGCCGCTACCAAGGACGACAATCAAAACGCTGATCACGACAGCTAACACGGATGGCATAAAACTACTTTTCTACCCTTTCGGTCGGAAATAGCAGGTTCTTGAGATACGTGCAGGCCACATCGTCTAGCTCGTTATCAGTCTGTTCGCTGATCTTGACCAGACAGTCAAGCAGTAACTGTTTTACGGCCTTTGATTTGATGAATCCGAACAGAATTGGCTTTAGTAGTAAAACCATGGGATCACTGTGTGTGCAAAAAGTCTAATTCCTGTTGGCGTGTCCCTCAAGCCTCGCTACATCTTGTTCCAGCGTTGATATGCGGGCGAACAATTCCTGATCTCGAACGCGAAGGTCAGCGTGGAGCACGTCCATCCGTGACGCTAAATTGTCTACAGCGCTTGTGAGGCGCACCAGGGAATCACGTCCATGCTGGTTTTCGCGGTTGGCTCCTTTGATGCCAGAAGCCGCTACGCCTATTGACGCCCCAGCAACAGCAGCCCAGATTTCAACCACCATTCGA
>Ga0181419_1000760_pt1 | contig 11069 bp, 29 predicted proteins | sample 42SPOviralmetaG_FD_130144 | JGI IMG/M metagenome (GOLD analysis project Ga0181419, IMG submission 130144) | Marine viral communities from the oligotrophic San Pedro Time Series (SPOT) site, San Pedro Channel, CA, USA - 42 SPOT_SRF_2013-04-24 | ecosystem: Environmental > Aquatic > Marine > Strait...
AGCAATCCAAACTTACAGCAAATTCCAGCGAGGCCTCCGGAACTCGGACCGATGATTAGATCTATTGTTATTCCAGAAGAAAATACTAAATGGGGATCATTTGACTATTCGCAACAAGAACCTAGAATTTTAGTACACTACGCAAAGTTACAAAATTTAGAAGGTGTTGATGAAATTGTAAATGCATATAATGCAGGTAATGCAGATTTCCACCAAGTAGTAGCAGACATGGCAGGGATTGAACGTAAGCAAGCAAAAACTATTAATCTTGGATTGATGTATGGAATGGGTAAAAATAAATTAATGGCAGAGTTAGGATTGATGAAAGAATCTGCAGAAAAATTAATTAGACAATATCATACTAAAGCACCATTTGTTAAAAAATTAATGGATAATGTAACACGTAAAGCAGAAGATAGAGGTAAGATTAGAACTTTAGGCGGACGTGCATGTCATTTTGATTTATGGCAACCTACACAGTTTGGTATTTTTAAACCATTACCACTAGAGATGGCTAGAAAAGAATATGATGAGCCATTAAAACGTGCGTTTACTTACAAAGCATTAAACAAATTAATACAAGGTAGCGCAGCCGATATGACAAAAAAGTCTATGGTTGCATTATATGAAAATGGTATAATACCTCACATTCAGATTCACGACGAAGTAGATATTTCTGTTGAATCTAATGAAAAAGCAGAAAAAATTATAGAGATAATGGAATCTGCTGTTCAATTAAAAGTTCCTAACAAAGTAGATTACGAGTCAGGAGCAAACTGGGGTGAAATTAAGTAATGGCATATCTAAATGCAAACATACCTATAATAGAATGTTACGTACGAGGTAACTATTTAAGAGATCAAAAAGATTCACATGATAAATATTTTGAAGTAGGAGTATTTGGTTTTAGCTCTATACCAAACAGAGTACCGTTGTTTCATTTTTTAATGGAAGATGGTGGTTTATGGTGGAGAGCACCTATCACAGCTTTTTGTACTAAACCTGGAGTAAAAGAATTACCTCTTGATGAAGTTGTTATGTGGGATAGTTTTAGTTACAATGTAAGTGTTACAACTTTTTATGAAATTGCAGGATGTACAATGGAATATACATCTAGACGTAAAGTAAAACGTAAAGGTAAATACTTATTTACAATTGATTGGTGTGCGGGAGACTTTAATGAATTAAATTTTGGTTATTCGGAGAAACCAGATCAACATAAATGTGGCCATGTTATTGAATTAGAAGATGGAAACTATGCAATACAGCCTAATAATAGACTTAAAATATATGATCCTTCTATGGGAGTTGACCCAAACAAAACCTTGATTAATAGACTAGTTACTAGTAAAATATACTCTGTAGAAAATTCAGCTAAATGGATTACAGACGAACATGAAAAAGGAAGTTACGACTACAAGCTGAAAAATTTAAAAGAAAATAAAAAAAGTAAGAGGAAATAAAACTATGAGGAAATCAGCTAATACAAAAAGCGCCTTGAAACAACGTATTAAAAAAAGTGTTGATTTTCATGAACAACGCAAAAAAAAAGCTATAAAGGCATCAGATAAATATAAATCAATGTCAAAAAGTAAACATGCGCCTACGAGAACAGAAGGTAAAGAACAAATGTTAAGACATTTAAACGTACAAAAAAGAAAAAGTAAGAGGAAATAAAACTATGAGAATGTTTGATTATTACAAAAACAAATTTATGATTTGGCAATTACACAACAGAAAAGAAATAGTTATTGCTGTTGTTGCATTTGCGATTGGAGCAATCCTTATATAATATAGGAATTTATGCCGTATGAACATTGCAGAACTATTCAAAAAGAATTTTGTATTAGTACCCGTCATAGCATCTGTGTTGTTCGGGACGTTCACTGGCGTTAAGTACGTAGTTAATCTAACAGACACTATCAACGCAAATCAATCAGAAATTATAGATCTTAAAAGAGATTTAAAAGTTGCTCAAGATAAAATTACAGATCAAAACACAAGACTAACTTCTGCGGAATCTACTTGGCAGATGGCAGAGAATTTATACAGACAACTAGCAGACCAAGTTAGAGAACACAGCTACGATATAAAAGATTTAAATAGGTAATTACATGGAGATAGCCAGGATGAATTATTATTTTACAGGTATATTAGTTATTTTATTTGTGTTGTTATGTTTTATAAAACCTGCGCATTCTAGAAATGAATACTTAAACAACGGAACCAACACTTGTAGCACTGGAGATGTGTCCGTATCAGTAGAACAAAGAGATTCAGAAAATAGATATAGACACTATGATCCTACTAACAATTATAACAGCCCTTACGATGATAAATCTATACGTTTAACTTATAGAAAATTTTTAGGTTCAGCATGCACTAAAGAATTTAAAGCAATACAACAAGAAAACATGGAGCTAAAACAGCAGTTAGAATTAATGAAAATGTGTGGAAGAGTTAATAGTAATCCAACATTAAAAAATAACTCTAGTTTTAATTTATTAGTATCTAAATGTGTTGGTGTTGCTCCAACAAAAAACAATACTAGACCCTTAGATGACAAGAGTCTTTGGGATAATATGAAAGATGGGTACAAAAAAGATAACCCTGACCTCACTTTAATGGGAGATAAGATCATAGGGCCTAGTAAAAGCAAATTGAAAATTCCACCAAAAGACTATACAATGCCAGTACCAAAAAATGATTGATAAATATATTATAAAATTTTGTATTTTTTTAGATACCTATACTGCGTGGATAGATAATTTATTTTTTCCACCTAAAAAGAAAAAGAAAAAATGAAGATATCTGAGAATACATCAGTAAGCATGCCGGTTAAAAATATGCTCATGATAATCGCAGGCGTTGTAGCCGGCGTATTCGCATATACAGAGCTGACTTCGAGGTTAGTATCTCTGGAAACATCACGTGAGTTGTTTGAAAATGATTTACTTAAAAAATCAGAACAAGTACCCGTGGACCAGGAGCAACATTTTTTATTGGAAGATTTGTACAAGTCCGTTGAGAAAATGGAACAGACTCAAGAGATGAACATGACTAACAAAGTTAATATAGAATTTTTAAGAAATCAATTAGAAAAAGCACTAGAAGATATTGAAGTGTTAAAAGATAAGGTAAGACAAAATGGCAACGGGACGTATTAACAGAAAAGTATTGGACCACATCGCACAGATAAATAAAGAAAGTAAAGCTGCGAGTTTAGCAAAAAATTTAAAAAAAGAAGTAGAAACCGGCAAGAATGGTACACAAAAATATGTTATCAAGAAAGGTGAAAACAAAGGTAAAACAGTATGACAGAATTAATAGTAGCTTTGCTTATGATTGTACACGGAGAGATTAAAGAGGCACGTATACAACCGACAATGTCAGAATGTTTAAAAGGTAAGAGGGTCGCGAAGCGTGAATCTAAGTCGCACATAAAATATCAATGCATAAAGTCTAAAGCAGAACTTGAAACAAATATTGATGGATCTTTGTCAATAAAAAAGTTAATACTTGAGTAATGAAAAAAACTAAAAACGTAGATTTTAAAACAGAAATAGTAACCGGTGAGTGCGAAGGTTGTAAGTTAACTACTTTATTAGTTAGTATTGATAATACATTTTTTAGATGCATTAGTTGTGGAGAAGATCTTGAACAAAAAGTTAACGGTGTAATTAAATATATCAAAGTTAATAAACACACAGATCTATCTAGACATGGCGAAGAAGTTTAAATCATTCGAAACACGAGATAAGCCTAAAAAACGTGGGCCTCGACAACATAAAAAATCATTAAACAAAAATGAAAAACGTCAAAAAAAATTGACGAGGTACAAAGGTCAAGGTTAAATGAAATTTTTATTAACGGTTTTTATTTGCTCTGCAATGAGTGGAGAATGTTACACCAACAAAGATTATCCAAAAGTATTTCCAGATCATCACGACTGTATAAGAGCAGGTTTAACTGAGTCTTATGAAATCATATATGCAGAAGGTAATTTTACAAAAGAAGAAATAAACAACAACCAGTTGTATCCTAAATTTACCTGTATTCCTCAAAAAGAAGAAGAAAAAATAACTACTTAAGAATGATTCTAAATTGTTTGCCGGAGCTGTGATAGCTCACGGCAAACAAAAGGTGTGAGAAGAGATCCCAATTCTATACTAAAATAATATTCTTGACAAGCCTTGTTTTATTATTATACATTCCCATATATGAGAAGATATAACAATCAAAGAAAGGAAGTAAACAATGGCAGATCCTGCTAAATTTAAGTCTGTATCGGTATCGGTAGCGACTTATAAAGTATTAAGATTTTTAGGTGATGGTAAGATTACTGATGCAGATTTAACTGTAAGTAAAACTATTGAAAGTCTAGCTAAGAAAGAAGGAAAGAAACATGGATACAAGAACGGAAAAGAGTAAAACTATTTGCCCACAATGTAAGGGCAATGGGTATGTTAGAGCTATTCTTGAAGAAGGTAGAGAAGAGTTTATAGCAGATTGTAAAAAATGTGATAACCAAGGAGAGATAAATGACATTAACAATGGGTAAAGTAGATAAAATAAGACATGAGTTAACTATGGCAACAACTTTAATTGATAAAGCTATGTCAGAAAAAATGTTTGAAAAGTATGAAGATGAATATGCTAAACTAAGAAAAACTGATTTTAAAGATGAAACAGGTAAAAGATTTGTAATGTTACCAGTTCCTTTATTGTTTTTAGTAGGTTTAATAACAGTAGTAAAAACAAAATATGCAGACAAACCTGGAGAAACTAGGGAAATATTTAATGATTTTTTAAATAAATTACCTAACGAAGTTGATCATTTAACTGCTCTTATGTTTCCTGTAACTTTAGACTCAAATCATGAATATGATAAATTAGTTAAAGATATGAACACAGCTATGTCTAATGATGAAAAACAAAAAGCTAGAGATAAAAGTGTTCTTCATGGTGGTCAAACTGTTGAAGAATTTTTAGAAACTAAAACTAAAAATAAAAAACATTAATGAAACATAACAACAAATATGTTTATCCAAAAACTGTCCGTGTCTCAATAGACGGTAAACGTCATTATGACATAGACAGTAAGGAGAAGTTGCCGAGCGTCACTACCATACTCTCAAAAACTTCTCCTAAAGAGAAGGAAGAAGGATAAAAACGGTGGCGTCAATCTGTAGGCGAGGACAATGCAACGCGGATCGTGGATGAAGCAGCAGCTAGAGGTACAGCTATGCACAAAATTTTAGAAAGATACATTGGTGAAGAAGGTTATTTAGATTTAACAGCTGTTGGACAAAATGCTCACAACATGGCTGTAAGAATAATTGAACAAGGTTTATCTAACATTACAGAATACTATGGCCTTGAGGCAACACTTTACTACCCAGGTCTATACGCAGGCGCAACTGACATGATTGCTTTACATAAAAATGAAATGGCTATTATAGATTTTAAACAAACTAACAAACCTAAAAAAAGAGAATGGATAGAAGATTATTGTTTACAACTTGCAGCTTATGGTATGGCCCACGACTATGTGCACAAAACACAAATTAACAAAGCTGTAATTATGATGTGTAGTAAAGACAATTACTATCAAGAATTTATTATTGAGGGAGAAGAGTATAAAAAATATAAACACAAATGGTTAGCAAGAGTTAATCAATATTATGAAAAAACTAAAAAATAAAATTTATGGATTTTTATGCATAACTTTATACTTTGCTTGCATATTTTTAATGTTGGTTTATTTTGTAATTTATTTTGTAATAGAAAATATAATAGAAAGAATTAAATGTTTGATAAAATAATATACGAATTTTTATATTGGATTAATGGTGTATCTACTAAAATTACATCATGGTCTTGGTGTAAATTATATAGTAATAGAAAAGAAGGTTACGGATATAAAAAGAAAAAATGAAGATATACATAGGTTATGATAGCAGACAAAAGATAGCATCTAAAGTGTGTGAGTATTCACTACGACATCACAGTAAAGATTTAGATATTAGTTTTCTTAAACTAACACAACTAAAAAAGAAAAAATTATATTGGAGACCTTATAAAAATCAATCAACCGAGTTTACTTATTCTAGATTCTTAATTCCTTACCTACAAAACTACAAAGGTTGGGCCTTGTATTGTGATGACGATTTTTTATTTGTACAAGATGTAAAACAGTTAATGAAATTACAAAACAATAGTAAAGCGGTCATGTGTGTAAAACACCAATACAAACCTAAAAGTAAAATTAAAATGGGTAATAAAAAACAAATTAACTATGATAAAAAAAATTGGAGCTCTTTGATGTTAATTAATTGTGAACATCCAGACGTAAAAGATGTTGATTTATCAATGGTTAACGAAGAAAGTGGAGAATATCTACATCAATTTGATTGGTTAAATGACAAAGACATAGGATCTATTCCACACAGTTGGAATTGGTTGGTCAACTGGTATCATACCGATAAGGGTGATGGCCATCCCGATGCACTACACTACACTGAAGGTGGACCGTGGATCGTTGACAGCGAATATAAACAAACATGGTTAAACTATAAAAAACAAATGGAGAACGATAAATGAGCATGCGTGTAAGAGAATTACAACAATATTTAGGTAAGTTTACCGATAATGAAAAAGGTACAATTATATCAGATTGTCCTGTCTATATTGAAACACAAGACGGACACTTGGAAGAAATTAGAAGAATAGAATTACAAGAAAATAAAATTATAGGAGCGCCGGAACCAGCGAGACTAGTATTTAAATCTGAGTCTATTAAAAGGTGGAAATCACCTACCTATAAACAGAGTTAAGGAATCCCAAGGGATTGGGGTGGAAGCGAGAGTGGAAGCCCCACAACAAAGAAAGGAAAACATGGCTGAACTAAGAGACGAACACTTTGAGGTTATAAGTAAAAACAAAGCTGTTAAATACGAGAAAGATAAAAAACAACTACAACATCAAGTAATGGATTTAGAGATGGCATTACATAAGATTAAGGAGGTAATAAAACAATATGAAAACAGTAACAATAACAAGTAAAGATATAACGCCTAAACAATGGTCTAATTTAATGTTAGAATTAAATTTGATAAAGAAGGCTTGGAAACCATACGCGACCCTTGAAATGCGGGCTAAGGGCCTTAAAAACATAATAAATTGGGGCACCTCGACTAACTTTGCCAAACACCACAATGATTGATCAATTGTGTTCTAACTGTGGCGCGTGGATTGTGTTCCGAGTATAAGAGAAATTCTGAGGTACTTTTTTTTTTCAGTGATCAGTTTTTATTGGTGGCACAGGTGGCACAAGGTCTAAATTAAGCTATTAGTGTTGTTATTATTGACTAATAGCTGTGCCAGAGCAACTTTTTACAGTGGCACACCATGGCACAAATGTTCATTTAACACCATTTCTATGTACTCTGCGCGCGGGGATTTTTTTGTTTTTTAAAAAAATAAAATTGCCTAAATATTTCCCTTATAGTAAAACTGCTTATGCCTAAAAAAAGAACTAAAAACAAAAAGACTATTCCTCTGAATACTAAGTCTTTAGGAAACGATATATCTGCATATCCATTTGTTGAAATACATTGGCTTGATATACAAGGCGATGCAGGTTGGTCGGATACTAAAGATTTAAAAAAAGAAGAATTACCTGTTTGTGTATCTAAAGGTTATTTGTTAAGCCAAAGCAAAGGTATTACTAGAATATTTACTGATTATATTTTAAATAAAGATAAACCCACGTTTGACACTATAGGCAATACATGTATAATTCCTACTGCAGTAATTAAATCTATTAAAAAACTACATTAAGGAAAAATATGCCAAAAGCAAAACCTAAAAACAAGTTATCAGGAAATAAATCTCAACAAAATTTAACCGTTAAAAACTTTTATAAAAAATCAAAACCAAAAGCTCCAGGTTTAAAAGGAAGAACAAAAAGAAAATTTTAATTCCTACCATGAAAGTGCTGAGAGCAAACAAACCTGAAGAAGGTAAGACACCCATAGTTATTGCTTTGTCTGATCTATCTAATTTAAAACTAAGAGATCATTATAATCCTGAAACTATGAATGGTAGAACAAAAAGATATAATACTTATCTGAAAGCTTCTTTTGACAAAGAAGGTATGAACAGCCCAATACAAATAACACGTGTTGACAATGGTAGATGTAAACCTTACACTAAAGTACCTAAAGGCGGAAACAGATGTCACTGGGCCAAACAAAATGGTTACACACACATTGAAGCTTATTGGCTATGAAAAAAAATCCCACACTAACTAAAAATATGCCTTATGTTAAACATAATCAAATACCTCCAGTTAAAGGACCAGATTCTCAAGGGATTAAAACAGCTATACAGCAGCCAAAAAGATTTAAAACTATCCTTACTGTTTCAAAGCCAAAGACTTAATTTATTGTTTCTTTATTTTTTGGGTTTTCAAGTAGTTCTGATGGTTCTTCTTCTACTATTTCTGCTTCTTCATTAAGAAGTATTTTGTGATCATCTAATATTCTCTTCATCTTATCTTGTAGTTCATCCTCACTCATGTTGTCTAAGTTACCTGTCATAACTAATTTTTGATCTACATATAATCCACCTGCTTTACCACGTGCAACTTCAGCATTGATTGCAGCTGACCACGCTCCTTTTGCTGTAGCTTCATCTCTTAATTTAGCTAGCTCACCTAAATGTCTTTCAAATGTAATACCATGTTTTTCTTGTACCTCAGCTCTTAACTCACCTATATACTGAACTACTAACGGAGATATTTTTGGGTTCCTAAGCTCTGATGCAGCTTGTCTAGGTCTAGTTTTATAACCTGCTTGTAAAGCACACTCTGCTGGTGACAGACGTCCCTCATTGTAAATAAGCAACTCTGCAAACTTCATTTGTCTTTCAGTTAATTGTCTTGGAACTCCCATAACTTGACTTATAACGTAACATAACGTACAAGTCAACCACATGAGAATGATTCTAAAGAAGAGGTTGGTACGATGAATCCAGAGACTAAATTGTGGAAACTTTTAAAGAAAAACACACCTGAAATTAAGTGGTCAAGGATAGAATCTTGGGCTGTTCCAGGCATACCTGATTTACTTGGTTATCATGATTCATGCGGATTTTTTACAGTTGAGCTTAAAGTTACAACAACAAAGAAAGTTAGGTTTAGTCCTCATCAAATACTGTTTCATTCAACACATACAAAACGGAATTTCATATTGGTTCAACAAACAGAGAAGGCCTCTTCTCGTTCCATAAAACTTTATGGGTCAACCTCGATCCTCGGTCTACTCACCGATGTTCGTGAAACGCCATGCTTGGCGCTTGACGACTGGTCCCACATACAGCGCTTGATGCTTAACGCTCCGCTGGCTTGATGCTTGATGCTTGATGCTTTGCTCGACGCTTTGGCTTGAGGCTTGTCGCTTTGGCTTGAGGCTTGTCGCTTAAATCTTCTGGCGCACGCCCGCCGCGGTCCGTCGACTGCTTTGGGCTAATGGCCTCCTTCTCCTGAGAAGCTTGTAATTCTTTTTGAGCGAGCTTGGCCCGCTTCCTATACTCTTCATAAAATTTTGGATGTTTAAATACGTGCATTAGTGTTTACCATATGAAACTACTTTTACAGCAGGATCCCAGCATTGTCTACAGTCGCCGCACTTGCCGCCCTGGCTTGGTGCTGGGCAGCTGGCGTCCTTCAATACTACCATCGAAGAGTTGGGCCAGGTTGTATTCTCCTGTCCAATCATTGGAGGTGAGAATCTAATAACAAGATTGTCAGGCTTGCTGGTCAGGTGGTCCTTGATCCACGCTTCCCGCGTTGGCATCCAGTGCTTAGTATCCGGCGTTGCTTTACACACTTCAAAAATTTTATTAAGATGGTCCAGGTTTTGTACATCTCCTGCATCATGCCAGCGGAAATACTTCTGTCTTTTAATTTGTACAACAAACGCCTCAACCCATAATTTATTTGTGAGAGTCTTAAGTCTTACATATTGCGCTGCTTTAATTGCTTTGTATCTTGTGTAATTTCCTTTTAATGCGTAACACATAGAACAGACGCTGTTTTTAATTTTTCTTAGTTTGCTGCCTGTCTTGCATTCCCACGCTGGAAGGCTGTAGCTCAGGCCAGGCATCTTAGAGGTTCGTGTTAAGCTGCCAGTATATTGTTGTGCTTCTTTTACTTTCATATTATCCTTTCTGTTTATTCTTATATAGTCCCATATCATTTAAATGTCAAGGCTTGAGGCTTGACGCTTGACGCTTTTTGCTTCTTGCTTATCTTTTTAAAAAATTGTTTACAGCTTTTTAGGTAAGCTTGCGGCAGCTGGTTATGCGGCCGCAAGAAATAATGTGTTAGATCCCGGTGTTTAATTCTCTTCACCGGACTTCTTCCAGGCTTCGAACGCTTCCTTCTCCAGCTGCTCGGCCTTATCTTCACGGTCCATCGCTTCAAACACCGCGGACTGGATGCCCTTGATCTCGCTCCAGGTGCTCACCAGCATAAGCCTTCGCATGATGTGCAATTTAAGATGGTCGTTGTAGTACATGTCTAGATCTTTTTTTCGATCTGTACGCATATTGATATCCTTTCTGTAAATTAATATATCCCATTATATCCCATACAGCAGCTGGATGCAAGTAATTTATTTTACTTTTATACAAATAAACTTCTTGACAGCTATGGGATTATCTGTTATACTTGGACGGTGGCTGGGGATGGTGGTATACATAATAAACTATACAACTACAGGTTGTACGCATTTTTGCTCGACGCTTGACGCTTGACGCTTTTTTCATATTACCCGTTGCGCCTCCTGATCAGGGAACTCGGCGCACCATGGTGTTACACACATCGCTAGGTTGCCCATCATCGCTAACGTACAGGGAAATGCCAAAGGCAAGATTTGGACGCTGGTGTACTCTTACTGATACTATTATTAGCAGGACCATCCCACCCTTTCGTTTGTTACATAGACGCTTATTAACGCGTCAGCGTAATGGTCCAGCAAATAATGATCAGTCACTATGCTACG
>Ga0181419_1000768_pt1 | contig 11019 bp, 10 predicted proteins | sample 42SPOviralmetaG_FD_130144 | JGI IMG/M metagenome (GOLD analysis project Ga0181419, IMG submission 130144) | Marine viral communities from the oligotrophic San Pedro Time Series (SPOT) site, San Pedro Channel, CA, USA - 42 SPOT_SRF_2013-04-24 | ecosystem: Environmental > Aquatic > Marine > Strait...
ACACTATATGATGGAGCATCAGTAGGTACATCGGGTCAGGTTCTAACAAGCACAGGCTCAGGCGTTGCATGGGCATCCACTGCAGGCGTTAGCTCAGTAACTGCTCAAACACCAGCCACTTCTTCAGGCACACCTCTTACTATCAGCCCTACATCAGGAGCTGTACAGGTAACGTCAAACGCTTATGCTGGAGGATCAAACGTTGGTCATGTGCCAGCAGGAGGTACAGCAGGCACATTCCTTCAAGGAGATGGAACATGGGCCGGCAACGGTGGAGGATTTGCCCAGACATACAAGTTTTGCAATGATGCGTCTACAATGACGAATAATCTTTACTACACGTTTTTAGGTATTGATGATACAGATTTTAGCTCTAAGTCCACATCTGTTACAAACCTTCTTGGTGCCAGTTCACCTACAGCAGGTACGTATAGTGATATAGATTATCATGCAGGATTTATATTTGCTAACGGACAGCCAGGATCATGCGCGTCATCGATTGATGTACCTACGGTATGTTCAGTTGATTTTTCTTTAATGACAGATGTAGGAGCAGAGTATGAAATGTCTTTATGGAAGACTCGAGAATGCATGAATGGCAACGCAGCACTTGTTGCTCAAGGTGTAATAAGTGCAAACGTAAACACTCTTGAATGCGTTAGTGGTACCCTTACGGCGATTAATACCACTCTTGGTGCTGGATATGGGCTATATTTCACATTAAGACATGTAGCCGTTTCAGGAAGTATTATACCTAAGCTTCAAGGGAAAATCAATATTAAATTTAGTCAATCATAATGAAATGGATATTCGTAAAATATCAATCGGCGCGGACTACAAGTCCGGAGCCATGCACTACCTTGTAGGACAGGATGTCCTGGGTGGTTCACACAGAATACATCTTATTCAATCCGATGAGGAGTCCTATAAGATATGGATCCAAAAGGATGAAGAGGTTTTTATGTGGAAGGAGTTCCGCAAGACATTACCAATATCTTTAGAGTTTAATATCAATTTTTAATGAAGTCACCAACGGATTTTATTGTAAGACCTTACAATAACCGGAGATACGACAACATTAAAAACATTGGCGGAATGGATTTCGTCACAAGCGTATCTCAGGAAGATTATAAGGCATCAAACAGATTTGCAACTGTAGTAGAGACACCCATCAACTATGATGGGCCTATTGGGGTTGGGGACACCTTGCTTGTCCATCACAACGTATTTAAGTTCTTCTATGACATGAAAGGCAGGGAGAAAAGCGGTCGTAGCTTTTTCAAGGATGATCTTTTCTTTATAGATCACGAACAGTTCTTTTTATACAAGAAGGACAACGAGTGGAAGGCCCATGGTAAGTATTGCTTCATAAAGCCGGTTGATGCTAAGGAGTCTTTTATCTTCAAGGCTGGTGAAGAGCCATTAGTCGGAATAATTAAGTATATTAATAAGGAGCTGGAAAGCAAAGGGCTAAAAGAAGGTGATACTATTTCGTTTGAGCCTGATAGTGAATATGCGTTTCAGGTTGACGGTGAAAAGCTATATCGCATGTTTACATCAAACATTAAACTAAAGCTATAGATGAATACAATAGACACTTCAGAAATTAAGAAGAGCATTATTGAAGCCGGCTACAAGGCAGTGAGGCAACTTGTAAAGGTAGCCAAAGAGGATATTATTAAGTATGACAAGGATGATGAGCTGGCTGCTGACCGGTTAAAGAATGCAGCGGCCACAAAGAAGCTTGCCATATTTGATGCTTTTGAGATACTAACACGAATAGAAAACGAAAGCGCCATGCTTAATGGCAATACGTTAGAAAAGAAAAGTAATACACCAAAAGGATTTGCAGAGTCAAGATCAAAATAGCATCTATCGAGTAGTCAATGACTACATACCAAAGAGCGTCTTATCAAATAAGAATAAGGCGCATACATGGCAGTATGGTTACAACAAGAAGTATGATGTTGTGGTCATATCTAAAAATGGAACGGTAGGAGAGGTGTATGAGATCAATAGCGTTAAGATAGCGCTGCCTGCAAAACCAAAGAACACCTACAAGCGAAGCGATACTAAAGTAGATCAATACTGGGAAGGCTTTGAGTACCCCAAAGAGTTAAGTCGCATATCTTCTATATTCCAGTGGCATGAGGCGCCGGATCAATTTAAGAATCGATGGGTTGATTACATTGAGAAAGAGTTTGATCGTAGGGAGCAAGGTTTCTGGTTCTACAATAACGGCACGCCAACTTATATTACAGGCACACACTATATGTACCTGCAGTGGACAAAGATAGATGTTGGGCACCCGGACTTTCGTGAGGCTAATAGAATATTCTACATATACTGGGAGGCATGCAAGGCAGATATACGCAGCTTTGGGATGTGCTATCTAAAGATCAGGCGTTCGGGATTTTCGTTCATGAGTTCGTGTGAGGGTGTGAACCAGGCCACAATAACTAAAGATGCTCGTGTTGGTATACTATCTAAGACTGGATCCGATGCAAAGAAGATGTTCACCGACAAGGTGGTCCCCATATCCAATAACTATCCATTCTTTTTCAAGCCTATCCAAGATGGTATGGATAAGCCAAAGACAGAGTTAGCTTATCGAGTACCGGCATCCAAGATCACAAAGAAGAACATGTACGACATAGATGAGGAGAGGCTTGAGGGCCTTGATACAACTATTGACTGGAAAAACACATCCGATAACAGTTATGATGGTGAGAAGTTGAAGTTGTTGCTGCATGATGAGAGTGGTAAGTGGGAGAAGCCCGAGAACATTCTAAACAACTGGCGTGTAACTAAAACCTGTTTACGTTTGGGTAGTAAGGTTATCGGTAAATGTATGATGGGGTCTACGTCTAATGCTCTTGACAAGGGAGGTAATAACTTCAAGAAGCTATACATGGATTCGGACCCAAGAAAAAGAAACGCTAACGGGCAGACCAAGAGCGGGCTTTACTCATTGTTTATACCTATGGAGTGGAACTTTGAGGGATATATTGATCGATATGGTATGCCGGTGTTTCATACACCTAACGATGCTGTAGTGGGTGTGGATGGTGAAGATATATATCATGGGGCAATAAGCTACTGGAACAATGAGGTAGATTCTCTTGGCTCAGATCCTGATGCCCTTAATGAGTTTTATCGGCAGTTCCCTCGTAGTGAGTCACATGCGTTTAGAGATGAAAGTAAAGCATCTATATTTAATCTTACAAAGATCTATCAGCAGATTGACTATAATGATTCGTTGATCACGGCACACCACTTAACACGCGGTTCTTTCTCGTGGCAGAACGGAATTAAAGACAGTAAGGTTGTATGGAGTCCCAATAAGAGTGGCCGCTTCCTGGTAAGCTGGACACCGCCACCACAACTACAAAACAGAGTGGATATCCGTAACGGAGTTAGATATCCCGGCAATGAGCACCTCGGCTGTTTTGGCTGTGACTCTTACGACATCTCAGGCGTGGTAGTAGGCAAGGGGTCTAATGGTGCACTACACGGACTGACCAAGTTCAATATGGATAATGCGCCGAGCAATGAGTTTTTTCTTGAGTACATCGCACGACCACAGACAGCAGAGATATTCTTTGAGGAAGTTCTTATGGCCTGTGTGTTTTATGGAATGCCCATACTTGCAGAGAACAATAAGCCTCGCTTGCTATATCATTTAAAGAATAGAGGGTATAGAGGCTTCTCAATAAACAGGCCCGACAAGGCCTATAACAAGCTCTCTAAGACCGAGAAAGAACTTGGAGGTATACCTAACTCATCTGAGGACGTAAAGCAAGCACACGCGGCCGCTATAGAGTCTTACATTGAAAAGCATATAGGAATTGACATGTCAGGATCTTTTAGAGAATCAGATGATATGGGGACAATGTATTTTACTAATACATTAGAGGATTGGGCAAAGTTTGATATTAACAACCGGACTAAGTATGATGCAGCTATCAGTTCAGGATTGGCTATAATGGCTAACCAAAAGCATCTATACACGCCCACCAAACAGAAATCAAAAATAAGTATTAATTTTGCCAGGTATAATAATAATAGTTCAGTAAGCCAACTTATTAAATGAAAGGAATCCAGATCGACATTAAGTCTGCGGCCTTCCCTGATCAATTTGTCTCGGATGCAGACAAAAAGAAAGAGGAGTTTGGTCTACAGATAGGACAGGCTATTCAGTATGAATGGTTCAGACGGGACGGATTGTCCTGCAGATTTTATAATCAGTTTAGGGAGTTTCATAGGCTTCGCCTATATGCACGAGGTGAGCAGTCGGTGGGCAAGTACAAGAACGAGCTTGCTATTGACGGTGATCTAAGTTATCTAAACCTGGACTGGACACCGGTTCCTATCATACCTAAGTTTGTTGATATTGTGGTTAATGGCATGTCAGACAGATTGTTTGATGTTAAGTGTTATGCACAGGATGCCCTTTCAGCTGAAAAAAGAAATGAATACCAGCAGATGGTTCAGCGTAACATGCTGGCCAAAAATATATTTACTCAAGTTAAGAAGGACTTCAATGTTGATGCCTTTGAGATTGAGTCACAAGAGCTTCCAGAAAGCGATGCGGAACTTGAGCTATACATGCAGCTTAATTATAAGCCAGCGATAGAGATAGCTAATGAGGTTGCTATTAATACATTGATGGATGAAAATCATTACTCTGATATTAGAAAGCGAGTTGATTACGATATTGCTACCTTGGGGTTAGGTGTATGTAAGCATACGTTCCAGGATGGCGATGGTGTTCGTGTTGAATATGTTGATCCAGCACATGTAGTGTATAGCTACACAGAGGATCCGTACTTTAAAGATTGCTTTTACTGGGGGGAATTAAAAACCATTCCTATATCAGAGGTATTAAAAATAAACCCTGATCTTACTACAGAAGATCTTGAAGAGATTTCTCAGTACAGCCAATCATGGTATGACTACTATAACGTGGCCGCTATGTATGAGAACAGTATGTTTGCGAGAGACACCTGCACACTCCTATATTTCAATTACAAGACCACTAACAGCTTTGTATACAAAAAGAAAAAAATAAGTGAGGGTGCATTTAAGACTGTAGAGAAAGACGATCAGTTTAATCCACCAGAAGAAATGATGGAGGAGGGTAACTTTGAAAGAGTAGAGAAAAGAATTGATGTTTGGTATGAGGGCGTCATGGTCATGGGAACCAATATTATCCTAAAGTGGGATATGATGAAGAACATGGTTCGCCCTAACTCGGCCAATCAATATGCGCTTCCTAACTATGTAGCCTGTGCACCAAGAATGTATAAAGGAGTTGTTGAGTCTTTGGTGAGACGAATGATCCCTTTTGCGGATCTTATACAGATTACACACCTAAAGCTACAGCAGGTAGTTTCGCGTGTTGTACCAGATGGGGTATTTATAGACGCTGATGGATTAAACGAGGTTGACCTGGGAACGGGTAATGCTTATAATCCGGAGGACGCACTAAGGCTTTATTTCCAAACTGGTAGTGTAGTTGGCCGAAGTTACACTCAGGATGGTGAGTTTAATAACGCAAAAGTGCCTATCACCCAGTTAACATCCAACAGTGGTGCGTCAAAAATGAATATGCTTATAGGTAATTACAATCATTACCTTAACATGATTAGATCTGTAACCGGTCTTAATGAGGCAAGGGATGGATCTACTCCTGATCCAAATGCATTAGTGGGGGTACAAAAGCTTGCTGCATTAAATTCAAATACAGCCACAAGGCATATACTTCAAGCAAGTTTGTTTATAACTAAAACTTTAGCAGAAGCATTATCATTAAGGTGTGCCGATGTATTGGAGTATGCAGATTTTAGAGATGAGTTTGCAATGCAAATAGGCAAGTATAATCTTAAGATCCTCGAAGATGTAAAAAACTTATACTTACACGACTTCGGTATATTCATAGAAATGTCACCTGACGAAGAGCAGAAAGCAATGCTTGAGCAGAATATACAGATGGCACTATCCAAGCAGGACATTAGCCTTGAGGATGCTATTGATATTAGAGAGGTGAGAAACTTGAAGGTTGCCAACCAATTACTAAAAGTAAAGAGGAAACAGCGACAAATTCAGGTGCAGCAACAAGAGATGCAAAAGCAGCAGATGACGGCTCAAATGCAAATGCAATCTCAACAGATGGCGGCTGCTACTGCTATGAAGAAGATTCAAATGGAAACTCAATCTAAGATGCAGATTGCACAGGCTCAGGCTGCCTTTGATATTGAAACGAAGCAATCAGAAGCGCAACTAAAGCAGCAGTTAATGAGTCTTGAGTTCCAATTCAACATGCAGCTTCATGGCATGGACCAGTCTCAGATGGACGAGCGCGAAGCAATGCGCGAAGAGGGTAAGAAAGAGAGAATAAGCATGGCTAACACGCAGCAATCCAAAATGATTGAGCAGCGTAAACGTAACCTACCTGCCTTTAACTTTGAGTCCAATGAGGATAGTCTTGATGGATTTGATCTGTCAGAATTTGAGCCAAGATAATCCGAAAAAATATTATATAACTTTGCATAAAATTTAATTAAATGGAAAATGAGAAATTTACAGTAAAAGTGGTGGAAGGAGTAGAGGAGAAATCTACTCAGGAAATAGAGCAACAACTTTTAGAGAAGCACGCAGCCGAACAAGGTGAGGTAGTGCAGGAGGAAGTTGCTAAGGTGGAACCTACTGAAGATATTCAGCAGGTTAAAAAAGAAATAGAAGATACCGATGTTCTTGATTATATCAAGAGCAGGTACGATAAAGACATCAGCTCGGTGGATGACTTGTTTACTCAGAGAGAAGCAAACGAAGACTTGCCAGAAGATGTATCAGCGTTCTTTAAATATAAAAAGGAAACTGGCAGGGGAATCGATGACTTTGTAAAGCTACAAAGAAACTACGATGACCTTGATGAAGATATTTTGCTAACGAGCTATTATGCTTCGACAGAGGATGGGTTGGACAACGATGATATTCGTGACCTCATGGAGGACAAGTTTGGATTCGATGAAGACTTTGACGATGAGAAAGATATTAAGAAGCGGAAGTTGGCAAAAAAAAGAGAGCTTACTAAAGCGAAAAAGTTCCTAAAGGAGCAACAAGAACAATACAGGGTCCCTCTTGAGTCAAGTGGGGATGCTCGTTCTGCGGAGCAACAAGAGGAATTTGATCGTTATAGAAGTTTTATGGAGGAATCCAAAACTCAGGAGGAGGCGAATAAAAAGCGGTATGACTGGTTTGTTCAAAAAACACAGGATGTGTTTGGACAGGACTTCAAAGGTTTTGAGGTATCTGTGAATGATCAGAGTTATACTTATAAGCCGGGCGATGCTGCTGAACTTCGAAGCAAGCAATCTGACATCAGTAATTTCATTAATGGATTTATGGATTCAGAGACTGGCATGATGAAGGATGCAGCCGGGTATCATAGAGCAATATCTATTGCAATGAATCCCGATAAGTTCGCGCAGTTTTTTTATGAGCAAGGCAAGGCGGAGGCCATTGACAATGTTACTAAGAAATCTAAAAACATTGATATGGTTCGCAAGGCACCTCAGTCGCTAAACAAGAACGGATTAAGTATTCGTCCTGTGGGTGACACAAGTAGTGGAAGAGGACTTCGCATTAAGAGTGCAAAACGATTATAAAATTTTAAAAAATAGAAACTATGGCAGTAAATGCAACCCCAGGGTTTAACCTAATACCTTCGGCAGAACGGGTAACTCTGGAATCAAACTATATTACCAATTTCGACTTTTTGAATCAGTATCTACCTGATACTTATGAAAAAGAGTTTGAGAGATATGGTAATAGATCAATCTCATCATTCCTACGAATGGTGGGCGCCGAAATGCCTACTAACTCTGACATGATCAAATGGGCAGAGCAAGGTAGACTACACATTAAGTATGTTAACTGTACGTCTGCAGCAGCTGCTGGAACAGATGCTGGCGCGGTATGGACGGTTAATGATAACTTAACTCCAGCTATCCCAGGTGGTACTACTACTGCGGGACAAGGTGGAATCGCTATCCGTGTAGGTCAAACTGTAATGATCTCTGACAACACAGCTGGATCAAACTTAAGCAACAAAGCTGTTGTAACAGCAGTAGACTATGCGTTAGGAACATTCACTGTTTCTTACTATGAGGCTGCTGGTCAAGCTGTAGCTGCAGCTGTTGCTTGTACTGTTTGGATTTACGGATCTGAATTTAAGAAAGGGACTGACGGCATGGCTAACTCTTTAGAGTCTGATGACTTCATCTTTGACAACAAGCCTATCATCATCAAGGACAAGTACGCTGTATCTGGATCTGACATGGCTCAAATTGGATGGATTGAAATCACATCTGAGGATGGAGCTAACGGATACCTATGGTACCTAAAGTCTGAGCACGATACTCGTCTACGCTTTGAGGATTACATGGAAACTGCTCTTGTAGAGGCTGTTCCTGCTGAGAATGCGTCTGGTGCTGCAATTTACTTCGGTAACGCTGCTGGTACTGACGGACAGGGTGGTACTGAAGGAGTATTCTATGTTGTCGGTGAGCGAGGTAATGTTTACGGTGGTGGTAACCCAACTGCTTTGGCAGACTTTGATGCAATCATTCAAAGACTTGACAAGCAAGGTGCTATCGAAGAAAATGTTATCTTCTTAAATCGTCAATTTGGATTCGACATGGATGATATGTTGGCTGCTCAAAACTCTTATGGAGCAGGTGGTACTTCTTATGGTCTATTCGACAATGACGAAGAGATGGCATTAAACCTTGGATTCACAGGATTCCGCAGAGGTTATGACTTCTACAAAACTGATTGGAAATACTTGAACGATCCTACTATGAGAGGTGGTCTTACAGGTGGAGCTATCAACGGACTTTTAGTCCCTGCAGGTTCTACAACTGTATACGATCAAATCTTAGGTAAGAACGCCAAGCGTCCATTCTTACACGTAAGATATCGCGCTTCTGAAACTGAAGATAGAAGATACAAAACTTGGATCACTGGTTCTGCTGGTGGAGCAAGAACTTCTTCTTTAGACGCGATGGAGGTTCACTTCTTGACTGAGAGAACTGTATGTACTTTAGGTGCAAACAACTTCTTCTTATTCCAGAATGCGTAACCATTAATTACGGGGAGGGGCAACCCTCCCCTTTTTTAAAAATTTTAATTTTAATCTAATGAAAACAAAAAAAATATACACTGATAAAGTGTACAGACTAAAAAAAGATGCAGCGCCTTTAACATATATGCTGGCTTCTCATCACACTCGCAGATCTCCTTTATTACACTTTGATGAAGAGACGGGTGAAAATAAACAACTTCGATACGCTCGCAACCAAAAGTCTCCCTTTGTGGATCAGCAGGATGGCAATGCTATTCTTGAGCCCATTATATTTGAAGACGGCATGTTGCATGTTTCTAAAACCAATCAGGTTCTTCAGGAGTTTCTTTACTACCATCCCTCAAGAGACTATGTATTTGAAGAGGTAAATAAGGAAAGAGATGCTTCGACCGAATACTCTGAAATGGAGTCAAGGCTTAATTCTCAGATCGCAGCTAAAGAGCTTTCAATGGACAGACTTATCGCTGTCTCTCGAATCCTTATTGGACCCACCGCAACTAAGATGTCTACGGCTGAGCTAAAAAGGGATGTATTGGTATTTGCTATGCGCGAACCCGAAACCTTTATGGAGGTCATCAATGATCCGGAGCTTGGGTTCCAGGACGAGGTAAGACAGTTATTCGAGGAGCGACTTCTAACGATGCGCAACAAGAACAAGGATGTGTACTACAATATCCCTGGTAACAAAAAGAAAATGCTTACTGTGCCTTTCGGAGAGGATCCTTTCCACGTAGTATCATCCTTCTTAAAGAGCGATGATGGTATAGAGGTTTACAAGGGTCTTACGAAGCTTCTGGGCGGCAGTAAATAATCATTATCTTTGTACTGTATTTTTTAACTCATAATTTTTTATATGAAAAAGTTTTTAAAGTTTCCCGTGTATAGTTCCGGTGGAACATTTATAAGAAACGACCAAGTAAAGCTTAACGGTGTTATTGGTTGTTACATAGACCGAGGGTCTATTAGATTTGATTACGAAGACTCTGCAGCCGTAAGATTGCAAAACGATGTCGCAACGTCTACGTACACTGCCGCTGATTCTGCTGTGGTTCAGGGTGTCATCAAGGATGCAATGGGCTCTAAATGGACAGAGGTTATATTTGATTTGCCTTCTCTTCCCGCCGGGAATGTAGAGAATGTTGTTGTAAACGCTTAATTTTTAATCATGGAAAAGTATATTATTCTAACAGCAAGTTCAGGCGAGCAGTTTTACGTAGCTGCTGACCCTATTTACGTGACAGTTGATACATCAGCAACACCCGACAGGATTCTTCTAACATACGCAGATGTTCAGATTGGTGTCACCGGAGCCGCTGATATGGTTCAAGGCGATGCGGATGCAATAAATGCAGCAGTAGCTGAGTGTTGGACCAAGCCTTATACGGAGCCTACTATCTCTGCAACACTTTTACAAGATGTTACAGGAGTAGGCCCTGTATAGTGCTACGCGGACATAGACTGTCAATCATTAATGAAGGGGTCCTCAAAAAATGGGGGCCTCTTTTTTTTGTGTATCTTTGTGAAAAGATATAGTCATGCTAATAAATGACGTAAGGAACACAGTGTTGGCCATCGCCAACAAAAACAATTACGGATACATCTCACCTCAGGATTTTAACCTGTATGCTAAGCAGGCGCAGCTTGATATTTTTGAGGATTACTTCTATCAGTATAACAAGTGGATAATGGTCGATAAGTATCGACAGGAGCGTAAATCATCGGGTAGCGGATACGCTGATATTGTAAAGGGCTTAGAGGAGGTTATAGATAGTTTTTCTGAGCAGGTATTTTTGACACAGAACAACGCTAATACATACAACCTACCATTAGACTACTACCTTGTAAATAAAGTGTTCTACTACCCAAGCTTA
>Ga0181419_1000769_pt1 | contig 11000 bp, 12 predicted proteins | sample 42SPOviralmetaG_FD_130144 | JGI IMG/M metagenome (GOLD analysis project Ga0181419, IMG submission 130144) | Marine viral communities from the oligotrophic San Pedro Time Series (SPOT) site, San Pedro Channel, CA, USA - 42 SPOT_SRF_2013-04-24 | ecosystem: Environmental > Aquatic > Marine > Strait...
AATTTTTTTTTTTTTATATTTTACCCTAAATATTTTTGACCTGAAATTAATTTTTTAATTTTTTATATTCTTTTTGATATTTTTTTTATAATATCTTTTCTTTTTTCTTTTTCTTCTTTTGTTAAAATAATTCCTACATTTAAACTACTTTTTTCTTTTTCAATCCAAAACTTTTCTTTTTCTCGTAATTTTGTTCTATATATAAATTTTATTTCTTCAATTATCTCTATACTCCAATTATCCCAACCACCATTATCTCTAATAAAATTATATAAAGGGAGATTATATTTTTTACAATCTTTATTATTACATGAACTTTTATGTGCTATTGTCCTTTTATGAAAATCTACTGTTGAACCTATATAAATATTTTTAACTGAATTATCTTTACAATAAATTTTATATATTACACCTTCTTCATAATTAGCAAAATCCATTAAAATTAAATAAAAAAAAAATCAATTTTAAAAGAATTTATATTTAGTTGTGGTTTTTTTTACTTTATCAGGGTCTATGTTATATTCATCTATCTCGCACCAAGACCATAATCCAGTATCACATTTATAATTCATTTTTAGAAAAGAATATATAAAGTTATTTGCCTTCTTTTTATCTATACCAGCATTTACTAATTTATTATAGATAATAGATACACCTTTCTCTTGTTTTGTAAATGCCTGAATTAAATATAACATAATAAAATATTCATAATCGTCATCCCCTTTGCATTCTTTGTCGTTCTTAATATGTTCACTTAATTCTGGGTGATTTAGACATCTTTGTCTGTATATGATTATACTATTCCACAATACTTTTATAATTTCTTTATCCAAATTCATTATATATATTATAAATTGTAATAATATTTTAAACAATTTATAATTATTGTTGTTCTTTTTTTTTTTATAAATTTTTGTTCTTCTTCTACATTATGATTATCAATATCTTCAAATTTCTTATTATAGAATTCAATCATATTTTTAACAAAATCTATATCTTCATTATTATTTGAATAAATCCAACTGAACATATATTTAATTATTATATTTTAATTTAAGAAAATTATGAGGATGCAGAAAGTGTACCGCTGACACCATCAAGCGTATATATGACATCATGCACAACGAATAAGTCAGCAATTAATGCACCATCAGTAGAAGCTCTACCACCGTCACCACCACTATTCAAGTGGAGAACTAATGGTAATCCCTGACCTGCAAGATTCATCCCTGATAATCCTTCCCCATAGGATTCAAGATCAAGTGCAAATACTGCCTTTGAACTTAAAGTATCATCATTTGCTGCTGCTACTAAATATTTTCCTCCAGTTGTATCAAAATCACCAGCAAAGCCTCTTATGTTAGAATTGTAATGTCCTAATGCTTGTAAAGTATTATTTAATAAACTGCCACCATCATATGCTTCAGTATCCATTTGTACTTTGATGGGAGCACTAGGTATTCTTTTTCCTCCAATTGAATACTGGTAATCTATACAGTCATTAGTCTTAAATCCACTTGAAGAATTCATTATAATACTTGATAATGAAGAATTAATCCTTAATGCGGTGAATACTGATTTAACACTGCGTTTTCTTGTAGAGAATGTAATAGTTTCCATTCCAGTAGCGTTTAATGCTATATTTTGTTGAGAATTTTGAAATCCTACAGAATGAATATTAATAGGTAATCCTGATTGTATTAAGGTTCTAAAATTATTAGCAAATTCAGGACCAGGTCTTAAAACTGGCATAATTAATTCAACTTCACTCACTGTCCAGGCGGCAGCACTATTAGAAGCATTACTATACTGGCATACTGCACCTTGTGCTGAATTTAATTGTAAGGAGAGATATGAAGTACCTTGCGTATAACCAAATGGCATTAATTTATCAGCATTGAAAATTGCTGATACAGGTTCGTGACAATAAATTCTTGATGCAGCTCCAGCGATTTTTTGTTTTCCACCAACACCAACAGAAGCAGCATTACCTGCAACATCACTAATAGAAACAGCACTTAATGGTGTTTGTGTAGTACCTTCTGTGACTGCTCTTCTTGAAGCAATAACATCCATATTTTCATTAATTCTCATTATAGCAACAAGAGCATCATAATGCTGTATTTCTTCAAGGAGAGAACCTGTACCAGAAACCACAGAAAATTTGCTAATGAATGATGCAGCACCAGCATATGGATCCATAAGAATACCAGAATCATTTGTACCAGCAGCAGTGGGATGTGTCACTTTAAATTTTAAATATGCTTTTTTCATGTCACAAAAAGAATCAGTTGCCACCGATATAGGTATGCGAATTTCCTGATTAGCGGTATAGGATGAACCATTAGATGGGATTAAAGTGACATATTGTAAATCCATTTGAGGTGACATTTGAGGTATTTGATCGCTATATCTTAAAACAGAGGGGGTCATAGAATCGTTTTCCATTTATACTATTAATTTAGAAAAAAAATATAAACTAAAAAATTAATTAAAATTTAATTAAAATTTAATTAATTTAAATTAAATAAAAAAAAATATTTATTATTTTTGATTTTATATATATATTTTTTAACTCTAAAATTAATTTTTTAATTTTTTAATATTTAATATCCACCATTTAAATTATAATCTATTATATTTGTATTTAATTTTCCACTATTATCATTAACACGTGCTGGGTCATCATTAAAACATACTTCTAACATAGCACACCATGGATTTCCACTATCTATTACTAATTCTACACCTGCTTCATCTGTTAATGTAATTATAATATCTCCTGTAAAGGGATTTGCTATATAATAATATTCATTATCATAATAAGAATTACTATAAGTTCGTCCTGCTTCTCCAGTAGGTATAGTTCCTATAATTTGTGAATTTATTACATTAGCAGATTGTGTAGCACTTGTTGTTATAGTTTCAAGTGAATTAGGTTGTGGCACATTTATCTTAAATAATATTGCGGTAGTATCTACTAATGGTTCTGTTCCTGTTGTAATCGCTTTTATACCAAAAAATCTTACTTTAATTTTACAATATGTTTGTTTTTGAAAATTAATTAAATTAGGAGCAAGATTAAGAATACTCCCTATATCAAAACGACATACATCTGGTGTTGATGCACTAACACTATTAACACTATTCAAGAAAATTGTAAAAACATTCGGCGTTTTCATTATATATTATATTATATATTTTTTTTTAATTTAAAATAATTTTGATATTCCATATGCAGCCTCGCCAAATAAAAATCCTACTCCAGCTCCGATGCCAGTTCCGATAATCGGTATAACACTCCCCACAGCAGCACCTGTAGCAGCACCAGTCAACCCATAATCAACTGCTTTTTCTACTTCTCCTGCTGTTTTTGAAGTAGCCCCTAATTTTTCTAATCCAAATTCTGCTGCCCCTCCTACAGCTCCGATTCCTGCACCTATTAAGGCTCCTTCAGGTCCAGCAACTATTCCACCGTAAGTTGCACCACTTGCCATTCCACTACCTATATCTGATAATGATTCTTTTGTATCCTTATTAGCACCTAATTTATCCAGTCCTGCTTCTATTCCTATTTTACTAACATCTCCTACTAAATAGGCTGCTGCCCCTGCTCCTACATTTAATCCTACTCCTTTTACTGTCATTGCTCTACCAGTTAATCCAGAAGCAAATTTTTCTGTAATACCGCCAGAAATACCACCTTTAATTATATCTCGTGGTATTAAAGGCAACTTATTTATCCTACTAACTTTTGCTATTTTTTCAGTAGCAGCACCTGCTAAAACTCCAGTGACTAAACTGGTAGGATGCACACTTTTCATAAAATTATCCACTACTCCAGAAGCCTCCATTCCATCCAGCATACCTTGTGCTTTTTGTCCATCAGTATTAAAATCATTAGTAGCATCTTCTAATATATTTAATCTATCTTGTTCATCTTCCATTACAAAAGTATCACGTTCTGCTTGTGTTAAACCATTTGTATTATTTTTATGTGCGTTTTCAATAGCCTTATCAATAATATCATTTCTCTGGTTTATTTCATCATCACTAATAGGGGGGGGTGATTCTGTATTAGTTAATTTTTGCATTCTGTTTTGTATATTTGATTGAAATTTAACATCTTTTACTATACCTTGTGCTTTATTAAATTGTTCTCGCATTTGATTATAATCTGCTCTTTTCTCTGGTTGAATAAATTTTTGTTCTCCATATAATCCTGTAATATATCCTTCTTCATTTATTGCTGGTATACCTCCTCGTGCCATTAACATTTTTAATTTTGTTTCTGGTAATAAAACACTTTTACTTTTTTCACTACTAAATTTACTTTCTATTTTTTGAGTTTTCGGTTCATCTGGTCCTATTAAAGGTACACTCTGTACACCTTCACCACCCCCTATCATTTTTGTATTAACAGGTTGTGTAGGTATTTTATTATTCATTAATTGTTGAATATATACTGATTCTTCACCTGTAAAAGAACCACCAGCATCGTGCCACGCTCTCATACCTTTTGCTTCTGGTATATGGCGATTTCCTTTTAATCCATAAGTTCCATCTTGTTTTAAATATGTATCAGCAACACTTTTTTGATCTTCATTTAACCATTGAGCATATGTTTTTCCTTTATTAACTGCTTCTATTGCTGTATGTAAATCTTCATATTCAGCTAATTTAAATCCACTTTGAGCAGATTTAACCATATAATTAAGAGCATTATCTTGTGTTCTTTCAAGATTATCATCATTAGTCATATTATCTAAATGATGCGTAGCAATAGGATTTATTGTATTTTTCTTTAAAGGTAAAATACTTTTTACTCTCCATGAAGGATGTGATGCTTCATCACTTAATGCTAATCCTATACTTGCTGGGTCATTTGTTGTTCTAACTACTTTTTGTAAAGCACTTGTATTTTGAATATTTTTTGTTAAATTTTTACCCATAAAAGGATTAAAATTAGTTGTAGGTGTATTATATTTCTGTCCGAAATGTAGACTTTTTGCACCACCTAATGAAAATCCACTATAATGTTCAGGCTGCATCCCATACTTTTCATTTACTTTTTGTATTAAAGCATCTGCTTCTTTGAACTGTTCTGTTTCTGCTTCTTTACCAACTAATATAGCAGCATCAGTTTTTAAATCTTGAAAATTAGCTTTATCAGTTCCTCTAAATGACATTTCAGGTTTTCCTTCTTTATTAACAACTACTAATGCTTCACTATTAGAAAGTTCATTATCTATTTTATATGGATTATTTTTTTGCATTAAATATTGTTCTGCTGCTCCAGACCCCTGTTCATAAAACATTCTACCAGCACGTGCTAATTGTGCTTTTTCTAATTCATCTACAGTTAATCCACTATGAGATGGTTTTAATAGATGAGCCATCATAAATCCCTTATAACCGTGACCTAATACTTCTTCATCAGGTTTATCTTTTTTTTCACTTTCTTTTTTTTTATCTTGATTATATTGTGCGAAAGGATCATATTTATATTTATGATATTTCATTAGTGTATCTCTTGTAGGGGCATATTGAATTTCATTTTTAAACATTCTTAATATAGATAATTCTTCTGGACTTAATTTACTCATTTATATTTTTATCAGATATATTTTTTTTGATAAATTCATTTAATTCATTTTGTATTTGATTGTTTTTCATTATTGTTTGTTGATAAGAACTTACTTTATCTAATATTGCTTTATGTAATGTATGTTTATGTTGTTGCCTTTCACTAAATGGTATTTTTCTAAAACTAATTATTAAATTTATCTCCCAGTCACCACGCAGAAAATCAACATTTTCTTCTTCATTTTGAAAAGTAATTTTTACATCAATATAATTTATTTGTTTCTGTGTTAATTCACATTCAAAAGGTTTTGTAGGTTCATAAGTAAAAAAAGTATTTCTTGATAAAGTCACTGGGATTTGACTTACTATATTACTATATTTTCCACTACTTGATTCAATTATTTTATTATTACTACAACTCGGCAATCTTATAAATATACTATTTCTGCCATCTGTAATATCTACTGTTCTATCACTTGTAATACCTGATGATGTAGTAATAGTAAATTCTGATTGTGTAAATCCTAAACATCTTCTACAAGTATCAGTTCCTAAAAAATTAAAATTAGTTTGATTTGAAGGGTCACTACTTTTAATATTTACTTGATTTGTAATCTCATCATAAGTAAAAGTATAAGTTAATCCAGCAGTAGAATTAGCTTCCATTAAACTTTTAATTTTTGTATTTAATTCTAATATATCATAACTTCCATCATCAATAGTTATTGTTTTTTCACCACCACCTGCTTGTTCTGCGAATCTTAATTTATTATTTTTATTGTGTACCGATATATTTAAAAAACTATTAGGGATAATAGCAGATACACAAGATACACTTAATACTTCATTAATATCAGCATTGATATTTTCAAATAGTACAAATCTACCCATAGAACCTTCATCATTTAAATTAGTTAAATCTTTACTTCTAATAGAGATAAATAAATCACCTCTTGTCTTCTCCGACATTATATATATATTATAAAAAAAAATTATTAATATGTTAATTTATAATAATACAAATAATTAAAGTAAAATTCATAATAGTATTCTCTAATTTTATATCTACAATCTTCTACAAAATATTTTAATATACTATACAACATACAACATATTATATATTATTTTTTAAAAGTTTATTTATTACGATTTAAATATTCGATATATTGTTTGCCGAAAATTGCTAATAACATATTTTTATCTTTTAATTTTATTAAGTCTTCTTCCTTTAACTTCTTCTTGCGTTTCTTTTCAATTTTATTTTCATCTTCATTTACAAGGGTTTTCACTTCTAATAATTTTTTTTTCATATATTATATATAAATATTTTAATATGGTAATTCATTAAATCCTCCTTGTCCTAATCCTGCAGAAAATGTATCAGCAGCAGAATGGGTATATGATCTTTTATCTGATTCACTCATTTTTTCATATTTATTATGAAATTCACTTAATCTTTTTGCTTGTTGTTCCCATTGTGTACTATCTATATTATCTTTATCTAATAATTTTGATTCTTCTATAAATTTATCTGGAGACATTAATCCTTTTCTTTTATTTATTTTATTAAAAAGTTTATACTGTGGGTCTTCATTAGGATTTTCTGATTTTAAATATTGTTCTGCTGCTATACCAGCATATTTATAATATTCTTTTTCTACTGGATTTTTTTCTAATAAATATCTATCCATTAACTGTTCTACATTTCTACTATGTAATTTTATTAATAAATCTTTTTGATACTCTTTTCTATGTCTTAAATCTTTTGTTTTACTTTCCCCTTTATATATTTTTGCATTATTAACTTTATTTATTATATCCCATGTTTGAGCATAATTATTTTTCATAGGCTTATTATATATAGGGTCACGTCTTGAATTATCTACATATTCTTGTAATATATCTTTATAATTTTTATTATAAAAATTACTATCAGGATTTCCATAAACATCAGATGGTGTACCCATTTGTCCTTTTGTAATATAACGAGTTTTTGGTTTTCCTATTACATCCTCAGGGGACATCATTTTAGTAGGGGGTTTATTTTCCTCCATAGCAACATCTTCAAACTTCTCTTGTTTTGTAATTTCTTTTTTTATTGGTTTATCTTCAGATGCAGATGCCACAAATGTTTCTTCTTCTTCTTTTTGTAATTCTAATATGCGTTGTGCCTTCAAATGTGCACGTGCCTTTTGCTCTAAATCTTTGCGTTGTTTTCTTCTACTAATTCGCTTACCAGACCTACCTGTTCTTATATTTTGTTCTTGCTCTTTTCGTTCTCTTATTAATTCTTTTACATCCTCTGTGGTTAATCCAGTTGTAAAAGCTACATCACTTTCACTTGGAGTTTTCTTAAATTTTAATTCAGGTTTAGTAGTAGCAATATCAAATGCAGAAGTACTTGTATCTCGTTTTAATCTTAAAGGATTATCATAATTAGTATTAAAAATATCTTGTTGTTCTGCTAAACCACTAACTCTATCCATAACCCCTAATTGTAAATTACTTAATGTTTCTTTTCTTTGTGATTTATCTTTAACACTACCTAATAAATCAGATTGTATATCTTCAAATTTTTTATCATTTTCATTCATAAGTTCTATTCGTTTTTGCTTTTCAGACATTAATAAATCATTAACTATTCTTTTTTGTTCTTCATCATTTTTTCTATTTTTTAATTTTCTTAATACACTATCAACACCTACTTTTCTATCTTTAATTTTAAATTGTCTCATTCTTTCTAATTCCTCCATGTCATTCATTACATTTTTTGATTGTGTTTCTTCTGCTTCTCTATTTTGTAATGAATTAATATAAGTATTATTTAAATTTTGTATATTCTGTTGTGCTTGTTGAGGTGTCATTCTGCCATCCATAACTAACTGTTTATATCTTGTTCTTTCTTTATTAACATAATTTTCAACTGAATTCCCTATTCTTTGTTTTTTTTCTTTATCTTCTACTACTGATTCTAATAATGATACATTATCTTTTTTTTGTTTTAATATTTGTGTTTGTCTTTCTAAACTCCTTTGCATACTTGTTAAACCTTTTTCTCTATCTAATAAACTCCCTTCTAATAAACTTAATCTTAAATTCCCTGAATTATCTATTTTTTGTGTTCCTAATGTCTGTGTTCTTAATTGTAAATTTGGCGACTGTATTTGTTGTGGCGACTGCCTAACTAATGAAGGTGATTCATAATTTTGATTTCTATCTGTTAATATTTGATCTACTCTTGCTATATTACTTGCTATGGTTTGTTGTCTTGCTATGGTTTGTTGGGTTGTTAATAAATTTACTAATTGTTGTGTAGGACCAACTGGTTTTGTTTTTGTAGGTACACTTTGTTTTTTATGTTTTGGTTTTTCATCTTTTTTTTTATCTAAGGGAGTAGAACTTTGTCCACTTATATCTTTTATAGTATGTGTTGTTTCTTTATCTCTCTTTGTTTTATCTTTTGCTAATCCGTGTTTATGTTTTTTTGGTACTAAATCTTTACACTTATCTTTTATTTCATTTAAACTAACATTACTTTTTGTTGATAAATTTTGTAAATGCTTACTACACTTTGTACCTATCTTATTATTTTGAATTTTTAATCTTTTTATTTCACTATTAAGGATATAAATATTTTTTAATTTATCCCACTTATCAGATGGTTTTATATTTGCTAAAAGTTTTCTATCGAATTCATTTAATTTGATGTTGACCATATAATATATATTACAAAAAAAATAAAAGATTAATTAATATTGAGACATTATTTCATCATATTTTTTTTCATATGCTTCACTAGCTTCTTCTATTGTATTAAATGTTCCTATATGAGTTGTTTTTTTATTTAATTTCATTCTAACAACAAATTTTTTACCTCTAGTATAAACTCCTGTAGGTAAATCATATTTTCTTTTTTTTTTATAATTTCTTGAATTTCCACTCTTATCAATCCATCTTAAATTATCTAAATTATTATTTAATTTATTATTATCTAAATGGTCTATAAATTCATAATTATTTGGATTTGGTATAAATTGTATTCCTAATAATCTATGTAATGGTTTCATATTATTTTCACTATTTTTATTTACAAAACAAAATTTTAAATATCCTTCTGTTCCTATTCCTCCTTTTAATATTATATTTTTTCTACAACTATATACTTCCCCTTTTTTATTTATTTTATATAATCCTTCATAACCATTAATATCTACAAAATCATTTAAATCATCCATTAAATTTTTATAAAATAAAAATCAATTTTATAAAATTTTTATAAATAATTTTTAGATTTCACATTAAACTGACTGCGGAAACCGTTAAATATCAAACTTTTTTTACAATCGACGAAGATGAAATTATATGGCTTACTATATACACGGTCTATTATTTCATTAAACACTGGCTTATCACACGCAAAAAACTCATCATATAAAGTCATTAATTCTGATTTTGTATTACGCATATCGAATACTGCTAAATGCGTAAGTTGATGTCTTATCCATCTTGGTAATTGTGACATTTTCTGTGCTGTAATCATTATGCTTATTGCACCAGATTCAAGCTGTTCACCTGTTAATTCATCCAGTAGAGGTCGCCCTATATGCCTGCCATTATTGAATAATTTTTTTAATATTATTGCTTCATCACTGGATCCAGATTTTATTTCAGACCCTAAATCATCTAATATTATCAGGGTGCGACCCTCCATCTCTTCTTCATTTTGTAATCGGTCAAATATAGTGGGTAAATCTTTCACAGAATTATAAAATCTATTTTTTGGTAATTTTGGTGGACTATCCATACTTGCTCCACTTGGTGATACAATAAATACATTACTAAATCTTTTATTGTATATTCTTTTTTTGCCTCCTGCTTGTGTTAATGCTTGAACTAAATTGGATTTACCACTACCTGAACGTCCTATTAAACCCATTCTAAAAATTGTATCTGGTAATGGATAAGGTATTCCCTCCATTTTATCATCACATTTATATTTAAATACAGCTGGAGTAACATGATTTTTAATTTCAGTTTCTTCTAATAATTCATCCATATTATATATTATATTATATATTTTTTTTTTATATTTTTATATATATAAACAATCTAAAAATAAATTGTGAATATAATAAAATGAAAAGTATTTGTATTAAAAAATTAAATGAAAATACTAAATGTTTTAAATTTAATGAAGGTAAAGAAATAAAAATAGTTGGTGGTAGACCACCTATATATTATAATACTAATATAAGATATAATAAGTATTTAATTAATATTAGAAAATTAATTTCAAATATGGACTTCACAACCCAAATGCCATGAGCATTTGTTTATGAGTATATTGAACTTCAGGAGGTTTTAAATCTTCTGTTGGTTCTTGTTCTACTTGTAGTGGAGGAGGTGCTATATCA
>Ga0181419_1000770_pt1 | contig 10995 bp, 12 predicted proteins | sample 42SPOviralmetaG_FD_130144 | JGI IMG/M metagenome (GOLD analysis project Ga0181419, IMG submission 130144) | Marine viral communities from the oligotrophic San Pedro Time Series (SPOT) site, San Pedro Channel, CA, USA - 42 SPOT_SRF_2013-04-24 | ecosystem: Environmental > Aquatic > Marine > Strait...
CGCTCTTGATTTATCAAATTTTTCATTAGCTTTAATTGCTTCTTTTATATTTACAGTTTTTCCATAAGTTCTATCACGTGCATTAGCAAACTTTCTTGTTTCCTCTAATACAGCTTGTGCGCCCTTTACCCCTCTTTTTCCAGCTTGATAAGCAAAAGGGGAAGATAATAATAATCCTCCTACACGAGTTGCTGTTCCATATTTGTCTAAAAACCCTTGCCTATCTTCTTTTGGAATATACATAGAGTTTAAACTTCCATACAAGTCTTGACTAGCATTAGACATTAAATTATTTTTAGCTGACTCAGGTAACTCATCTACCCAATTACTATATATTTTTTGAAACTCTGCATCATCACCAACCTCTGCTCTCCAATCAATAAAACTCCTAGTTAAAGCTTGAGATTCAGCTTGTTGTTTTTGAGCCCAAGCTTCGTTAAACGCTCCATAATTACCGCCAACTTCTTCTCTATATTCATTAAAAGCTTTTTCTCTAGTATCACCTGTATTAAAAGTCCAACTTTTAGGGTCTTTAATATTAGCAGAGCTACTCATAAATTTATTCATATTTTTACCAAAATACTCATCCGCCCTTTTCATAGTTCTTTGATTTTCAATGTTATTTTGAGCCGCTTGCATCTGGTACATACCCATAGCTTGTTGCAAAATACCCTGACTATTTTTTCTTACTTTATCTGCATAGCTTTCTCTATCCACAGACCTCATTGGGTCGTAACCACCAGATAAATTTAAACTTTTAACTTCTGACATTCTTTCTCCTTTTAGCCATATTTAACAATCTTCGACTATTCATTTGAGCACCACTCATAGCACCACCAGTACTGTTAACCATACCACCTTCTTGCATTTTTTTTGCTCCTGTCTTGTTTGCAAAATACTGAAGAGTGCGTTGAACTTCTTTAGAAGTTAATAAACTTCCGTTATTTTCTCTTGCTTTAATATGTTTTCTATAAAGTTTCATATCTCCTTTAGCTCTTTGCTTAAGTCGGTCTTTGATTACTTTATCAGATTGTATCTTCTTTAAATTCTTCTTCATTATTTTTTCAACATTAGGAGTCCCAATACTATACCCACCCGGTCTCTTCATACTGTTTACTTCACCGCCTTTTTGAAACAATGGAACCGATACCTGTTCTAGATTATCTCCAGAAGCTCCATTAATACTCCCTTTAGCTAATTTAGACTGAACAACCTTTAAGTTTCTTTTCCTTCTATTTTCTTTTTCTTTTTTTCTTAAAGGGTCAAGAACATTTTTAGTTAAGTAATCTGTTTCATCAACAGTACCTATACTTTTAGGTAATTTTGAACCAGCTTTATTATTGCTTGACTCTTCTTTAATATTAGGCGTAACTTTTGTCTTTAAATCAAGGTTACTTAAAGCTTCTAGTGCTTCTTCACTACTCTTCTTCTTTACTACAGGTTTTTTACTTTTACTTTTTATAGGTGTATTATCCTTATAATACTTACCTTGTTTTTTACCTGCGTTGAACTTCTTTTTAACACGATTAAACAAGGAAGATGCTTTCCTCTTAGTATCTTTAGGTAAACCTTTAACTTGACTATCTATATCTTTAGCTAATACTCCAGCTTTACTACCTGCTTCTATTCCGCGTTCTCCAACCATTTGCATAGACGGTTCAATAGCATCAACAGCTTTATCCATTCTATCTGCATATTTCTTAGCATAATACCCTAATAAACTTTTAGGTTGGTTTTCAGGGAGGCTACCTTTAACTCCAGAAGGATAATCAAACTCATTATCGCCTTTTCTAATTTCAAAACTATCTGCTGGTCTAGGAAGATTAAGGTTACCTCCATCTAATCCAAATTCATCTGTATAGTTATCTAAATTTAGATTTGCAAGAGACATTCTTTCTTCTGGTCCTTGTACATTTTCAGGTATATCAAAACCCATTTTACTAGCTTGTTCATCACTTATATAGTCAGCTTCATAATACGGGTCTTCGCCAAAGCCTCTAAGTTCAGCTTCTCTATCACTTATATATCTATCATTAGGATTTTGTTGAGGACCTTGTAATTCTTTAGGTCCTTGCATAAAGTTATAAGGGTTTTTACCTATGTAATCTGCTTCAAGAGAATCAAAATTAGCGTTATATAGACTATCAGCTAAGTCATTATTAAATCTATCTTGAGGATATTGACCGGGTAATTCAGGTTGATACTCAAGAGGAGCGTTCATATTTTGAATAAAGTCACTATACTCCTTATCGTTAATAGAATTTCTTTTCTTTTGAGCATCCTCAGTTGTAATTCCACCTCTAGACATTTTACGGGCTAAACCAAGCTTAAATTTATTTTGCGTAGGGAAACCTGCATTTTCCATAAAACCTCCGTTTTGGGCAAACCTAGGCTCTTCTACGTTATTAATCTGGTCCAACTTCTTTTTACCTATAGCTTTAACAGCATTTCTATTCAATACATATTCACCGTCTTCTAATACTGCTGGTATTTTATCTCCGGGGTATGGACTATATTTAGACAAGTTTACCACCTCCTATTCTCATTGGTATACTGTCTACTACACTACCTCCATGTTGGTAACTTTCTAATTCATCCATATACCCACCTTGTTGTTTACCAAATTTATGGTCATATACCTGTTTAAGAAAACTTGGAGACTTTTCTGTTTCATTACCCATCATTTCACCTATTTTATTTAATTGCATTTCTGATTGTAGGTAACCGGGCATTGAAGCTTCTTTATTTATTGCTTCTAAACCTCTAAGAGCGCCTATACCTCCTAAAGCTACACCTCCAAGCAATCCTGTACCGCCTGTTTTCATTTTAGAGCCAAGACCTTTCCAATCTACACTTCCATAAAGTTTACCTGCTCCTTCAATTCCTGCTCCTAAAAGTCCTGAGTCTAAACTTCTGCTAGCTTTACCACGTACCCCTCCACTATCTAAAAAGTTTTTTCCAGCAGTTTGAGCTTTACCCATACCTTTCTTTAACAGTCCTAATAAACCGCCAGTTTGCATCTTTACAGGACCGCCATACATCATACCTTTTTGCTTTAAATATTTTCCTACGTCTTTAGCTCGTATTGAATCTTCAGGTGTTGTATAAAATTTCTGTAAAGCAATCTCTGTAGCTTCATCAACAGAGTTTTGTATTTTATTGCCCCTTTCTTCTCCACCATAAAATCTAGGACCATCATTTGTTTCTACTCTTAAACCAACCTTTGTATTCCAAAGACCATCATCTTGTTGTTCTATACTTTTTTTAGGTACAGAATATCTAGCTCTACCACCTTCTTGATAGCCTTTTATATACCCACCTTTTTGTTTTGGAAGAGGAGGTATTCCCATTGCCATACCAACTCCTTTCTCAGCCATATCAGCCATCCCACCATAAATACCACCCATAATTCCCATACCTTGTTGAAGTGCGTTTGCTTTAGCCATATTACGAGCTTGGTCAGCTCCCATAGCTTGCTGAACTAATTGCGCTTGATTAGCCATAGCCCCTGAAAGAACACCTACACCTCGCTGTTCTCTTGCCATTTGACCTTGTTCAAACTGTTGAGCTGTATTAGCTTGAGCTCTATTAGCAGATTGTAAACCTTGAGCAGTCATTGCTGCCATAGGCATGTTACCGCCACCCATAGCAGCCATACGTTGCTGTTGACGCATAGCTTCTGCTTGAGCATCGGCACTTGAGGATTCCATTTGAGCTCTAATACCTTGATTGTAAGCAGAATCCCTGTTCATCATTTCTTGACCTCGGTCATATATAGTAGGGTCTTCATCCTCTCCCGCAGGTCCGTAATTTATTCCAGCTTTTTTGTACTTCTCCATCAACTGGGCACCAGTTTGCATACCACTAAGACCTTGAGCGTCTTCAAGTATACCCATTGGTCTAAACTTTTTTATTTTATCAAAAACTCCCATAACTTCTCCTATTGCTTTTTAAATTTAAATCCACTTGCAGATGCATTATCGCTTATTATCCACCCGTCTTTAGTTTTTATTTCCAAATAATAACTATTATTATCTTTAGTAACTCTCATTGTACCAGATGCTCCAGCAAATTGCTCACTATTAGACGTTTTACTATCTGTTAAATCAGCTTGTTTATCTAATGCAGTTTCAATATCTCTGTTAGACTCACCAAGAATATGTGTACCAGAAACACTTCTAGTTTTTTTATTTGGTTTTAACTTGCCCATTACTTATACCTTTTTGCTTTGTAAATTGTACTTAAACTAAATACTTTTGTATCTTGACTATCTACAGAATTATCTCCATCAATTTTATATTTAACCCAATAATGCTTTACTCCATCCGATGAAACAGTTTTAATTGCGCTATTCTCAGCTCCGGGAAACTTAGTACTAATATCAATTCCAGCATTCCAACTACTGTAATTATTATCTACTTTATAAGAAATACTGCTTTTAGCTCTACTGTTGGATGATATTTTAATATTTCTAATTCTTTTTTCTTGCAAGTCCTTGCCAAATGTTAATTTTTTAGACTCCCAAGACCAACTTCTTTTATTAGTTGGGTGAGCTAAATACTTTACTATTTTATTATTATCAAGTAGTAACATACATTCGCCAGTTTTTAAATCAATGCAGTCGTTAACCTTTGAAGGAGCGTCCCATAAATCCCACCTATTAGATATTACTGAATAAGCCCAGCATTTATTATTTGAACCTTTTGTAAAAAATATTAAAAAGGATTTACGTATAGCATCATAACCAATTCTAACAGTGTCTTTGTTTTCTTTAGATAATATGCTCCATCCAAAATCATCTACTGTTTTAATAGTTTCACCTACAGGTAAAATTTTAGGAGAGCTTATATAAATATTTTTATAATCACACCAAACCATTCCTGCGTCAGTTACTTTTATAGTGTGGTTATTTATGCAACCAATACCTTCAATAATATCCTCAATAAATAGACTTTCTGGATTTATAATAGCCATTTGACTATTACTAAAAGCGTATATTTTACCCATAAAACCTTTTAAACAAGTAGGAACAAAGGGTAGTATTACAAAGTCTTTAGTCCAATCAAATATAGAATATTTTCCAGCCTGAGAACGAAATATAAAGTTACTTGCATCTTCTATCTCATTATGACTTGCATTTCCTGCAAATAAAAATCCATTCTGTTGGGCTGATACTTTATATTTTAAATTTAAATCATAACTAAGTTCACTTAAATTGTTTAGAGATTCGTAAGTAGCTTCAGCATCCCCAGTATCTCTTACTGTATAATTCCAATAATCGCTACTAAAACTAAATTTATACAATGGTATTTCTTCTATGAACCTATATAAACCTTCAGGGTCAGTTTGAGTAGCTGAAGTAGTTCCTGTAGCTCTATAAACGGCAACAGCAGAAATTCTTTTATTAATATTAACACTATCTTTAATTTTTACATCTATATCTACTTGATGGTCTATTCCATTAGAATTACTATGTGTTCCTGTAGCAGATAATAAAACAGACTCTTGATAACCGTCATATATAAAAGATATTTTATAAAAAACTTTCTTTAAATTACTTGGTCCTTTCCAAGTTGCTTGAGATGCAGTAGGTTGAGTACTGTTTTCGCTAATAAGTATAAAACCGGTAGTTGGAGTAATAGGTATTAAATTAGTTATTGTTGCATCATCGGATTTTATTTTAATGCTTTTTTCTATTAAAGCGTTACCATAAGCTATTCCATTTAAATATGTTGAGTCATCAGCAGAAGGATACCAAGCGTTCCAACCAGTAAAATCATAGCTTTTAAACTGCTCTCCTAGCCTATATCTATGAGCATCGTCGCTTTGATTGCTATTTAAAATAGAAGATATACTTTGAGCCCTTACATCTGTGCTATCAATGACATGAACATTCTGACCATTACTAACATTATCTGCATTAAATTTAGTATATGCACTTGCTAATTTATTAGGGAATACCCCCGGCATATCTCTTCCAGTGTATGGAGTGTGATGAGAGGTCTCGGAACTAAATCTGAAATAAAGTAATTCAGCGCTACCAGATTTATAATATATCATACCTATTCTACTAGCGTTAGCTTTATCTCCAAAAATATGGAATCTACCTTTTTTCTCAAATAAAGGACTTTGAGCAGGAACTATATCTGAAAAAACAGGACTTACAGAAGTTTTATTAGTTGCTGTAATTTCATCTTGCATAACCCATTGAGGTAGAGTTTGATTATTTAAAACTCTGCTTTCCCATAAACTCTTTCTAGGAGTACTTGTTCCCCAGTCTTGAAAATGTATAAAAAGTTTTTGCCTATTAACACCGCTTGTAGTGTTTATAGGAATAGCATAAGTTCCCCATTCTACTCCACGATACGTTCTGTTTTTTTCATCAGACTCTCCATTTGGAAGCAAGGGACCTACAAGTTCCTGTTTTTGTGGAACTGTTCCGGGGTCAAAATTATACACTGTTTGATGAATACCTTGCTCTGCTGTTGTATAAATTTTATCTAATATAGCTTGCTCTTGATTAGAAAGATTATTTGGGTCTGGAAAATGAAAAAAATAATCGCTTACCCTAGGCTTGTCAAATCTAACAGTCCACATAATAAAAGGATTTGTACCATTTAAATAACCGCCACCAAGCTCTAGTGAATGTAATGTTGGGAAATCTATAATCCTTTGATTTTGAGTTCCTAAAGCTCCAGCGGGTATAGCTTTTCTTAAAGAAAACTCACCAATATCTTCAGAATTTAATTCATAATACTCTTCTATATATTGTTTATAATGGTTTTTAGTTAAATAACACCATCCATGAGGTAGTTCGTTGTAGTTCCAGTTTTCATTATTATGGTCGCTAAAATCAATTTGAGGCGTTATATTTATAAAACTATCTATAACCCCTTCATTTGATAAACCCGTATTTGCAGATGTATCAAGTTCCCAATCTGAACTGTTTATTTTCCACAACCATTCATATGTGTGTGCTTGATTTTTATTATAAGTGTTTAACCCTGCAACATTTGTAGCAAAAACTAAAGTGTAGTCACATGTATCAAAGCTATTGCTAGATGGTACTATTAAAAAATCAAATAAATTTCTTACATTGCTATTTGGTGCATTTACAAATAACTTATAATCTAAATTAGCAGACGAACCATCTCCATTAGGAACACTCCAAAATTGCAATTCAGCTATACGATTCTGAACAGAACTATGAGTCATCAATACAAAGCCAGCACAATAATTATTATTGCCAGTAGTTTTTTTATACCACTTTCTTATAGCTATAGGTTGCTCATTTGATTTAAAATTAAATAATTTATCGTTAACAGGGTTATATATACTAACGGAAAGCTTGGGATTTTCTTCAGTATGAATACCGATTAATAATTTAGCATCTTTTGTTTCAGCGGTATTACTACCTCGCAATACTATAAATTTATCAAAAGTATCTGTGTCAGGTTGAGTTGAAGAGTCAAATTTATCTAGGGTATCTTCTATAATAAATTTATCATCAATACCTAGTTCCCATCCATCATTTCCAGTGTACCCTACCCATTTAGGTTGTTTTTTATTATCTGTAGATATGTATAATTCTTTATTTTTCTTTTCGGCATGAAAATTTTTAAAAGGCTGTAGACTTGAATCTGACTCTATTACAGTAGGACTTTCTGTATCAAATTCTTCAATTATACTTACAGAGCCAGTATTGCTACTAAATAAAACTAAATCGCTTCTATCTTCTCTTTCTATAACTTCTGCAAAATCATAGTTAACTCCACTTGTTGGATTTGAAATTTCTAAATCTGAATATGCTTGAAAAGTCCAAATATCTCCATCATTATAAGAGCTTGCATTAGTCCTAGTAAATTTTATACTTAAACCATCAGTAAGCGCAATACTAGTCCCAACAGTTAAAGTGTATCGAGAAGAATAAGAACTCCATACTCCATACTTGTCCCCACTCTTCCATTTATATTTTTTAACACCACTATCTGTATCAACAATTAGTTTAAAATGTTTTTCGTCAGTGCCACTATATGTACCACTAACTTCAAAGTAAGTTTTATTCCAAGGCGTACTAGAAGTTATAGCCATTAATTAGTGGACCTATTTGGGGCTGTTGTAATAGTTATAGAGCTTTGTTCTGCTTGACCTTGAATATATCCTATAGGGCTTATTCTTTGCTCAAACCCGGAAGATGAAAGAAATAAATCTTTAGGGATACCCCTTAGTTCCCCAGTTGATAAATTATCTATATTTAAACTTGTTTTAGCGGCATTATCAGGTACATCTCTTTCATCATCTGGTTTAGAAATAATACCTAAACTAAAAGTTTTTATTTCGTGTATTAATTTACTTATTGCCATCTATTCTTTGTCCCCAAAGGCTTGTTATTCCATTAACTATATTTACTACATGCACTGTAAAATTACCATCATCAAAGTAATCTACTACTGCAAAAGCATGCGCCCAATTTGTTTGCCTTCCACCAAGCCACGCATTTGCTTCAGGACTCATGTCTTTTAAACACCCGATAGACCAAGCAGACTTAGGTCCATCAATGTGGGTAATACTACTTTGTTGTAAATCATGGTGATGACCGTATATAACATTAGTACCAAGACGCACCAAATGATTTCTCGTATGGTTAATCGAAGCGTAGTGGTTTCCATGATAATACGAAAGTTTTCCAATTCTTAAATACTTGCCATTAGGATAATAATCATACCCACGTTTGTCCATTTGCATAGCAGACTTAGCATCAAGACCTTGTAAAAAAGGATTCTCTTCTGAAAAGTGATTAAGCCAAGCATCATGATTACCTTCTGTAAAATATTTTTCACGGCATTTAACTTTATCAAGAGCTTCATCTATTATGTCTATTCCTTCATTAACTTGTTTTATATCTTCATATACTCTAGGTAACTGATACTCTAATGGCGGTCTTCTTTTTCTTTTCCATTGAAAGTGGCTTACGCTTCCCCACTCTCCAGTATCCCCTAAATCAACATAAAAATCTGGTTTAATTATTCTTATTGCTTCTGTAAGTACATTTATAGCTGGAGCGTCGTGAAGTGGAAAATGTTTATCTGGTGTAACTATTCCTCTTTTTACAACACCCTTATCTAATTTGGTAGTTCCGTTTGCCATATCGTTGATAACCCCTCTAATTTTACATGTAATTCTAAAGTATTAGCTAAGTAGTTTTTAGTTTCTTTTTCAGAAAATCTAAGGAATGGTTCTAGGCAACTTTCACATTCCCAATATAAAACTCCATTCCTAGCCCCTATAACTTCTATACCTTTTACATATTCAGAACCGCAATGAGCGCATTCTTCTGGTTGATGTTTATGTGCTTTAGTCCCTTGAAAACCTATGTTTTCAAATACTTTGTGTTTATCTAACTTCATACCGATATTGACCTTTTATACCATCCATAGTAGTATTTTTCAAGTCCGGGTTTCCTTGATACTAAATCAGCATAATACTTTACTCTATATGCTCTTACCCTTGAAGCTGATAATTTACATTTACGTATAGACTTCAACGTTAAGGGTCCTAATCCTCCGTCTACGGAGAGATTACAATTTTTAGCATTACAGGTAAGCTGAAGTATTTTTACAGCCCTAGACTTCCCCATATTAACACACATATCAAAATAGATATGTTTTAATTTATCAGGTAGTGATTCTACTAAATTCTTATCCCAGTAATCTTTTTTATAAATCCTAATTACTGCGGCTTTAGTTAAACTAGATATATCAAGGTTTGGATAAGCTCGTTTACTTATCCCCATCATAGTTTCACCTCCGGGGTCATCAGGGTCGTTAACATAACCACCCTCATGAACCAATACATCTAGAATAATATCTTTAAATTCAGTAAGCATTACTTACTCTTAATCATACCTATAACTAATTTCTGAATAACTTCCACCAACTCTTTAAACATAACACCTTCTTTTTCTTCTTTTACAAAAGGTATGTTAATTTTATCATTTAAAAGTTGTGCAAGTTTATCTGAAAAAGCTTCTGAACCTATATGCCCAACCGCTTGGTCTTGCATTTTATCAGCTTGTTCTTCAGCTATTTTAACTAACATTGATTTTATATCCACTTTATTCCCCTTTTATTTTCTTGATTTTGTAGTATAAATATACTATATTAAGAACACCAATCGCAATACCTAATGTGTATGGAAGTAAATCCATAAATAACATTGCTCCGCTACCCATACTCCCTACTGACACTTTAAGGCTATCCATTATTTTTTTCCTCTTTTAGGCAATCTTTTTATTTTGCCATTATGTGTTCTTGCAAATCTGTGAGTAGAAGTCTCCATACTTTTAATTAACTTCCCAGAATATTTCTTGCCACCAAACATCCAACTAATTAAACCACCAGCCATATTAACACCTACAGTTCCACTTTCTTAAAGCTTTATTTATTCTTGAATTAGGGTCCCTAGCTGTTTTGGCACTTGTTAATCTTTTCTTCATCCCGCACATTCTAGCGCAAAAACTAGCTCTTCTTTTCTTAGCTTCACCTTTAGGGTTTTTTGAAGTTACAGGAGCTTTAAGAGTCCCTTTTTTATAACTTGCTCGCCCTTTTGCATTTAAACCACCACTAGGTGATTTACCTTCTTTTCTTGTCCATGCTTCTGCCATTATCTTCCATTCCCGTTCATTCGTGACATAATACCATCCATTCTCGATAATTGTTTTTCTAAGTCAGATACAGCTTCCATCATCTGTTCGTACCTTCTATCTCTAACAGCGTCCGATTCATTCCATCTACTAATTAATTTTATTATCATGCCTTCCATATTATTAATACTTTCAGATTGACCCTTGTTTTCTACCTCTAGTTCTTTTAGAGACTCTTGCTGAGACTCTGACTTCTTTGACAATGACATAACTAAATAAACAAGTAATGCTCCACATATACCTATCATTCCTGCTTCGCCATATATTGCCATCATGTCCATTACTTCCTCCGC
>Ga0181419_1000772_pt1 | contig 10987 bp, 11 predicted proteins | sample 42SPOviralmetaG_FD_130144 | JGI IMG/M metagenome (GOLD analysis project Ga0181419, IMG submission 130144) | Marine viral communities from the oligotrophic San Pedro Time Series (SPOT) site, San Pedro Channel, CA, USA - 42 SPOT_SRF_2013-04-24 | ecosystem: Environmental > Aquatic > Marine > Strait...
GATCTAGATTACCGAGTAATATTCTATGAACATTAACAACTACTTCAAATAATCCACGCGTTATTTCTAAATCATTTAATGCTGCATAATAATCAATATATAATTTATCGGCCTTTACTTTAAATTGTTCTGTAGTTCCTCCACCTATATAATCTGAGGTAGGTGTATATGCATGTAATTCTATGTATGGCGTATCTGTAGGTGTAATTTTATTAACATCTAACTTTAGCAGTTGTTGGTCTTCTTCTTTCCATACAATACCTTTAACTACACCGTTAGTGTCTAATATCTCATCTTTATTTGTAAATCTGTCTAATGCCATCTTTTAGGGTTTCTTTGGTAAATATCTGTTAAATTTTAATGATTCTCCATACACATATTTATTCATTATTCTTTGCACACTTGAAGGCCAACCTAGACCAAATTTCTTTCTTCTTCCAATGCCATTATGAACTCTTTCTCGCATATATTCTATGGCTCTATACTGAGCCTTTAATGCTTGTTTTAAATATCTATCAGTGTCTTGTCTTATATCATTAGCTCTATCAATTAAATCTAATACTTCATCATCTGTTATAGTACTCTCTATTTCTTTTAAACTATCCAATAAATCTTGAAAATCTTCAAGATTTGTAGCGTCAATAAGTTTATTATCAAATTCTTCAACTATTCCTTCTGCCTTATCTAAATAATTAGTAATTACATCCCAATTATTATCTATTTCTTCACCTCGATGATACATTTCTTCTACTTCATCAATCCATCGTTCGGCTATACATGCTTTTAAATACCAATCATCATCCATAAATCTCCATGGAGGTAATTTATCTGTTTTTCCATGAGGTACTGATCCTACGAATACATTAACATGCTTTGTCAATCTATGTATTGACCATGCAGCCAATCCAGCTAATGGATTAATTGCGAACATGACACCGGCGCTTATTCCAGAAAATCTAACAATCTTATCAGCAAATTTATCTCTCGCAATAGTCTTCATCCAATGTCGTCCGCCATTGGATACTATTTTATTTTCTTGTGACTCAGAAAGATCCCATCTTAATCTTCTATTCTTCATATATAATTTGAAAATATTATATCGATCATCTTTCTTTTTTAGTTTCTTTCTTACTTTCTTAATAAAATTCCATGGTCTATCAGATAACATGATTCGGTACATCGGACTTTTTGCCCCCAGCATATCAGTTACATATTTGTTATAATTTTGTGGTAATGTATTATATAATGCTCTTGTTTCTTGTACCAATGCAGCTACTCCAGGAAATATTTCTAATATATCATCTTTAATTGTATCAATTTGATCTTGGTATATTGCTTCTTCAACTAATGATCTATACTGGTCTTTATCATAGTATGCTATTGATCCCTGTGGTTCGTATTTTTCTAGTTCAGGAATTCTAAATGGATTTCCTCCGTTTTGATAATTATCTAAATATTCAACATATTCTCGTCTATCTAATCCTGCTCTACCATCTGGTCTAATTCCTGCCTCTGCCGCGGCTTGTTCGTCAGCAAATATATCTGCTCCATCAGCTTCTACAATATGAGAAAATAATGACCATAATGGATCACTTCTACCATCATCTGATGTGATAGATGTATCACCTGCTAAGTTAATTACTGTAATTGCACCTGCCTTTACTAATAAATTTATCAGGCCTCTTACACCATATCTACCTTGACCTTCTTGATATTGAGTTAATGCCATCTTACCTTTATCATCCAAAAACTGAGGATTAATTTCTGCATATAATCTCATTACAAATCCGGAAGTTACTTGTTTCCAATGACCGTTAATCATCATACGTAATCCAAATACTGCATCATCATATGCAACATCTGTATCTCTTGTTACAGCTGATGAGTCATATCTATTACCTGTTGGCCAATCTAAGATAATCATTTTACCTTCATATTGTTCACGAAGTTTTTCTCGAGTAGTTTGTCCCATAAAGGCCATATCAAAATAGATATCATTTAAATCTTCTTGTTGATATAAATCTATCCTAGGACCTAATGTCCCTTCAGATATATTTTTACCTCGTATTGCAACTGGTTTTATATAATCACCAGGATCTCGTTTGAATGGGGCCTTTGGTTCATACTCTGATCGAAATCTTATAGATATATTCCATTCAGCTGATCTATCTCTTACAATACCTTTTCCTAATCGATCACGAAATTCATCAACTGCTGTTTTATCACCATCATCTCCATATACATCATCATCAGATTCTAGTAATGAATTTTTACCATCAAATATCAAATCAAATTGTTTGAATTGCTCTTCAGTAGCTTCCCTAACAGCCGCATATGTTAATCCCTTTTCAACTAACATTACTTCCAATGTTTTATAATTTGGTATTGGATATGCAACACCATCATCAGTATAAAATGCACAAAATAAATCGTTAATATCATCTAAGTCACCTTCATCTAATTGTAAAATTAGTTCAGGGCCTTCTTGAATATACAGATCATGTATATCTCGTAATTCCGATGGTCTATTTACAATAAATATTCCTGATTCGCCTTTTGGAATAATTTCAACTAGTTCTTCGTCGTCAGGGTCTTCAAAATATTCCCATTCTTCATCTATAATTTCATCTAATTCATCTTCATCAACAGTTGGAAATGATTTGTCAAGTTTGTATTTGGTATATTGTGGAACCAGTGTTTCTGTACCAGGATCTCCTGGAGGGTTAAAAGGTTTTCTTTCCGGGCCTTTTTGTACCAACATATTCTTAGACTTACTCCATCTTGCACCATCTGGTATTATATCTGGTTTCTTATGTTCAAATACACTGTGTATATCTAATACACCTTGGTCGTTTCTAACAGTATCATTTTTTAATCGTATAGTCGACTTTTTCTTTCCTGTTCCATTAGGTGTTTTAGTTGCCTCAGCTTGGCTTAATTCACCATTTGTAAATAATGGGTCATTAGGATATTCTTGTTGCATAATCTGTAACAATAATTCTTCATTGGATGCTTGGCTCTGTTCTGAATTTGCTTTTTCTGTATACCTGTTACCCATCTTATCTCACCACCTTAAAATAAAAGTCATCAAATGTTTGTGTATCATTTGTTCTTACACACTTTAGTTGTATCTTATAATATCGTTCTGGCATGAATGAATCCATTCTTAAGTCAAAATAATTTCCATTTCCGTCACTTGATATTTTAGTTTTTGATGCACCATATGTAGGTTCATCTTTTATAATAACATCATTTGTCACTGAATCAAAAATTGAATATGAACTTGATGTAGGAAGTCTTTCATCTGTTTTATAGAAAGATGCTGTAGAATATGTTTTTGTTGGATAATCTGGACGAACACCTATTCTAAATCTTGCAATTTCTGATGTTCTATATTCGTTTTTAATATTTTTAATATATGGTATATATACATCTGATGTTATAGTTGATAAAGAAGAATTATGATTTAGATCGTCCCAACATACTTCTAATCTTGGTACATATATTGTATGTGACTCTCTACTAAAGAATTGTAGCTTACCTAACACTTCTCCTGATATTTCATCTACTGTTGGGCGTTTTATTATGAATCCATTATTAGGAATCATTCCTGCTATTGAAGCACTGATAATACCAGTTACATTTATTCTTAAATCAGGTGATTCATTTTGAAATGTCTGAGTTGCTTTATATGGAGTATCAGAAGAACCTGTTAACCATGTACCACCACCAATTGTGGTTTCTGTAGTACCCATTTGTCCTACACTATCAGCTGATCCTGTCATCCAATAATCTAATGCATCATCACTTGTTCGATAGTACCAAGAAGCTCCATATTTCTGTATAGGAGAATCAGAATAATTTCCTCCTCCATTTGTCCATGACTCAGATATTGGATATGCATTTATATCATATGATTGTAATAAATCTGTTGCATTTGCTGCATACAATCTAAGATATGCAGATGAAGATCTAGGCACATTTACATCAAATGCTGGTATTTCTCCGTTAGTTACTGCAGTTTGTATTTTTGTAATTTCACTACCAAAATCAATTAAGAATCTACTATTATATGTATTACCTTGTATTTCTCCTCTTAATTTAGAACCTGATGCAATTTTTGTTAGTTCTAATATCTGATCAATACCAGTATTTTGTTCTGGATATTTTTCATATAATGTTGTATCTTTTTCTGCGTAAAATAATCTGATCATAATTTGTCCCTTAAGGTTTTACTACTCGTCCTGATATATCCGAATTTGGATATTTAACTTCAAATATACTTGGATCTAATGATGGATATATTATTCCATTTTTAGTGGCAGAATTAATATCATATACATTTCCAGAATATCCTGCATCTGTATTAAACAAGTTTTTTAGTTCTAGTGATGCAACACTTTGCACTCCTGCTACATTGTCTAACTCTGATGTTAAATTTGATATGTTAAGCGAACCATTAATTTGCATTCTATCAGAACTAAAAAGTTGTTTTAGTCGTTCTATACATTTTAAAATTACTTCATGGCTATTTTGATTAGGCCTTGTAATTATTTCAAAATCAATTCCTATATTAATAATGTATGCATCTTTAATATTTATTGCATCTGTAATTAATCTATGTTCTGATAAATATGTTCTTAAATTTTCTTTTGTTGCCTGATTAAGTTCTGTAAAGTATTTGTTATTGTCATATCCTAAACAATACATATTTAATGCTAATGGATTACTTACTACATCACGTGGATAATCTTTATCTGAAGAATCTAGTTGAGAATCTCCTATTATATATACCTTTTCAATTGATCCATATTTTGCTGGTAATGCATATGCTCTTACAATATAATCTTCTCTTGTAACCGCTCTATTTTGTGCTGCAAATGCAGCTGCTGCTTCCATACGAATATTTTCCAAGTTAGGTTTTTCTGATGCTCCTCTTGCTGGCTCTACGTTTGTACATGCAATTGACTCTTTTGTAGAAGTTAAATCTACAGTGGAATTATCATTTAAATAGTTTATTTGATTTATAGAAGTAATAGAATTTACTGGCACATTTTCTTTGAGGTCTCCACCACATGTATATCTTACTGTTAGTGTAGTATCAGATGGAACTAATCCATATGTACTAGTATATAAAAAATTACTTGGATCTAAGTCGGTAGATGTTGTACGCGATAAATAATCTAAACCTAATCCAACATTTTTAGGATTTGGAATTAATTCTTCATCTGAATCTGATGATATACCCGACCCAAATTGTAGTTCAGTTTTTCCATCTGCTCTTACTCGAGTAGAAAATCGTCTAGATGTTTTTCTTAGTTTTAAGATATATGGTGTAGTTGATCTATACTGTGCCAATTCAGGATCATTAAAAGAAATATTAGCTATATCTTCAAATACAGTGTCTTGTGCTAAATAATCTACATGTGACCATGTATTACCTGAGCTATCTGTTACTGATAAAATATCTAAAAAGTTATCTACTGGTAAGATTATTTTATCAAATTGTTTTGGAGCTCCTGAGAATTCAAAATCATCAGTTTTAATTTCTCCTGAAACTGCTTCTACTTGTTTTTTAAATAGATAATATGTAACATTACCTGCATTATCTATAGAATATGTTTCTATATCCACATCTGCTGTGTCATTAAAATCTACAATATCTAAAGATCTAAATAAAACATTTTCTTCTGATGTAAAAGTTGTTCCTGCCTCCACCGTAAGTGCATATCTATAATCAGGTAATGCATCTGCTCCAGTTCCAATTGCTGGTACTAATTGATATATCTCCATTGTTGTTGTTGCAGCTGACCTTAATTTTGGTTTAAACCCATTCATCTGTGCTAGTGCAAATATATTAGCTTGTTCTGTTGCGGTCGAAAGATTTGATTCTCTAAATGTTTGGTCTGTATAATATGATAATACATCTCCTACATATGCTGCCATCTCTATAAACATCATACCAGGTGATGATTCATTAAAATCTTTATATGAATCAGGAAAATATATTTTTGCAAAATTTATTAAGTTTTGTCTAAGTTGTGTAAAATCTCTTCCTAAATATTTTACTTCTTTTTTTACATTTGCCATTAGTATGAGTCTCCTGTATTAATTTGTACAAATTCTGTTGCAGGTGCTTCTGTATCTGGTTCAACGTCTCCTACAGTAAATGTATTTTCATCTGCTAGTATATTAATTACTAAATTTGCACCAGTACTAATAATTCTAAATTTTAATCGAATAATTAAATCATGGTCTGGTTGTTCCATTTCAATTTTTTCAATTGAAATGTATGGTAACCAAAATTCAAAATCTTTCGTTAAAGAAGTTTCAATACTAGGTTGTAAATCTTTAATGTTTTGTTCAAATAATAATGATCTAAGTTCTGTACCAAATTCTGGTTGGAAAAATCTTTCTCCTTTTGCAGTCATTAACAAATTTTTAACATTACTCACTGCTTGTTCTTCTGTTGAGTATGTTGATACAAAAACTGCTCCTGCATCTTCTGGTGCTGCTGTATAAACTGAATCGACCGATCTTTTACCACTAGGTTTGTTGAATGGTAATGCAATCCCTAATGGAATTGTATTATCTGTTTTTATTGGGCGATATTGATATACAGGTCTTGCCATTATTTAAGTGTTCCCATTTTACCATTCTTTTTATCAATGGCCTTGATTAAACCAGAATAATCTCTAGTCATTGCTTCCATTGTTTTTGCTACATTACTATTTGACATATTAACTGGTTCCCCGTTAATACCTGTCGATGTTAATGGAATATCTGAATTTCTATTAGATGCAAAAGTATCTACATCATTTGTTTGATATACAGCTGGAGTGTCTCTCATTGTACTAAAATCAGATTCCAATGCTGTTTCATTTAATATATCGTTCAACATATTATCCTTAACAAATTTCTTTTTCTTTGCTGTTGTATCACGCGGAGATTCAACAACTTTATGTAGATCCATTCCATGTTTAATTACATTTTTATGATTAACTTTTTTCTCGTTGAGAACCATACGTAATTCTTTTCGTACAACTGATTGCACTTCTTCTCTAATAACCTTTCGTAATAATTTTAAAAATGATTTTGTTTCCATAATTTATTCTTTTATATAAATATTGTTTTGCATGTATTATGCGATATTCTAAACAACCTTTCCTACTCCAGCACCAGTTGTAGTAGAAGCTCCTATAGCTGTGGTTGTTCCTGCTTGTGCTACAGAAGAGCCAAATGTATTAACTGCTATTCCTGGAGCTACTATTCCTGTTCCTGTCGTGGTAGTTTGTACATCAGCTTCTCTTATATATGTTTCAATTGCATTTGATAATTCTTGTGCGATTGTTTCAATACCTTGTTTTGTGTTTTCTCTTTGATGTGATTTTTCAAATGCAACTTTTATTGCTGCATATAATTTTGGTTTATTTAATGGCATGCTTATCCTCCTTGAGTCATTTCTTTATATTTTGTAATTATTTGCATTAATTCATTCAATGCAGATGGGTTTGTTAATGTTGGCCCTCCCATAGGAGTTGGATATACTGATATACCTGCATATACTTTTTGCATCGTTGTTAACAAATCATCAAACAAAGTAAAAAATACATCCATATCAACTGCCCATTTTGGAGTTGAAATTGCAACAGTTGTTGCTCCTGATAATAATATAGAATCTACTTTTGAATTGAATAATATTCTGTCTGAATTTATTACTACTTGTGCTCCTTCAAATGCACTACTAGCTTCAATCGCAGTACCAGGTGGTCCAAATTTTGGTTGTGATGAATCTATATTTATTTTTTGATTTGATGCAATTAAAATTGAACTTTTATCTTGCGTATAATCTTCAATAACATATAATCCTCCTGCAGCTGTATTAAGACCTGATGTTAATATCATTATAGGTTCTCCTGGCGTACCTGACCATGGCTGTGTTGGTTGATCATAATCACCTCCAGATACAGTTGAACTCATTCTAAATGCATTACCATATCTATCTTGTGTTAAAATATCTCCATCATATGGTTGTAATGGTGGTACTTCTTTTTCTTCATGACTTATTTGAGTAACTGTATCATCTGATAATGGTTCTCCTCCCATTCCTCCTGCAGGATCTGCTCCACCACCTGAAGATGCCTTACCAACATGCTCAAATGGCAATACATTTGTGTTAACATTGTTATGAATATTACATATTTTTATATAAGAATACCTAGCTACTTTATGAAATGCGGTATTTTGGTCGGTTGGTGTTTTAACAAGTAATACCTTTTCTCCTACTAACGGCATGTGTATTCTATTAACATCTATAGGATATGCATAATGTTCAGTAGTAGAATCATTATTTCCTCTTCCAGATACTCGTACTCTTACCGTACCTTGAGGTAAATCATTTCCATCATCATCTTGTGATAATACAAATCCTTGTGTATTTTCAATTACTTGGCCTATCTGCATCATTTATCTCCATATCAGTTTGAATATCTATAAGTTGTTGTTCGGCTACTTCTAATAACTGCTTGCGTTCGTCGTCTGATAATCCAAATTCAGTTTCACCTGTTGCTTTTGATTCTGATTGTACTAATCTTTGCACTACAGAAGCTAGTTTAACCAATGCATCATCATTTTTAACAGCTACATCTAAATACTCTTTAATTAATGGAACTATAACGGTTGCATCACCTACATTTTTTATCATAGGTTGTAGTTCTTGTATTAATGTATTTATTTGTCGTTCTTTCTTTTTAGAATTATGATAAATATCTTTCATTAGGTCGGAAAAAGATGTTCCTTTAAAAATTTCGAAATTTGAGCTCATAATAGTATCCTTTATTATAAATATGGATACTATCGCTTTTGGTGAAGAATTTGTCCGTTGTGTTTATATACTAAATACATTTTGGAATAATCACGCTTCATTACATTAATTACCTTTGTAATGTTTTGTGTTTTAAGTCCTGTACGTTCTCTAATTAATATATACAATGCCTTTTTATTAAAGTTTTCTATATTATCTCTCATACGAAATAATTCTAAAATTGTATCCGCTACAACTATATCTTTACGATTGCTAAAAATTGCATTTAAATTTGTATCATAAAATGAAATCCATTGATTGGTAAAATCTTTTAAAGATTCTTGATGATCTGATAAACTAGTTTCTAAGTCTATATCTCGTTGATCATCAATTACAGTAACTTCCGCTTTTTGTTTCATTTTTGCATAGTTAGCATTGTTTGCAATAATTAAATAATTTTTTGCAATAATACTAAAGTATGAAAAAGCTTTTCCTTTACCTTCTGTAAATTTATGTATTTTTTCTACTAGGAATGCAACAACTTCAGCTTTGACATCTACATATGGGACATCAAAATAATAAAATTTAAACGTATGAATTAAATTTTCAACCAATTTATCAAATGGTTTATATATATGTTCTTTAAATACTTTATCACGCAAATGTTGAGATGTCTCTAAATTATAAGCAACAATAGCCTTTTCATTCATGTATGTAAAATACTGTTTTTTACTTGGTTTACGACCACGACGCTTTCTTGGTCCGTTTTCTTCCAGATCTTTTAACTCTGCCTCTAACCATTCATAATATGCTTCTACAGGTGATAAGGTTTTTTCATTCATTAGTTAACTCCACGATTTAGGTCATCCATCACTTCACTAATTATTTTAAAGGATGTGCCTACTTCGTCTGAGGATGCAAAAGCTCCTAATCTATCTGCGTTTCTAATTTCAGAGTTGGCTTGATTAATTTTTGTTTTTAGTTGTGCAACAAACGTATAATATTCTGTATTAGAATTTTCTAAGTCTGTTATATAATCGGATTGCGATTCTTGTTTTTTTAATTGATTGATATTAACAAATAATGAAATTGCTAATATAACTGATAAGATAATAATTGTTGTTATCATTTTTTTTCTCCAAATAAGTCGTTGAATAATTTTGATGTATCTACTGATTCATCTGCATTTGATACTTGTCGTTTAACTCTTTTAGGAGGTGACACCTTAGATGAATTTTCACGTGCCCACTTTTCATATTCTATTCTTGCTGCCATACAATCTGCTTGATGCATTACATATCCTAAATTAGTTTTTAGTTTTGAATCAGCTGTCCTAGACATGAAATATGGTTTATTATGTTCATCATATAAACCATCTGTTAATTTAATTCCTAACATTTCGTTCCAAGTAATTTCTATACCATAATGTTGTAATAACCAGATAGATAAATCATTTACTAATGTAAATTGATTGTTAGGATTGACCTTATACATTCTTCCCATATTCTTTCTATGCCATTCAGAATCATTTGGAATATACGTTTCATTACCTTCTCCAGGAAATCCCATCTTACCTATATCATGGTTCAATGCAACAAAGATTAATTCTTCCATTGTATATCCATCACAATCAGATCCCATTCCTTTCCATAACATATATACTTGTTTAGCACATTTAACTACTCGCAATACATGGTCTACATATCCACCTTCAAATGCGTTATGATAATGATCAATACTTGAAGCAGGTTGCATACACATCCTATCTTCTAGGTCTGTATACATTGATTTAAGTTTATTTTTTCTTTCACCTTCAAAGTTATCGTCAATAACTTTCATTAAGTCGTTCCAATTTTGTACTATCTGCTCTGCTGTTAATTTCATATTTTTTATTTTATATTATTTCGTCTATAACTCCTAATTGTTTCAATTCATTTGCTGTTAGATATAAATCTGTACGCATTTTATCTTTCCACCAATTTGCATCTTTGCTTGTCTTTTCTGCTAACAATTCATAAACAGAAACTTCTAATGTTTTGACATTATCTAAATATGCAGTTATATCACTCATCTTTCCTCCAAGAAAACTAGATGATTGATGAAACATTACAGTAGATCGTTTACTCATCATTCTTGTTCCTGTACCACATGTTAGAATAACTGCGGCGGCCGAAAATGCTCTAC
>Ga0181419_1000777_pt1 | contig 10970 bp, 9 predicted proteins | sample 42SPOviralmetaG_FD_130144 | JGI IMG/M metagenome (GOLD analysis project Ga0181419, IMG submission 130144) | Marine viral communities from the oligotrophic San Pedro Time Series (SPOT) site, San Pedro Channel, CA, USA - 42 SPOT_SRF_2013-04-24 | ecosystem: Environmental > Aquatic > Marine > Strait...
CAAACCAAGATGAACCTATGATGATTATTGAAGATGATGCTATTGTTCTTGATATTTATGATGAAGAGTATTACGAATCGCTAGCAGAGAAATATAATATAATCTACCTTCAAAGAAATGAAAATCACCCCCATGAGGTCGTGCCTATTGACGATATGATTGAAGTCCCTGCATATCCATATAACCTGACAGCATATATATTGACGCCTGAGGCTGCTAGAATTCTAGTGGATACAGACTTGATCACGAATATAATTCCTGATGATGAATATGTTCCCCTAATGTTAAAGCATTTAAACCCTTGCGCATTAAAGAAAGACGTATTCAAGCAGGCTTTGAGGCAGGAACTGGGTTCAGATATTGAGCCTTATAATGAAACAGATTGGTTTATAGATTTTAATGTACACCCTATAACAGTAGGAACTGATCGAAAGAAATGTTCGGATATGATGTCTTCGGCTAATGTAAATGGAATATACCCAAAAAACCTTGGGAATATGGTGGAGTGGGAAGGTACTGATATGGTTGGACCAGGAGGTGGACATAAGGTCAATCTTGTCAGGGATTATATACAAGATTTGCCAGAAAATGATGTTGTATTATTCACAGACGCATATGATGTTTTATATAATTCTGACATTGAAGATATAACCAGAAGATATCTTGGCTATAGGAAAAGAGTTTTATTTGCTGCGGAAAGCAATTGCTGGCCAGATAAATCTCTTGCATCAAGTTTTGAAAACTGGCCAAGAGAAAATGACGACCAGCGAACAAAATATCATTATTTAAACAGCGGAATATTTATGGCTCAAGTTAGAGAGTTGAAGCTTATGTTAAACGACTCTTCTCTTGCCGATTCAGATGATGATCAATTATTCTTTCAAAAATTATTTCTTTCGGGAAATTACGATATAGGATTGGATTATGAAGGATATATATTCCAATGCCATGAAGATCAAGTCTCGTTTAGTCAGAATGGTATGTTCAACAACCCAATTACTAATTGTGTTTCCTGTATTTATCATGGCAATGGCGATTCTGAAGCTAAGAAAAAGTATGATAGTTTAAATTCTGTAATAAAATCTAAGTCTCCTATGCTATACCTTCCCAATTATGGGGGAATAGATAAGATAAGTGAAGATATGTTTGTTATTGATTTTATGACACAGCATCAATGCGAAGATATGATTGCCATAGCAGATAGGCATGGCGGTTGGGAACCTCTACCAACTGATAATTTCCCAGCACAAGAGATAAGGTTAAAAGAAATCGGTTATTGGGACTCGATAGTACATCATTGGGATTATAATGTAACACCAATAATTGAAGAGTTTTATCCTCCTATGAAGATGTATGGTTTAAGGGATGCATTTGCTATGAGATATTCTCTGGATACTCAAAGAAAACTAAATTTACATACAGATGCGAGTTTGGTCACTGGTTCTATTAAACTAAATGATGACTACAAAGGCGCTGATTTGATATTCCCTAGGCAAAATATATCAAATAAAGATATTCCTGTCGGTAAAGCTATAATCTTTCCAGGGCAGGTCACACACGGTCACGCCTGTACTGAATTGGAAGAAGGTGTCAAGTACAGCTTAACACTATGGAGCAAGCGTTATGATGGAGACTTGATGTAGTGGGTAAGTTAAAATTTTACATTCTAACTAGTAGAGATTTATGCGCCTTGAGTCGTCACACATCAATGGAATATAGTAATATACCAAAGGATGATTTGGTTGTAATCATAAACACGTTAGATAGCGACTATGAAGATGCTGCATCAGAATATTGTAAGAAAGAAAATATAGAGTATTATGTAACGCAATCTAATGGCACTGCTGCTCATGGCAAGAATTCAGTACTGCAATTATTTTTAGATTCAGAAAATGATTACATGGTTCTAGTTGACGGTGATGACTATCTAACACCACATGGCGTTTGGGTTTATAATAACATAGCTAATACAGATTCTCCACCAGATGCCGTTGGGTTATTTAATCAAATATCTAAGTGTGTTGATTTTGGTTGTGATTTTTTAAGATCAGAAGAATTTAACAAAGACAAAAATAGATACATTTACGACAGAACATATGATATACCTACAAGATACATTAGGTATTTTGCTTTTGAATATGACAAATTTGATGTTGATGGTCTAGAGTCTAATTTAATAAGTAATGGATTAGTAGAAAATGTTGCTAAGATTTATGCCGAAGCTAATGAGAAATTTTACAGAAATGCTGACAATCACTTTCATGGTGATGAGTCGCACCACCGCATAACCTTTTTATCAAAAAAAGCTGCAGCACTATGCAAATATCCAGAAGGGCAAAGGGTAGGTGAAGATACTCTCTATTACCACTTACTTAAATATGAAGCATCATTAGGAAATATCGACTTCAGAATGAACAACGAATATCCAGCAACCTACATATATGATCAAAGGGTTCCAGGAACTGTTTACGATGAAGTTCAAGGCGGTACTAATTGGGATTGGATGGTACAGTTTAATAAATCTATTGATGAATATGAAAAGATGGGTATAATTAATAATTATGAGTTGCCATTACTGGTAGTGGATTATCCTAAAGAATACACCCCTAATAGTTTAGGATCTTCTGGGAATTATGAATTTACAGTTGTTGTTGGTGATAGTGACCACGCACATAAGGTAGATCATCCAGCAAATGCATCAGAAAAATCAATACAGCAAAAAATCAATTCAGAAAAGCATCCTTGCTGCGGGTCTCATTGAATATATAATAAAAAAAAACAATATCAAACTGTTATAAATAGGTGCTGAAATGTCACAGTTTAATGTAAACAGGAGAGGTTTAAATGCCTAATTCATTTTCTAGCACAATGGTTTCTAGCGGTAATCCTATTGCCCTTATTGGCGATAAAAACCTTTCCAGCGGAGCATTGAGTTTAGGGTCACAGCTTGCTAGCTTTTCAATGCATGCTCAAAACGGTGGGACATACACCATCAAAGAGTATGTAGGCAGTTCAGGTCATTCTTCCGGATACACAACCCTTGCTTCTCTTCTAGTGTATGGGTTTAATAATTGGGGTGTTTTTAATTATTCTGGAAATGAAACATCGTCGTTACCTTACTCTACCACTGCTATCGGCGATATTGGAGGGTTTGAACAAAGATCGGTGACTCAGTATCCAGGAGCCCAGCCAAATTATGTAAGAGATTTTCGTGGCGGTGGTCTTTGGGTCGATACGCAGAATAAGGTCGACCTGGGGTCTTTCTTGTATGAAAACCCAGTAGCATATAACCATGCTATCGATGAGACCTTTGGTAAAATAAACCAGTCAACTTATGGCGCCAGTTATACCGCCCCTGTAGGGGCAAACCCGAACCCCACGGAAGTAATAAATTACGCATCATTCCCCGACTCTACTGGGAGTAGAACCATTAGGTCATTGTTCTGGGGTGGTGGGACAGATGAGAACGACATAGAAAGGTATTTTCTTTGCTGCGCCATTCAAATGCCAGATATGCAGAGGAAAGTAACCAGCTTTTCGTATGATTGGTTCACGGGAACTTCATCCACCACGACCAGCTATACGAAATCAGCAAAGTACAACTATCCTGTTAATTCAGATGAGATTTTCTCTGGCGATGATTTCTTTGGGGCTATAAGAATAAACAATAATTCGGGTTCGGGGACAAATAAATCATTATATTACACATTGAATAATGCGAATGTTATTAATGGTAGGGGACAAGATCTATACCATGGTGAAGGCTATCATCCATGGGGCGACGATTATGGTAATACTGGGATCGGATCAACCGTAACCGCACCAACAGGATCTCACCATATATTTTGGTGGAATATCACTAAGGAAGACTATCTCGAGCTAGGGCAACCTATACAAATGACATCTGGATATACTGTGAAGGTGTACTCATATACGACTGAAAAGCCGAACGGTCTAGCTGAAGGCATTGGTAGAAGTTATTTTAAAGAAAATGTTAAAATGACCGATTTTTACAGCAACGGGGCTATGACTGGAGCGATCAGTGGAACTCCTGCTTCTGGTCAAATAAAACTTAGTGATTATTATGGTAAAACCCGAACCGAAAAACTTCTCCACTCAACTTCTCTTGATTGCGTACACAATGAATATGCATATGGAACAACATTTTATTATGATGGTGTGACATCAGATAGTTATGGCTTTGAACAATGGGGCGGTGTAAGAACTCAACATTGGCAAACTGAGCCATCACAGGTTGCTTCAGGTCAGCCATATCATAGTTTTTGGTATGGTGGTTCTAGGTATAAAGGTTGGACCAATACATCTCAATCCTGGAAGGGTACTGCTGGATCTTTTGGCGATTCTACTTGGAATGGTGGGTATTTTGCTGGTAGCGCATATGATGAGAATGGCATAAAAATGATCTCAGCCTATGAATATGGATCTTCAGGGGGCACTTGGAATGGATTTATAGTAGAGTTCTATATAGCGTCTGGCGCATCAACTGCGGCAAACAAACCAAAATTCCCTGGAGTTTCCAAAGTCAAACTTTGGGTTGGTCAGACAACTAACTCAGGTACTCCTGATTATGTTATGGAAGATGACTGGGGCGATCAAAGCAACGTTCAAACACCTACGTGGTCAGTTACTATACTAGATGCTGGACCTGTTACTGGACCAAATTCTAGTACCAATTATTGGAAAGTTATTGTAAATGCCCGTGGACCAGCTGAGTTTCCAAACCAGCCAATCTTCGGCGATGGGGTTATAAATAGTCTCGCGAACAGACCCATTCAAGATGGGTTTATTGAAATATATGACTAAGGAGAAATGTTTTGTCTGATATTGAATTTGATGTTAATATTGGTATTAATGGTAAGCGTGTTGTCTTGACAAGTTCGGATGGCGTGCAGGTTGTTCATTCTAGAAAAAACCAAAGCAGTAACGCAAAGGTAATCGAAGAAGCCAAACGTCAGTATGATCAAGTAAGATATGCCCAACCAAGAAAAGAATTTATGCTAGAGAAACTTTCTAGAAATTTATTCCCCTATGTTCAGAATGTTTATTCAAATGGTTCGATTTATAGAAAAGATTATAATATAAGGGTTTCAACGGCAAACACATATTTGGAAACATTGCAATCTAATTGGCCAAATATTGTAGATGATAATTATAGGCGTGCCAATAATAATCTTGTCGCTGCATATTCGTCTGCCAAAGCTCCATATAATTCTTCTGACATCATATCGTATTATGATATGCAAGTTCCACCAGACGAAACTAAGTTGCGGTTTGGGCTACCGACTACGCACAATATAGGCGGTCAGAGATTTTATGGTCTAAAGTTCAATCAATCATCTAATACAGTTTCTGCTAAATTCTTCTACACCGCCACTGAATATAAAGAATGTTATCCAGATTTGTACTTGAAAATCACGAGAGCTCTCACCCCTTTTCTTGGAGTCCCTTCTGGGGATGAGAACTCAGTAATTTATTTCGGGGTTACGCATACTGATGATGGGGTCGATTCATATGAAGGTAGGTATGTTGACGCATATGTATTACTCTCACCTCGTTCAATAAGAGAATATTGTTCGCAAGAGCCAGATTTGACATTCCCATATGGAAACGAAGTCAATGACCTCCACGTACAACAGTTTGGCATTTCGTATGATATGGAAACGGAAACATTTCGTGACGTAAAGGCATATGTTGAAGACTGGGATAATTGGGTTGGCGCCAATTCTTTATCCGCCATACCAACAGAATAATAGAGGTTAGAACTGTTATAAATAGAGTCAGAATAAACTAATTTGAGACTCTTAATATGGCGAACCCCGCATCTAGAACACAATTAAAAGATTATTGCCTTCGTAGACTTGGTGCGCCTGTCGTAGAAATTAATGTTGACGATGATCAAGTTGACGATAGAATCGATGATGCCCTTGCGTTCTATCGGGATTATCACTATGACGGCACCGAGCGTACATATTTAAAACACCAAGTCACTCAAACAGATATCGACAATGGCTACATCACAGCTGACGACACTGTAACTGGTGTTATCAATATATTCCCAATAGGAACAGGGCTACAAGCTAACAACCTATTCAATCTTAGATACCAAATAACCCTAAACGAAGTTCATGATTGGGCTGGTGAGAAGTTACAGAACTATGTATCTTCAATGGAAAGAATCGCTATGCTTGAAGAGATTCTTGTAGGAAAACAGCCATTAAGGTATAATCGTCATACTGATAAGATTCATATTGATATGGACTGGAGTTTAAGGGCGCCAGTTGGAACATATATCATTATCGAGTGTTATAAAGTCTTAGATACAAGCACAAACACAAGCGTTTGGGGTGACTGGTGGCTAAGGCAATATACAACTGCGCTGATTAAAAGGCAGTGGGGCGAAAACCTTAAAAAGTTTGAAGGAATGCAACTTCCAGGCGGTGTGACATTTAATGGTCAAACGATTTGGCAAGAGGCAACCGAAGAAATACAAAAGCTCGAAGAAGAAGTGCAGAAGAATTTCTCCATGCCCGCCATGGATATGATAGGCTAGATTTATGCCAACTACAAACTTGTATTTTAATAATCATGCGTTTAGTGGTGAACAAACCCTTATAGAAGATTTGATTATCGAATCTATTAAAATATACGGAGTTGATTGCTACTACATCCCAAGAACTGTTGTTGATGAAGATTTAGTGTTCGGTGAGGACACTTTATCTAAGTTTGATGACGCATACTTGATAGAGATGTATATTAAGTCAGTCGATGGGTTCGAGGGAGAGGGCGACTTCCTTTCTAAATTTAATATCGAGATCCGTGATGAAATGGTTCTTACTGTTTCTCGCAGAAGATTTGGTGAAGAGTTATTTGTTTCGGATACCACCAAACAAATAAGTCGACCTGCTGAAGGCGATTTGATATATTTCCCATTAAATAACAAAGTATTTGAAATCAAGTTTGTTGAACACGAAGCTGTATTCTATCAAATGGGATCGTTACAAACATATGACATTCGTTGTGAATTGTTTGAATATAGTCATGAAAGGCTTGATACAGGAATTGCTGCAATTGATTCTATTGAAGATGCATATAGCGGTGACTTCCTCAATGAGTTGCGCCTTGAAGACGGATCTGCCCTTGTCACAGAAACTGGTCTTGGGTTGCTGCCGTTTAACCTTGAAGGCGATCATGATGGCTTGGCAGAAACGAATGATAAGGGCGCAGCTAACGAACAATTCAAGTCCGACTCTATAGACTTTATTGACTTCAGCGAAATGAACCCATTTAGTGAAGGAGATAGTTGGTAATGTTTGGCAATCACTACTACCACGGTGCGATTCGAAAATATATTGTGATGTTTGGCTCAATGTTTAATGACATTGATATTGTTCGTTATGATAAACTAGGAAAGAGAACTCAAGGAATTAAAGTCCCGATAGCATATGGACCGAAAGAAAAATTCTTGGCTAGATTGAATCAAGACCCAAACCTTGATAGGCAAGTAGCAACACAACTTCCGAGGCTGTCTTTCGAAATAACTGATATGTCATATGCACCGACTAGAACTGTTAATAAAATGCAGAGAAATACTCAAGTTGGTGAGCAAGAGTCTAGGTTTATGAAGTCTCAGTTTGCTCCAGTTCCATATGACATAAGCATTACACTATCAGGCATGTTCGCTAATAATGAAGATGCCGTACAAGTTGTTGAGCAAATACTTCCATACTTTAAACCTGAGTTTACGCACAGTATGAAGTTGGTCCCAGATATGGACCAATATTATGACATACCTACAGTTCTTCAGGGAATGACCATTGAAGATACATATGAAGCTGATTTTCAAACCCGCAGAGCTATCATATATTCATTTAACTTCGTTGTTAAGGGATATATCTTCGGTCCAGTTTCCAATAAGGGCGTAATTAAGAGAACTGTTGTTGACTTTAATGTTGCTGACGGTGATACTCTAGTGGATTTGGATAAGGGTCCAAATAAAAGATTAGTATTAACTCCTGGACAATTGGCTAATGGTTCTCCAACAACAAGTTCTACTGCTAGCGTAGCAGCTTCTTCAATAACAGCAAATTCTACATATGGATTTGCCTTTGACAGCGAAGATTTCTTTGATGGAAAGCTGAGATAAATACATGAGAATTAATTATGAAAAATATAGTAACAGACAATTTGAATGAAATATTTGATGTGGAATCAGAGTTGGTAGATGATAGAAAACCACCAATAGTTCGCGAAGAGCGAAGCGACCTTCCTGACGATATAGCAAAGGATTATACATACGCAAGAGAAAACCTTTACGATGTAATTGAAAAAGGCACTTCTGCTCTTGACGAATTAGTCCATTTAGCAAAAGCCAGCGAGCACCCAAGGGCATTTGAGGTTGTTTCTCAATTGACAAAGACGCTAGTTGATGCTAATAAAGATTTACTCGAAATACAAAAGAAAGTAAAATCTCTCAGAAAAGAAGATGAATCCAAAGGTCCAAATAATGTTACTAACGCACTATTCGTAGGAAGCACTTCTGAGTTACAAAAATTAATTAAAGGCGATAATGAAGATGTATGATTATAAATGTAATGTAGTTAAGGTAGTAGATGGCGATACTGTAGATGTGGACATCGATCTAGGGTTTGGTATCTGGATGCGCGATGAGCGTGTCCGTGTCATGGGAATTGACACTCCTGAATCTAGAACTCGTGACTTGGTCGAAAAGAAGTTTGGTTTAGCTGCTAAAGAAAGGCTCAAAGGGTTACTCGGAAAAACATCAGTCCTTAGAACGCAAGTGAGTAAGTCTGGGGAGGACATGAAGGGGAAATTTGGTCGTATTCTTGGCGACTTTGATGTGTACTGTCATGACACTGATACTTGGCGCCCAGTTACTCAGGTTATGATTGAGGAAGGTCATGCGGTTGAGTATCATGGTCAAAGTAAAGATGACATCAAAGAAGCACATCTCGCTAATCGCGAGCGGTTGTGGGAAGAGGGTGTAGTTTCACGTGGCTAGTGAAACATACAACGGAAATCAGCTCTTAAAGCGCAAAGGCGTTCAGATACAATGGGAGCATGATCATGTAAAGGAATTTATAAAGTGTTCCTCAGACCCGATCTATTTTGCCGAAAAGTATATTCAAATAGTACACGTTGACCACGGGTTGATACCCATGAACCTTTATGATTATCAGCGTGAGATTATTAATAAGATTTCTCATAATAGGCGTGCTGCTGTTGTAACTTCCAGACAGGCTGGTAAGACCACAACTGCCGTGGCAGTTATCCTACACTTTATACTTTTCCAAGAGCATAAGACTGTGGCGCTCCTAGCCAACAAAGGTGATGCTGCCCGTGAGATTCTTGATCGTATCAAGATTGCGTACGAAGCATTGCCGCAGTGGATGCAACAAGGTGTAGTTGAATGGAACAAAGGTTCTGTTCAGTTCGAGAATGGTTGTAAAATTATTGCTGCTGCGACTTCTTCATCTGGTATTCGTGGTAAGTCGGTATCCTTCCTATATATTGATGAGACTGCTTTCGTAGAGAACTGGGATGAGTTCTTTGCTTCTGTATTCCCAACAATATCATCTGGTGATACTACTAAGATCTTACTAACGTCAACCCCAAACGGATTGAATCACTTCTACAAAACATGCGAAGGCGCAAAAGAAGGGACTAATGGATATGAGTTTGTCGAAGTTTTGTGGAAGGATGTTCCAGGAAGAGATGATAAGTGGAAGCTAGAAACCTTACAGGCGATGGACTTTGATTATGAAAAGTTTTCCCAGGAATATGAGTGCCAGTTCTTAGGGAGTTCGGGTACATTAATTGAAGGCAGTAAGCTAAAATCAATGGTAACTAAAGAACCAGCTATAGATAACGGTACGATGAAACAGTATGAAAGGCAACAAGATGGCAGAGCATACGCTTGCGTTGTTGACGTTTCTCGTGGTAAAGGATTAGATTATTCCGCATTTCAGATTATAGATGTAACTGAAATGCCATATAGGCAAGTTTGTGTGTATAGAGATAACTATATCACTCCAGCAGAATATGCCGAAGTAATATATAGAGCGTGTAAATCGTATAATGACGCAACAACCCTGATAGAAATTAATGATATTGGTGAGCAGGTTGCTGAGTTGCTACATTTTGAATTTGAATATGAGAACATACTGTTCACCGAAAGCGCAGGAAGATCTGGTAAAAGAATATCTGCTGGATATAGTAAGCGTTGCGATAAGGGTATAAGAACAACAAAAACAGTTAAGTCGGTTGGCTGTTCAATTTTAAAACTTTTAATTGAACAAGACCAGTTGATAATAAATGATTTTCAAACAATAAAGGAATTGTCTACATTTTCAAGGAAAAGAAATTCGTTTGAAGCTGAGTCGGGTGCGCATGATGATCTGGTCATGTGCCTTGTTTTATTTGCTTGGTTGTCTGATCAAGCATACTTTAAAGAAATAACAGACATTAATACACTGATTGAGTTAAAAGAAAAATCTGAGAAAGAGATGATGGACAATTTATTGCCATTTGGTTTCCATGATGATGGACTTCCAGATGAAAATATTATTGAGTATCCCACGCAAGAGCCATTTGATGTTAATGGGTATGTGACTGCTGGGAACTTTGACAATTACTAAACATCAGGTTTTTATAAATATCATCAGTTGAATAACTATAAAAACTCTATTTTTTAAGGAGAATAGCAATGCCTTTCCAAGTAAGTCCTGGAGTTAATGTAAGTGAGATTGATCTCACAACGGTAGTGCCTGCCGTAGCAACCACAGAAGGTGGTTTAGTAGGTCAGTTCCGTTGGGGTCCAGCTGGTACACGTGTATTGGTTGATTCTGAAGATCGTCTTGTAAACATTTTCCAAAAACCCAACAATAATACTGCTGAGGATTTCTTCACAGCAGCAAACTTCTTAGCATACG
>Ga0181419_1000779_pt1 | contig 10938 bp, 14 predicted proteins | sample 42SPOviralmetaG_FD_130144 | JGI IMG/M metagenome (GOLD analysis project Ga0181419, IMG submission 130144) | Marine viral communities from the oligotrophic San Pedro Time Series (SPOT) site, San Pedro Channel, CA, USA - 42 SPOT_SRF_2013-04-24 | ecosystem: Environmental > Aquatic > Marine > Strait...
GTAAAACTGTTTGGATTTGTTAAATACTTATGATAAAGATATTTTTGTCGCTTGACATTCTCCAACATCATTAATTTATCTAATTTAGCACCGTTTCTAGGGGATTTACTACATTTATGTGAGTATTGTAAATGTTCTTGGAACTCGTCTTGTGATGCGAATTTCTTACGGCAACTTTTACTGGAACATTCTATTAAATCTGTTCCAAGTGATTTGGCTTTATGTTCTTTACTAACCATGTGTTTGGTATATGAGGTTGATTTATAAAACTGTTGTTCGCAACATTTACAGTGCCAACCCTTTATATTTCTTAGTAGTTCTATTAATCCTTTTTTTTGTCTTGTCTTTGTACTGTTAATAACTTTAGGATTACATAGTGATAGACAATATTTTTCTATCTGTTTAGATTTGTTTATGTGTTGTACAATTAAAACTATATCTAAATCATGTTCGTTCTTTAATATCTCATAATCAACGGCTGCCATTTATAATAGTTATTATAAATTAATCTTTAAATACATTCAATTTCATTCATTCAATTTTGAACGAGTGTTTTTAAAAGTGAAGATTCAATTGTGAATGAGTACTTTTTAATATTTAATAGTTTCAAAAACACAAAAACATAAAAACATAAAAACACTCATTCACTTGGATTTTATAATTTCTTATATTTGAGAGTCCTTTGAATTCTGTCAAATCTTTTTTTTTGGGTGAATTTCAATAATTCAATAATTCAATAATTCAATAATTGAAACTTTTTTTATATAAAAGAAATATAAGAATATAGACAATTACAAAATATAAAATCTATTTAATTATTACAAATTATAAATTATAAAAGATATAGAATTAAAATACAATATTATTTTATATTTAGTTTATATAAATGAACCAGGAAGAAATCTTTGAGACTGGTGGGAAGGAAACAGAAGTAAAAGAGATTAATGATGAGGAAACAACAGTGGAATTACCCGAAGAACCAAAGAAATTTATAAAGGAAAAAAAGAAGAGGAAGCCGTTATCGGAAGAACAAAAAAATAGGTTAAAGGAACAATTAAAGAAAGGTAGAGAAACCAGTTTAGCAAATAGGCAAAAGAAGGCAAAACTAAAGGCAATAGATAAGGAAGAGAAAATAACAGCCGATGATGAAAAAATATACAACTCTATTAAAAAGAAAAAAGAATCTACAGTAGATAATTCTAATTTATTAAATGAAATAGAACTATTAAAACAAAAATTAAAAGAGAAAGAAGAAAAAGAGGTGGTAGAGCCGCCACCAAAAAAGGTAAGAAAGCCAAGAGCAAAAAAAGTCGTAGAAGAACCTAAAAAAGACGTAGAAGAACCTAAAAAAACCTACGCAAAAAAAGAAAAAGTTGTAGAAAAACCACAACCACCACCTCAACAACCTAAACCATTAACAGCTCGGCAAATAGCGGCGATGATGAAAAACCTACGCTAGTAAATCAGCATCAGATTTAGAAGCTTTAGATGATGGATTAATACTGGCATAAACTCTCGCAAAACTCCAAGACTCTTTAGTCATATTAGGTCTAGATGGTCCTGTGGTTTTAAATGCTCCAGTACCTCTATTATAGATCTTCTGTAATATACTTTTTTTAATACCACTTAGTCTAGCAATATCATTTAAACTATTTGCTTGATTTAATTTTTGTCCATGTTTGCGATTAAATTTCATTTTATATGTGTCAACCATTTATTATTATAAATTATTTTTTTTTTAATTTAATTTTAGTATGATAATACTCTCTCATTTTTAGTTTTATTTTCTCTTTATTATTTTGATAGTATTGTTTTTTTTGCTGACTAATCTGAAGTTTATTATCTCTATAGTATTCGGCTGGTGTGCGAAGAGGTATTTTAATATTAACACATTTAGTTTTAAGTATCCATTCCTTTTCTTTTAAAGATAATTCTATATTATTATGACAAGGGTATTCTTCTATTAAATGTATCGTAGGATTAATAAAATCTTTAGTTCTAGTGGGGTTAAGGGGGTGGCGATGATGATGAAATCTATTAAGCAGAGAATTGGTCGTGGCACCAATATAGACACGCTTTGTCTGCCCACAAACCACTTTATATATTTTAGAATTTTCATAATTAACCATAATTAATATTTTCTATTAATTTAATTTAAAGAAAAAAACGAGCTTCCTTCATTTTAAATGAATCTCGTTTATCACTGTTTTTATAACGATTAGGGTAGGCATTAAATCTATAATAAATAGATTTTATAACAATTTTTTTTTCTAATAATTTGCGTTTTTGCAGTTCGCTGAAGATCGTCCTACAGAATTTTAAATCATTATTATCAGTTATAAATCTAATGAGATTGCGATAAACAGAATACCTTTGATAACCTAAATTATAGATATTCCTATATTTAAAATATAATATAACCAATTCTATATAATTATTTTTTATGTCTTGGTCTTTTTTGGTAATTGCCATTATAATTATATTACCTTTTTAAAAATAAATTTTAATCAAATCGTACCGTAATTTTTGTTTTAACTCTTATACCATCTTTTATTTTAGTTTGGCCTCCTCCCATAAACTTATAATATTTATTATTATACCAACATTTTTCAGTTGGACTAAGTTTTTTTGCCCCTTGTTCTTTTATTTTTTTAACTAGTTGATTCCAAGTTATAAGTTCTTGTTTAACCCTTCTCTCTTCTAATAGTAGTGTTTGTTGTTTTTTTACTTTAGATGATTTGGAAGCACACTTATGGCTATTTAAATAGTGTTCGTTTATATCTTGTTTACCAAACTCTTTACCACAGCCACCGCATTTAATAATGTCATCACCATTTTCTCTTGCGATGTGGATTTTACTTTTTTTATGAGATTCCATACTACGCATATTAATTGCTTTAAAATTACATTTATTACATTCCAGTCTACCTTCTCGCATGTATTTAAAAGTATTTACAACACTAATGAATGTTTTTCCAAGATTAGGCTTACTCTTCATTTTTAAATCGCTATACATTTTTTTTAATAATTTGTTGTTGGTTTCATTTACCATTTCTTCCGTAATAGATAATTGTTTTAGTTCCGAGATATAGTTTCTCATATCACCTTTAGACATATAATTCATAATCGGTATAATTATATATCAATTTTTAATAATAATAAAATAAACATTTTAATGAGGGGACAGCTTTATTTTTGCCTTGCCACCTCAAAATATACGATGTGATGCCCTGTTAGATCGCCAGTTCCTTCCAACTCTATTTGAAGATTCTGATTGGCATTTACGAAAGGTACTGGAAGCCCGATGAAACGAGTTCTTACTCCTTGTTCTTGAGTACCTTCGCTATTAGGTAAATCTCCTTGTTCACGACCACTTAAAACAGTAAATTCTCTTTGTAAAATAGAATGTATTTTTTCGCCATTATTCATAAACACTTGGGAAATTAAGTCAAAATGTTTCGGTGAATCTACTTTAATTGCGGTAGGTGTTTGTTCTTTATTATCTATGGTAAATCTATATTTATCAAGATTTGCTTCATTACTTCTCACACCATTGGAAAAAAACATAACATAAACATTCTTACATGCCTCTGGTATTTGGTACATTCTATTTGCGGTTGTTGCTACTGGATAATTGTCTTCATTACTTAAAAAGGTTGTATACTGTAAAGCTTGGGGTGGTGCTGCTCCACTATTATTAACATAAGCGACTAACTGAACTCTTTCAATAGAAACCGATTGGTCAGTGGTATTACCATCTATCTTATATGTTGTAGCTTTAATTTCCGTTAAGCTTTGTCCTGAAGTGGTAATTGTAGCGAGAGTCCCACTTAATGTTAATGAAACACTACCATCGGCGTTATGAGTAATGATATTAACTTTTAAATCATTCTTTAGTGCGGCATTCGCCGTATGATTTTTAGATGATAATTGTAGAGGCATACCGACATAATATGGTATATTAATACGATTCATATATTTATGTTTGGTTGTTATAAGAACAATATTTTGCCCATCGGCAGTAGCTTGGACTGGGTCAAAATCACCCATAAAAACACCAGTTTCGTCTTCTGCTAAAACACCAGCATAATTTACTACAGGAATATGTGGTTTTAATTTATTAAAATTCATCTCTAGATGGAGACGGGTGTTTCCATACATATCAGTTGAATAGGAATCCGTTTTACAACAATTAAAAATTTGTTTAAGTGGGATATTAATGTCTTTAAAAGGATATTCTCTTGATGGTGTGGCACCTACTTTGCTAAGTTCTACATATTCCGAAGTTTTAAAAGAACTACTTTTATTCATAGAGTTTATTTTTCCTAAATCATGTGTTTGTTCGGCAATATTATTTCTATAGACTGATAATGTATTGCGTAGCATATCTACTTTCCTAATGTCTTCCAGTTTCCCACGATTTTGCGAATGTAATGACGCATTTTTAACTAAAACCGAAGTTTCTGGAAAGGCAATTTGCTCTAGTAGCAACGCTCCAGTGCTTGTGGTGTCTAATGTCAACGAAACCGTTTTGTTAAGAACAGAACCAGCGGGTGGCGAGACGCTATTTGCGGTATCTTTTAAAACTCCAGCATTACAAATGACTCGTACGGATACATAAGAACGGCTTAAATCTAAGACGCCCATCCCGCTCGGAATATCAATGTCTACTATACTCTTATTACCAGTTGTATCGTAGCTTCCTTGGTTGCTATCCAATCTAATAACTTCGTCCATATATAATTTAAAAATAAAAAAATTTTAAGTTTTATTTTACTTTTATTTAAATTCCAACCTGAACCGCATAATTTGCTGATTGGGTTTGTGGTGATGGTATAACCGATTGTTGATGGTGCGACTTTATAAACAAACCACCTACAATAGAAGCAATACCGAGAGCGGCTGTTATACCGATATTAATTGGATCTACATCTTCAGCTGCCGATAATTTGGCTGCGGTTTTTACACCAGTAAGCACATCTTCGCCAACATCTTCTGTAGCACTTTGTACGACAGCCCTCGCACCACTTTCCGCTGAACCTTCTAATTTACTGGCGGCCTCTCCAGCGTTTGTAAGGTCTTGAGTAGCAGCCGCCGCTGGTTGAGCCGCAGTTGGTAAAGTCTGTGGTAAACCAATTTCTACTGTGGCACCAAGACCGCTATTTGCCACACTGGTGACATCTTCTAATCCAGCAGTTGAGCCACTTGCTACGTCATTTGTAGCGGTAATAGCCGCTTCCTCGGGTTCCGCTGCGATACTTGTGTCAGCGTCATAGGCGGCATTTGGTGTCTCGCCATTTGCCATAACCCTAGGTTGGACTGCCCCTCTGATTCGGTTGCTAATAATGTCCACCCCTCTCGCCATAATATCTCGTCCATCACCTCTAGCGGTTGCCTGAGCCAAACCATCAACTTCTTCGCTACTTGCTCCTTTAGATTTTGCGATAGCAGTAAATACCTTACCTATAGCGTGTTGGGTAAAGAAAGCCCCAGTCCCTTCAATGGCACTTCTACCAGCTTCTGCTACATCATTAGTTACTTCATCACGAACTGGTGCTACATATCCTGCTACGTGTGCTGAGTTATTTAAATTTTGTTTTAACGAAGCATAGGCACTGGAATCCATATTATTATATATAAATAATATAAATTAAATATTAAAAATTTTATATATAATGATTCTAACCAAATGATTATTGCCGTACCTTCATTTAAACGACCTTTAATTTTTAAAAAAAATACTTACCAATTAATAAACGATTTGCCTTTTGACAAGTATTTATTTTTAGAATCGGAAGAAGCCCAATCTTTATATGAAACAGAAATAGATTTATCTAAATTTAAAATAGTAATAACAGATACAACTGGAATAGCAGAAAAAAGAAATTTTATGAAAACTTTTTTTTATAATTTTAAAAAAGATTTAAAAATCTTATATTTAGATGACGATCTTTTGCGATTTGAAATTAAAGAAGATAATAAAACAAAACCAATAGATTTAATTCATTTTTGTTATGAAGGATTTTCATTCTGTGCTAAATACAATTTAAATATTTGGGGTATTAATACTTTAACGAATGGTTTATTTTTAAAAGATACCCAAACAACTAATTTACGCTATATACAAGGTGGCTTTATGGGGGAAGTAATAAATTCTTGTTGGGAAACCTATCCTTATACCGAAATTGACCATTATGAAGATTATGATTTTACATTACAATACTATTTACGAGATGGAGGAGTTGTTAGAATGAATAACATTTGCCTTATAACTAAACCTTGGAACGATGGGGGTATTAATGAATCGCTAGGTGGTTTGGAAAAGAGAAAAGAAACGATGAAACCGAATGCCGATTATTTAATAAATAAATATGGTATAGAATTTTTAAAAGTAAAAGAAAAAAAATGGGGAATAGAACCCCAATTAAATTATAGACATAAACACGATATTAATATATGTATACCATCTTTAGGTAGAGCAAAATTGCTTAATGAAACAACAATGGAACTAATAAGACATCTTAACTTTCCTATATATATCTTTTTAACGAATCATATGGATTTAATAGAGTATAAAAAAATACTTGGTAAAAATATAAATTATGTTTTAGATAATAAAGTCGTTGGGATTGGAAATGTACGAACTAAAATTCGGAATTATTTTCCAGCGGGAACTAAAATAGTTATGATAGATGATGATATAATGGATATATGTAAAGCCAATTCGGATTACCCTTTAAACCTTTATAGATTTTTTAATAGTGTGTTTAAAACGATGTCTTATGAAAAAGTAAAATTCGCAGGGTGTAATCCAGTTAGTAATGAGTTCTTTATGAAAGAGGGTTATACGACCAACCTCAAGTACACAGGTGGCCATCTTATCTTTGAAGTTATACGAGAAAAAGAAGATAGAATAGAAATAAAGGAACGACACTTTGAAGATTACATAGCCAACATAAAATATTTTATAAAGGATAAGAAACTATTAAGGTGGAACGATATATATGTTAAGACGAAGTATTATAACCCTGATGGGGGTATATGTCAACAATATGGTGGTTTAGATAAAAGGTTGGAAGACGCTGAAAAATTGGCAATAGAATTAGAGGTCATATATAAGGGTTTCGTTAAGTCATATTTTAAGAAAGGTAGTAGCAGATGTCCACCGTGTTGGAATTTAAAATTAAACTCAAGGGCGGTAGCCGTCCCCTTGGTAAATGATTTAAAAGAAGAATAAATAATAAATAATAAAAAAAAAATTGATTTTAAAAAAAAGAAAAATTAAAAATAAAAATGAGTGCGATTGATGGATACGAGAACTATGTTATTTTTGAAGATGGTAAAGTTATTAATACCATAACTGGAAAGGAAAAGAAATCATTTTTAAAAAAAAATGGATATTATACGATACAATTGTGTAAAAATAATAAACAAAAATATTTTTTGCTACATAGACTTCTAGCAATAACATTTATCCCTAATCCCGATAACAAAAAAGAAGTAGACCATATAAATAGAATTAAAACTGATAATAGAATAGAAAACCTAAGATGGGCTTCTAGAAGCGACCAACAAAGAAATAAAAATTGTTATACTAGTACTGGATTCCAATATATATATAAACAAATTAATAAGGAATGTAAGCAAGGATTTATCTACCAATTCCAAATTCAACGACCTGAACTAAAATATAATAAAACATCACTAGATTTAGAAAAAGTAATTAAATTTCGTAATGAATTCTGTTTAGAACACAATATAGAGATTAATGATACTGTTTAATTTAATTTAGTTTGCGTATCACTGCCAAAAACAGCTCTTTGTTTTATTAAATTAGGTGTTGCTATATATTGTTTCATTCCCCATTTATTAAACGATGTATCAATCGGTGCGATAATCGGATATTTTTTTATTTTATTTAGGGCATTCCTATTTATTATATAATTTCCACCAAAATGATCGCCATCAATATGAGAACAAAATTCATTTATAACATCAACTTTTGCTACTTTATATTTCCATTTTTTGTTCCAGACTTCTGTTGAACCTAAAAAACATATATCCCAATCCGACGGAAGGTTATTTATTAATAAATCTATATCATAATAAAAATAATTAGATAATATAGTTATATCATCTTCCATTATAATAGAATACGGTTTAGTTATTAAATCTAAACATTTAAAATGAGATAGATAACAACCTAAAGCTCCTTTTGTTCCTATTTTTTTTATATTGTAATCTTTGCGATCTAAATTCCAACCGTTTATTCCTTCTATTATTTTATATTTAATATTTTTATAGGTTAAATGGGCTTCTATATATTTTTTTCTATCCAATCTCTCTTTTAAATTAATAATATAAATATCCATTATAATTGTTGTAGATTATATTTATTTTTTATTTAATCTTTGTTTTATATATGGCGATCTATATAGAGGGTGATATTCACGAAGTCATTAAAACAATAGAAACCAACTCAATAGATTTAATTTATAATAATCCACCTTTTGGAACAACATCTAATGAATGGGATAAATCATTAAACTGGGAAGAACTATGGAAAGATATATGGCGTGTTCTAAAACCTAATGGGGTGGCGGTTATACACGCTTCTAAGCCTTTTTCTTATAAATTAATTCAATCGCAAACACCTAAATATAATTATAATTGGATAAAAAAGGAACAAACTAATTTTTTTCTCGCAAAAAAACAACCATTAAGAAAAGTAGAAGAAATTTTTGTGTTCTATAAAAAAAAACATACATATAATCCCCAAATGATAGGTGATGATGTAATAACTACTGTTTGTGGAGCATCTAAAAAATATTATGGTGGTGAAGGGGGTGAAAAAAATACTAATGGTAATTTTAAAACTACCACCCATATTGGAAGATATCCAAACGATGTGTTAGAATTTAAAAGAGTAGTTAGAGGTGGTAAAACCATTAGTGATGATATGATAGATTTTTTTATTAAAACATACAGTAATGAAAACGATATGGTATTAGATATGACTACACATAATAAAGTTGTTGGTAATAGAGTTATTGCTTTAAAAAGAAAATTTATTGGGGTAGATATAAATCTTATTATTTAATTTATTATATTTATTTTTTTTTATAATTTTCAAAAAATACTAATGAATACCTTTTGCCTTTATAATCATTAACACCATGGTAATATAATGCTCCATTAAATATAACAGGTTCGTTTCTCGCATCTACTATTATAGTTTCATTTTCTTTCTCTATAAAGGTCTCGCCACCTTCATAATCACCAAAACAACATAGAACCGATTCTCCAATATTTTTAGAATCTATGTGTTTCGGACATTTAAAGTTTTTATTTAATTGTATTTGCGACCACTTAAAGGATGGAAAGTATAAATCGGCAAATTCTTTAAACACATCTTTTAAATGCGGATTTTCTGCGTAGACTTTTGTCTTCCATTTACCTGTTTCGTCATCGTATTCCCGATTACGATTTGGAGATAAATAAGATCGCCATGTTGTTCCAAATAACATAGAGCCTCCTAATGATGGTGGTACATTTAACATTTTCTTTCGTTCGGTGCCACTGTAGAAGGTAATCTCGTCTAAAAATTCAGTCATAATTGCGTTGTCACTAAACCAATCGCCGATAAAATATTTCATATAGGATTTAAATATAAAAAAAAATTGATTTTATTCTTTAGATTCCTTTGCCCTCATTATTGGTTCTAAATCACTATTTAAATATAAGTCTTTAAAGTCATTAGAATAATTTATACAGAGGAAATCGTGTTTAGTTTTCACATTGGCTTGGAACATATCAACGAAAGCCTTCTTACTTGGAAGGTAGTTGTGTTCGCCTTCTATCTTATCTATCTGGGATAAAGGTGTATTAAATATAAATATGGCACTGGCATTTTGTCTAATCATAGGTGTTATACTGGTGTAGAATTGCGACAATACTATACACGATATGAGCCACTTACGACCGTTACAAAACACTTTAGATAAGGCATTAAATCGGTTATTGGAAAACGCCCCACTAAACGATAAATCATCTAATATAAGTAATTTATGTTGTGGTGTTTGGTCTTCTGCCATATCTTCTTTATAATCTTCAACAAGACCATCGTATATAGATAATAAGAGGTCGTCAGTATAATCTTCATGTAGATTTTGATCTGGAATCTCAAATTGTTTAACTAATAAATCTAATTTATAATCGGCAGAAATAGAAGGGGCGAATATATGTATATTTTCTCCTTTAAACTGGTTTATGTATGGAAACTTTTCCGAAACCAAAAGATTTGTTAAGGTGGTATTTTTTCCCCCACCAGAACGAGAAATTAATAACATTCGTGTAGGTAAGTCAAATAGAGTTCCATTATCTATAGTATAAGAATCAGTAGGGTCTTTAATTTTTAATATCTTGTGGGGTTTAGACATTTTTAAAATTATATAACATTTTATTAATAATAATTATGAATGAAAATGATTATTTAGAATCTATGAACCAGCTTCAAGAAAAATATGATGCCTTTATGAAAGAAAAAGAAACTATGGAGGAAGAAATAGAGGACTTAAAAAAAAATCTGTCTTCTATGTATGGTTTAATAAGGGTATTGGACATTATGGCAAATACTTCGGTACTAGATGTGGACGAGAATTTATTATCGCTAATAGGTTTAACCCGATCGTTCTCAAGTGATATTTTTAATTTATTTATTCTAAAAAAAAATAGTTAATGATTAAAAAATATTAAATTATTAAATATGGACGAAATTATAAAAAATATGGCGAATGAAGCCTTCACTTTAAAAACTGAAATTAAAGAAAATGATTATATTAAACTAATGGAAGTGTTAAAGGATATGTTTAATTATATTACTCGCAGATCTTCATCCAAAGAAAAATATGAATACTTAACACGCATTATTATTGCGAC
>Ga0181419_1000786_pt1 | contig 10880 bp, 17 predicted proteins | sample 42SPOviralmetaG_FD_130144 | JGI IMG/M metagenome (GOLD analysis project Ga0181419, IMG submission 130144) | Marine viral communities from the oligotrophic San Pedro Time Series (SPOT) site, San Pedro Channel, CA, USA - 42 SPOT_SRF_2013-04-24 | ecosystem: Environmental > Aquatic > Marine > Strait...
ATGCCTGATGCGCCGATGGCCTGCATTAGTTCTTTCTGTACCTTAGTAGTCTGCGAGTAGACTGGTGACACCCAAAGTACCTTCACTGGTCCGTTGTTAATCATCCAATACAGAGAGAGGTTGATCGCCATTAAGGATTTACCAAACTGACGACCAACACAAGCGACATGGTATTTAGCTGCGCTGCCAATAATATCATTGACCATGTCTCTCTGTTTAGTATGTGGTGTGAAACCAGTAAACTTCATTTACTCTTCTATTCTGTTAACGTCATCATTTATATCTGGACCGAACTCAAACTTAATGTTCTTAAATAGATCTTCTCCATCTTGACCAGTTATCTCTTGTCTTGCTAACTTAGGTATAATGTATTCAGATAGCTTTAGCATTAGTTCCATTGCTTTTGCTGGATCATCATGGCTTACTTGCATTAGCCACTTATTCATATTATCTAAGTTATCTTCTGTTAACTTTTGATATGCCTCTCTAATAAGTTTTGTATTCTTATTCTTTGTGCCCGGTTTTCTGCCGGCTCTGTTAATGTTGTGGTCTCCACCTCTAAACTCTCCCATCTTCTTTAAGTGTTTTATTTAAGGTTTTAATTGTTTGTTTAGCTATCTCAAAAGACTTAGCCTTAATCGTAGCTACTACAAAATCATTCTCTTTTAGAGTGTATTTACCTGTCTTGGTTTCGTATACTTTGTATGTTTTCATATTTTTCTATTTCAAATTTTAATCGTTTCTTAATGTTTAGTACACAACGGCCACATGACGTTACAGGCTTATTCTCACCTGTTATTCTATTGTAGATGTCAAATATAGTTTGCAGTTGTGGTCTATCCATTCTAACGTTGCCTAATAAGACGTAATTGTCTTTTAACCAGTTGTAATCTTTTTCTATCATAATAGTATTTTTAAATATAGTTCTGATATAATAGAGGCTAAGGCAGCATAAAATATGCCTACACCTCCACTTAGAAATATAAAAGGTCCGACACTTAACCAAAATGTCATACACATATTACATTTACATGGCTTATCTGGTAGCCAGTCCCATCTTGATAAGAAGTCTGCAGCCATGTGACCTAAGCCTGCTGCTCCTAATATACTAAGTATTATTTCCATTGTTCTATTCTTGTTTTTATGTATTCCTTACACTCGTTTACGGCTTGACTAATAGACGTTCTCGGTATCTGTGTGATTCTACTCAGCTCAGAGTAATTGGGTTGCTCTAACCACATCTGAAATAGTTTAACTCTAAACCACTGTTCTATTGTATCTGCTTCCATGTCTTCCATTATACCCTTGACTGCTTCTAAGTTTGCACTCCACGTAATTACATTAGTAAAGTCTTCAGGTAATGTACCATCGATTGCATGTTCTAACTGTGCTTCATATTCTTCAAAGTCTCGTTTAGCAGTAGAAAATGCATTATAGTGGTGTTCCTTACCATCTACCCATAAGTTACTAATATCTTCATAAGATACAAGATCGCCTCCTGCACCACCTTGGACATATCCTTGATTTACTTTAAGTGGTACTTTTTTGCCATAACCAGTCTCTTGCTTAGACCATGGGGAAGTACTAGAGTAATAGTTTCTATGCATAATACCACTAAAGAATAACTTAGCCTGTTTCTTTTCTATTAGTTCTTCTGCTCTAGGATGTTTAACAAAAGCTTCCATAGCATAATGTGCTAACTCTTGATAAACATGTCTATCAGATGTTTTAGTTATTCTTCTTGCAATATGTACAATTTCTTTATAGTTATTGTCAAAAAAGTTATTTAATGTCGTATTCAAATTCTTCTAATATATCTTTTATTATTGCGCACTCTTCGTAGGCTTCATCTCTCTCAGCTATTGTTAATCTAAAATGTAAGAGCGCTAGTGCTTCACTAACGTCATTGTCAGCTTCGTCTAAATACTTTTCCAGCATTACATCTCTGCACCATCGTTTCATACGTTTTGATGTGGTAAAGTACATTGACATTATTTTCCATTGGCTACTCATTTCTACCACTATACTCAAACAGATCTCTTTCTATACGATGCATAGGTATGTAGTGTGGTCTATCATCTAGGCCTAAGTCATCGTCTTCTACTAGATTCCAGTTAGAGCAACCTAATAAGTAAGCCCATCTGTATATGTAGCGTGGGTCTTCTATTGTAACAAGTTTGCTATTGTTCTTTGCATTCTTCATATTAAATACAAAGTGTTCACGGTTTAACTTACCTATTGTACAGTAATTAGTATCTATATGCTCATATAAATATTCATGTAAATACTTGCTTTCAGTATTGAGTATACGTCTTATGTCGTAACCATACATGTCAATGCTTTTACCTTTAAGGTTATAGTTAACCCACATCTTACGTAGGAAAGCAAAGAGTATCATTACTCCTTCATCGTCTGTATGGACCCAGTGAGGTATTCTTACTTTTATCTTCATATAGTATGTATCAGTCTAAGCAGGTAAGGATTTCAGATTGGCTGGGGGAAGCGTTTAAAGACGCTTCACCCTTAAGACTAGTTTTATTTAAACTAGTCTTATTGTTAGTATTATAGTTGGACTCTGAGTCCATACATAGTGGACTCTCAGTCCGTAATGTATCAGTATTGTGGACTCTGGGTCCATAATGTAAGAAATCCTTTATCTTCTTACCATCTGTCTTTCTAATCCAACTACGACCTCTCTTACCTGCATTTGTAATTAAGTCCCACTCTATTAAATCGTCAAAACGTCTCTTAATAGTTTTCTCACTACATTTAAGTTTTTTGGCTAATAATTCATTAGACATAAAGAAGGGTTGTTTGTTACGGTTGTAACTTTGTACCCACGACAATATATGTATGTGATAAATGTCTAGGTACTTACTTTCGTACAGTCTTTCCTGTACTTGAATAAAATGGTTTTTCATTATTATTGTTTTTTGTTTTGTTATTCATGTTGGTTGTTTATTTTATTTTATTATTATTATATGGACTCAGAGTCCATTGTTTCACGTTTATTACGTTTACCTACAAGACCATTAGCTCTACGATAATCTCTAACTGGTCTCCAGACTCTACTCTGTGTAAGGCCAAGTCTGTTTTGTATCTTTGTAGTACTAAGACCAGATTGATATAGACTAATAATAATCGCATCAGTCTCTGCTCTTGTCCATACTCTTACTATCTCTTGACTCGTAGGTGTATATTCACCAGCAGCTCTACGAGCTCTCCATCTAGCATTATTCTCTTTTGATGTAACCCACTGTAGGTTCGTGTAGTGATTATTCATCTTATTACCGTCTACATGATCTACGTTAATAGTTCTATCAATAGTGTTAAAAGGATTGTCACAAAAATACATTGCTACTAATCTATGTACGTATTTGCTTGGTAAGTCGTTTTTACTTAAGGCAGCATATCTACTACCCTCGTGACCGCCTGTTAGACTAACGCTAACCCATCTAATATCTTCGTTATAGTTATTAGTTACCTTTACGTTACCCTCGTCTGAGATCCACCAGTATCGTTCTCTGCCAGCTTTTCTATGTGGTCCTCCGGTCTTAGTTGTGTGGAAATGTTCCCATCTTTCTTCTGTGTTCATGTTGTTTATTTTATATTTAGTTATATGTTATATATCGTCTAAGTTTCAGAAAAAAGGAGGATTCCTATAAAAGGCCGAAGGGCCCTCGAATGAGGACCCTTCTATATAATAAAATATAATAAATAAACAACCATGGATAAGTTAAAAACAATATTCATGATTTGGCAAAATTAATTAATAAACTAATCTTACCTATTATATATCGCTATATAATTTTGTTTCAGATTAGTTAATCTTCTTTAGAACTGCACCGTGATCAACATATGTTACACCAGTATTAGTAGCTTGAATACAAGTTCTATTTACTAAGTAAAGATTTGATGTCCAGTCTGGACTATATGATTGAATACCTGCTGTGTTAACGCTACCATCTACATCTGTATAACCCATTCCAGTAACTAATTCTGTACCATCACCAGTACCGTCTGCTACATTAACATATAGATTCTTTTGGAAACCTATCGCCCAATTAGCATCTGATAGTGCTAATTGTCCCATGTTTACCTCTTCAGTTGCATTGCCACCAACAGTACCGTTAGTAGAAATCCAATATGCACTCCATATAGTATTAGCACTACTCGAAGCACTCATTGCACCACTTAACTGTAATATGTCTCCTGCAGCAAATGTATTAGCTGGGATTAAGACTGATGAATAAATAACATCACATCCACTTGATGAAGTACCTGTTGTTCTAGGCAGGCTAAATGACGTTGCTGCTCCTACTACATTTGAATCTACTTGTAAATTACCTGATGAGTCAATGTTAAGTCTTCTATCTGTTCCACCTGCATCTGACATAATAATACCACCTGCAGTTGGTGTACTGTCTGTTTGTACTTCTAATGCTTTTACTGAAACTGTATCTGCTGTTGCGGCAGTAACTCCATTACCTAGTGCAACCGCGTTGTCAGCGTTTGCTCTAGTTGATAAACCTAGAGCTACAGCGTCTGGATTGTTAGCCTGTGCATCGAAACCAATAGCAACACCAGAGCCACTAGCGGCCTGCTCTTTAGCATTCCATCCTAATGCAACACCACCTGTATTAGTAGCCAATGATCCTCGCCCGATAGCAGTTGTTGAATTACCGTTACATTCACTATCTCTACCTATAGCAATACCTCCAGCGTTTGCATTACAATCAGCATTTAAACCGATTGCCATACCTTCGTCCAGAGAACCTGTAGCTGCACCATTACCAATTGTAATACCTTGACCAGAATTATTATTTGCATTAACTCCTATAGCAATACCTGTTTTACTTGCTACAGCACCATCACCTAATGCGATAGATTGTGCTGCAGATGCGTTAGCAGCATTAGTTGTTAATGAAGCAGCTGACTGCATTGAGTCAGTACCTGTACCAGACTCTAGTCCTGCAGCTCCTCCACCACCACTTACCGCAGTGTTATCAATGTATAATTTACCTGTTGCATCAATATTAATTCTTCTGTCTGTTCCACCTGCATCTGACATTAAGATACCACCAGCGCTTGCAGTTGAATCTGTTTGTACTTCTAGTGCACTCACAGATGTTGTTTCTGCTATTGCAGCCGTTACGTTATGACCTAGCGCTACAGCTCCTGCTGCAGTTGCGCTAGATTCGTTACCGATTGCGATTGCGTCTAATGCACCTGCATCGTTATTAGTACCTATTGCGATTGCACCAGTTCTAAAACCACCAGCAGATGCTGTAGCACTTTCACCGATTGCAATACCCCAGCCTGTGGAATTTGCATTTGCGTCTTTACCTATAGCAATACTAGTAGAGTTACTAGTAGCACCGTGACCTAGTGCAATATCAAAACTACTTCTAGAGAATGCTTCAGCACCGATCGCTATTGATGCATTAGTACCTTCAGCTTTACTATCTTCACCTATGGCAATTCCACCACCTTCATTTACACCAGAATTTGCTTTTGCATTAATACCTAGTGCAATACCACCTTTTGTATTAGCAAAGTTATAGTCTACTACTTTATCTACTGTAGCGCCAACACCGATTGCGATTGCACCACCGTCATTGTAGTCATCAGTACCAGAGCTTACTTTAGACTCTGCATCTTCACCGATAACAATATCTCCTTCATGTGCAGTTACCGCAGCATTCGTTGTTAACGATGCATCTGATTTCATACTGTTTGTTTGTCCACCAGTAACTAAACCAGCAGAACCACCAGGTAAACCACTTACAGTAGAACCTGTAAAATCTACAGTACCACTAACAAAGTTAGTAGCTGTATTACTAATCTCTATATTTGTTGCGTTACCTAAACCATCTGTTACAGCTTTAGCAGTACCAGAGATAGCTCCGTTATCTGTTGTTTTTATCAGACCCTGATAACTTGAGTCTATTGAATTTCCTGTTAATGCAGCCATATTCTTGTTTTAATTATTTACGTTAGGGACCAAGTTCTAGTCTCAGCTTCCCAGTTATTTGTATTTGTATTCCATACGAATGGTATTTGTGGCGTTCCGTTACAAGCCTCATCAGCAATTGCGTACCACCATGTACCATTTTTAGGTTGTGTGATACCGTAGTAATTAGCTAGGGCTATAACCCAACTACCATTTACTGGTGATGTTACACCTAATTGGTAACATAATGTTTGTAACCACGAACCATTCACAATGGTTGTAGCACCTAAATGTATTGCGTATGCAGAAATCCAACTACCATTAAAAGGAGCTGTAACTGCACCGCCTGAGGCACACTCTACGTAGTCTTTTGTTACTGATTTTATATCCATCTACTTAGAAATATAATTTTACTTTTTGTTGTTGATTTTTTTCAGAGCAACTTTAAGTTTGTTAATGTTTTTAACCGTTGCCATGGACTGTCGTGGAAGGACCACAGTCTGTGCATTCGCCGTATTTCTCTTCATAATATGATAAATTTGATCTACCTGTTACTAATCCACTAAAATATGGATTACGTTTATCTGGCATCATACCGTCTGTGCCAGGATTCTGATACTCTGGGAATAAGTTAGGATTATCCATAAAGTATTTTGTTAGTCTTTTACTGTAAAACTCTGTAGTATTTAACACTGTTTGCATAAGAAATTGTAATTCATCTAGAGTAGTAGGTGAAGTCTCTTCAGAAGTACCGTTAAGTACACCCTGATTAGCTATCTTATACTTAATGCTAGGTAACATTAAATAGAGTGCATATTGCATTAGAGTAGGTCCTACGTAGTCTTTCATAAGTAGTTCCTCGTCAGCAGTTAAGTTACCTGCAATAACACCGGCTTTAAGTCTATCGAATAGACGTGTACCTAATATGTTTTGTAAATATATGTCTTGAGCCTGTAGAATGTTTGGTGTAATCTCATTTAGTCTGACATTGTCATCTAACTGAGTCCATTGTTTCATTCTTTGCTCTGATACTAGTAATGCTGTTTGGCTCATATTATTCGTCTGCTATATTTGTTATGTCTTCTTGTAACGCAGGATCGTCAGCTTCAGTACCGATAATCATTGGTACTGGCTCTACTTCTAATCTTACGTTTAGTCCGTACAGACTTAAGATATAACTAAAAGTGTTAATAATTTTAGTTTGTTTTGGTCTTACTACTGTATTCATAAAGTGTGAGTAAGACGTAATAATTTCATCTGAGTTACTAGAGAAACCTGCACCGTCTTTAATACCTAATAAAAGTGGAGAAGTAATACGGTGTGCAGTAAGGATTCGTGACGTGATTCTTTGTTCAAGAGTTAAGTAATAGTCGTCGTTTGCATTCTCGATCGGTGTCACCTGCAGTTCTTTGCCTGGCTCAGAAAAGGCTAGAAAGAACCTACCCGCATTCTCTTCTCCACTAAATGTATCTTCTATTTCTCTATAAATATCTCTGCGCTCTTCTGGATTGGGTATTCCATTTCTAAATTGTACGAACATACTTGGTGCAAGTCCGTTTGAGATGTTTGCGTTGTGGAACCTTGACACCCTCGCATCAAGCTGTATATCATTAACACCACCAATATAAGCCGGTAAAGGATAGATCTCTTGGCCTGGGTTGTAGTCTTTACAATAATAGATTTGACTTGCGCTATCTTTTTTCGTATCTGTAACATCAAAGGATTTATATTCTACTGGTTTGTATTTTCTTATTTGTGACCAGTCACTAGAATAGTAATAACTATGTATCTTATCCTCATCATCTGGTCTACCTGATCTAACATTTGCAAATGGCAAGTGATAGATCTCTGCAATTCTTGTGCCTTCTTTATTCCACACTAGGTTTAAAGAATACCCACCGAATAATGTGTAGTCTAATGCAATCTTTTGAAAGACGTCATTAATAGTTTCGCCTTCAGTGTTAAGGTATTCAGTACCATATTCTGATACACCTTCGCCATAGATACCATCTCTAATTGCATCTATACAAGTGTGATTCATTGCAGAACTATCATATAGCTCTATAAGTTGTTGTGGAAATAAGTTGTCTACGCCAAACTTAATGTAGTCTTTTCCTCTTTGTTCTTGGATTACAGGTAAGTCTAATGCTTCAAACTTGCTACCTTTTATAGAGTATAATCCTTCTGGGTTTGTGTTTCTCATATTTCTTTTTAATAATTTGGACGATAAAATACTTCAGCGTCTCTATCTTCGTTACTAGATATGTATTCGACTTTCCCAGTGTCACCTCCAGGTTGTGTAATAATCTTTACAATGTCACAAAGATCGCCAAAACAGAAAGTATAATAACCATTATAGTGTTTATCTTTAAAGTCTGCAGGGAAAGGTACAACAATTTTAGCATATCTTTTGTTTTGTTCTTCTACATCATAGCCTGATACTGTGTAAATCACTTCTTGTGAGTATTGTGACTTTAAACTAAAATCACCTGTAATTGTACCAGGGTTGTTAATGTAAAAAATACCAGTTGTGCCTGTTATTGTTGTTGTCATATTAAAGTATGTGTTTCTACTTAGAAATATAAAAACAAGTAAAGTTGTCGGGATACATATAATATGCATAAACATGTAATATATGGTGATTTTGAGTGCACGAACCTACATCAACTATGTAGTTTGCGTGATCCACTCGTCATTAAGTTTCTTAAACGTATAAAAGAATTAGACTGGAAAGGCTATCAGGTATGGACGCATGGCTCAATACTTAGTACACGACAGGCACAGGATATAGACCTAACTATAGTCGGACCTAATAAACCTGCTCGTATAAACTACTTATTAGAACAATGTGTTAAGATAGGGTTTGATCTCTTTATGCAAGTAGATATAAAGTATTTAGTAAAAGGCCAGTTATATGACCATAGTAAAGGTATACCTGTTACACAAACTCTAGCACATTATAGACCAGAGATATGGATTAACGGTACTACACATAGATATGCACACCGCAAACGTGGTTTATGGGTTACAGAACGTAAGTACCCAATGACTAAATCACAGTACTCACCTCACTCGCCTAAACAGTTAATATAAAAAAAGGGTCCCTATTGGGACCCTTTCTCATGAGTGAATATTCGTCGATTTTTAAGCTTCGACTATGCTTCCCGTAACTTCGAATGATGGATTTTCTTCCATGCCTGAAATAGTTAGTTCGTAGCCGTTTCTATCACCGTATGCAGTACCTGAGACAGATGAACCTGCCGTCATGAATGCTCCTCTTGCAACACCAACAGAAAAATACTTATCGTTGTTGTCTTTAAACACTACAACCATATCAGTTGCTTGTGCCATTAAAAGGATTTGGTCTCTCTTAGATGCTTCCATTTTATTAAAAATCATCGTTAGAGCTTGGTCGTAAAATACTGTACCATTCTCTTGAGATACGTTGATAGTTTCTGTGAACGAACTAGTCTGACGTGGAACCTCAAAATCAAAGAAGTCACTAGGCGTTAAGGCGCTTCCGCCTACCGTAATAGCTGAGATTAAACCGTTAGATTCTGTAATTGATTCTACTGGACCGTTAGCGATAAAGATTTTATCGATACCACCATTAGAGTCATTACAATCTAAAGTAAAGCCAGCTGTTAAATTTGAACATGCCATAGTTTTTCTTTTGTTTTTTTAAGGTTATGCTAATCCGTTTGTACCGAATTGGTCTATCTGACTTACCGCGACGCCTAAACGCCATTTTGCGATAAATTTTACAACATCTTGTCCTTTGTCAAAAAAGAACTGTACTGTTGATGCGTCATCTTCTAAGCCTGTACCTGCAACAATCATTGAAGAAGGACCTGCTGCAACGTAATCAGAACCTACAAGGCCTGAAGTTTTTACTACTTTGATGTTAGCACCTGGTAATTCGAAAGATCTACCGTCGCCTTGGTCATAGTGGTAATAGTTTTGTGCAACTAATGCTCTTCTTAGAGTGTTAAAGTTAGCTGGAGACATGATCATAATTAGATCGTCTCTGTCTTTAGATGCTTCATTAACTGCATCAAAGATATTTAAAGCTTGCTCTACAGCGTTAGCTAAAGTGAATGCAGCTGGGTTAGCAGATACAGTCGCTCCGTTAGCGCCAGTTACTTGGTCTTTAATACCAGTTCCAGTACCGTCACCATCGATTAAGTATGATTCGTTGTACTTAGAGATTCTTTTTACATAGTAATCAGCGATTACCTCTTCGAAAGGTACTGATTCTTGGTTTGCTGCTGCGCTCATTCTTTGAGACAACCAATATTGTCTTAAATCCTCAGGGCAGAGGTCCATTTTTACTTGTTTGTCTCTGATAGTAATATCTACCTGAGAGAAATTTACATCTCCGCTTGGATTCCAGCCGCACGCGAGATCTGCCACGTTTAAGTCACCGTCCATTAAGTTAATTGCTACAGTTCCAGCAGAAAGTCCAGATCTTAAGTCTACATAAGACATAAGGTCAGTTTCTAATACTGCCTTTGCAATTAAATCCATAGACGTTTCGTCCGTGTACACTGATAATTGGGTTAAATCAAATGCCATAATAATTGTGTTTTGTTTTTAATTGTTTTTTGGTTTACTTTCTACCTTGTCTTAAAGCAACAAGTCTTTCGAATCTTGCTTCAGCTGTAGATTGTTTGTTAATTTTCTCTTGTGAGAAGGTATTAGCTACCTTTTTTGCTGCTGGTTCGTCAGCAACTTCGTTAAATCTTGAAGTTAGAACAGAAAGTTCTTCTTTTAGTTCTTTAATCTCTTCAGTGTAAGGTTCTAACATTCCAGCAATACCTTCTAGTAAGCCTTCTACATCAAAATCTTTTTCTTTTACGATTACTTCTTCTTCCTCTTCGAAAGTTTCTTCTGCTTCAGATACAGACTCTTCAGAGCCTTTATCTTC
>Ga0181419_1000790_pt1 | contig 10862 bp, 16 predicted proteins | sample 42SPOviralmetaG_FD_130144 | JGI IMG/M metagenome (GOLD analysis project Ga0181419, IMG submission 130144) | Marine viral communities from the oligotrophic San Pedro Time Series (SPOT) site, San Pedro Channel, CA, USA - 42 SPOT_SRF_2013-04-24 | ecosystem: Environmental > Aquatic > Marine > Strait...
AGTACCAAGGCTGGCAGGAACAAATGGGGAATACATCCCAAAGTCCATATGCTACTAGAAGTAAGTCTAGTAAAATGAACTTTAACTTTAGCCCTTACAAATTCCAGCAAGGACAGTAGTTATCGAATTGTTTGGCCAATGTTAATTAAGTTAGCATTGGCAATATTATTTCGCTTGGCAAGATCACCTACGCTTACGCCCATGCGACTAGCAATTGCAGAAAGTGTATCTCCACCTTTAACTGTATAAGCAGTAGATGCAGGTGCAGATTGAAGTGGTTGAGCTGTAGGATTTACTTGTAATGGAGTGGACTTAGGTCCTCCCATCGTGCCTCCAATATTCAAACCTTCTTCACCAGCTCCTGTATAAAAATTGAGATAATCAGGTACATTAGCTGCCACTCGCATAACTCCTTCAAGTTTGCCTTGTCCTGTGTCAGCTCCAATTGCATCGCTAAAAGCAGAAGACATTGCTCCGTTTAAATTATCTAAATATTCTTCAGGGTTAGTAGCTCTTGAAGCATTAAAGTCATAGCGTTCTTTAGGATCAATTGATGTAGAACCATCTGAATTATTCTTTGCATTAATGCGGCCAGCCACAAGACCAGATAACTTGCTGGGATAATCATCATAATCTACAGCAACATATCCATCTTTATTAGGACGTACACCTCTAGTTATTGCATTATCAATAGCTGTTTTAAAACTTTGCTGTGTTGCTTTGGAGTAATCTTCAGGATTAAATTTCCTATTATCACCAGACAGCGAACGAGTACCCATGTCTGCTGCATCAGCAAAAACTCCAGTGGGCAAACCTAAATTATCACCAGCAAACCTAAGTCCAGCAATTGCAGCCTGTGCTTGAGGGCTTCGCAATACAGGACGCAATAAAGCTTCAGTAATATTAAAACCCATTATGTTGCAAGCTATTTATTCTTTAGTTTAACACCTATCAAGCCGGTAGCCATCAGTTGTGCAGATAAAAAGCCCCAGTATGAAAGTGTATTTGCATTATTACGATGTATCTCCGCAGACTCTTTTAAATGTATATCACCAGTTCGCAAATACTCACGGTAATAATGCAGGGCCATGGGATATTCTCCACCATGTTTTGTTTCTCCCCAGAAAAAATACCAGCCTAAAGATAATGTACCAGTAAATCCACCAAGCAGTACCATTGATGTAAAAATGGCATTGATAAATTTGTTTCGCATTTGAAAAAATAAATGAACAAAAATAAACACAGGACCCGTTAGGGTCCTACTCAGCTGAACGTCCAAAGTCAAATTCAAATATAGCTCCTTGTAGAAATGGCTTAAGACAGAAGAGTTCTTCTTGATCCATTTCTCCTTGACCAGTCCATTTTTCTAATGTATATGACACAGCTGAATGGAGCGCACGAATAGCACGCTCATCAAATACACATGATACTGATGGTTCATCCATAGATATTATTATATCTAGTGAGTAGCCGCCCAGTTCTCACCATGGTCAGCAGATGCAGCCATTGGTACTCGCAGGTTGTAGTACTTACCAGCCTCAGGTGCTGCTGCTTCTAACAACCGTTTCATTCGATCAACCTCAGCAGGTACTACAGACATCTGTACTTCATCATGTACGTAAGCACAGCGTGTGTAGTCGCGGTCATAGGTAAGTCCCGCATCATCTAACATCTGCTGTCCAATTACCACCCATCGCTTGGAGATGATTGCTCCGGCAGACTGAAGTAAGAAGATGGGACTACTGTGCTCAGCACGACAGAATATAGGACGCCCATCAAGGCCCCTAAGACGACCAGTTGAGCGAACTTTAAGTTTAACTGCATCTACTAATGGCTCCAATCCAGGGATAGCGTCAAGGAATTTGCGGCGGAGTTCACCGCCAAGTGTTTTCTTCTGTGCATCTGACAGCTCAGGCTGCAGACTATGGCCAAGCTTTACGTCACCTGCACCATATATAAACGCATACGTGAGCGTCTTGACTTGTGTACGTGTACATCCAACACGGTCAGCATTCTGCTGGTGGATGTCACCGTTGACAACAACTTCAGCGAAGGAGCCCTGGTCAAAAGCGGCTAGATAGTGCCCTAACAGGCGCAATTCGAGTCCTTCAAGGTCAGCTCCGACCATTACATGACCAGGGTGTGGAACAAATAGTTCACGTGCCCACGGTGCACTTACCACCTGCCCCAAGTTGGGACCCCGATGCACATTTCTAGATGTTTGAGTAGCAAGAATGCAGCTGTGGTGGATACAGCTATCCCCCTCAATAGAGTTAAACCAAGAGTTGGTTCCCTCGGATAGCTGACCAAGCCACTTCTGTAATGTCAACAAACGGATAAACATCTCACATTCGTCATGCAGTTGCTGATTGCCAGTAGACAATGCAATGTCTCTTACTTCTGAGAGAGTTGCCTCATCAACTTTTGGCTTACCAGTCTCAGTAACTTTAGTGAAGCGTGCACCACGAAATGTTTGCAAAGCCCAGACAATATTTAGGCGTGACGTAGGGTTGAAGTCAGTCAAGCGCGTCATAGAAGCACCTGCTACATAGCCTTTCTTTTTATCAGCACGCTTTGGAGTAAATACCTTACCAGGTACGTACAGATAGATAGATTTGATTTTAATTGTTAGATCATCAAACTCTTGCTGCAGTTTTGTGCGTACACGTACAGCAGCCTCAGTATCAAATCTAAATCCACTTGCTTCCTGCTGAGCCATAAGCTCGGCCATCCGCATTTCAAGTGCAACGTAATCAGGCATCTTTTTCATCATCCTTGTTGAATCCAAACGTAAGTTCTTTCTCTTTAGCCGCCCTGTCTGCTCGGTTCTTGTGTCCAAGCTTTGCTACAGACTCCATAACCTTGAGACAGTCTTCTGTAGTAGAGCCATCAGGCATACGTGTGTGAACAATGTTAAAGAGCGGAAAGAAGATCTCCGCTGCCTCTGTCATTTCTTCAGAGTTGAGTGGATCTGATTTCTTAGGAATAGTCATTCATTCTCCTTTGCAATAGTTCGTATAGCTTTACTGTTACTTTTGTATCTTGGATGCAATAGTCAAGCATCTCAGGAGTGTAAGTAGACCAGTCATTACTGGTGTTCTTAGCAAAGTCTCCTTTGAAGCACTTTAATCTATAGCCCCATGCTTCTAGGCTATGTGAGCCGTAGAGCCTTTGTGGCATTCCAATAGGTCTTCTTTCAAAATCTCGCTCACTAATGTGAGGATAATACAAGCGAGACAAAGTAAGTGTGTCAAGGTAAGAACCTCTTGGTGCAAACTCTGGAAACTGTTCTTTAAGAAGTGGTACATCATATCCCAGAATATTGTGGCCAATAAGAACATCAGCTCGCTCAAGGGCTTTAACCCCTTGAATAACTGCACGTTCTGGTTTGTAGTCAAAGACTTCTGCTTCTTCTACATTAGCGATATCGCGAATCACAATACAGTGAATCGTAGAACCGACACGTAGTAAGCCAGTACTTTCAATATCAAATAATAGTTCAGTTGTCATGGATTGTTTCTACCGCTGGTTTATCTGTGGATGGATCTGGATATAATTTTTTATCAATTTTTCTATTGGCATGTTTGTTAACCGAAAGCCTAGGATCCTCATCTTCAAAATGAGGTTCAATAGCAATGTCTAGTTCACGTGCCAGCCGTGCTGCTCTACGGAATTCATCCTTGTAGTATGGCTCCCAGTCAGACGCAAGTACAACAATCTTTCTAATGCCCATGATGTGCGCCTGAAAAACAGATGCAGAGAAGGGGTATCGCGTTGAGTAAATAGTTGCACCAGTCATAGGAGTTCCGCGCTTGCATGCACCAGCAATGGCATAACAAACAGGATCTATTTCTACGTGAGAGTCCGTTAGGAGTGAGCGTCCATCACCCATGATCTCTCGATCACGAACGATGACACACCCACCAGGACATGATGGATGTGTTGAGGCAGCGCCAACAGCTTTAGCAATATCAATGAAATGTTGCTCCTTGTTTTTTATATAAGTGGGATCACCTTTGGGTGCTGTCATATCACATTTAAGAGTCGATACTCTTATATTAGGTAGTGAAACATATGATTGCGGATACATGGATTACATCAAATTTACTAAGGACATGGAAGAATATAATGATTGGAATCGTCTCGATGGTAAGCACTCGATCAATGATGCGTGGTTAGATTTTGGAACTACCGATCGTGTGCATAGTCCAAGTCATTACACAGCAGGTAAGCAGGAAGTGATTGATGTCATCGAAGACACCATCAAGAATGCACCTGATGTAACGCGAGGGATGCTTCAAGGACAAGTAATGAAGTACCTTATGCGCCTATGGCTTAAGGACAATCCGCTTGAAGATGCTAAGAAAGCACGTTGGTATCTTGATCGCCTGATTAGCAAGATGAGTTAACACCTTACAAATTTAAATATTCCGTTCTCACAAGTAAGAGTCTCATGTTCTTGCTTGTGCTCTAGTAGTTTGTTGATGATATGAGCAGAAGCAATAGAAGTGTGCTTGAACTCAACTGTAATGCCTTGATCAAATCCTGGCAACTCTGGGTCATACCATTTAACAGGACGTAAATATTCCCATGGGTCTAAGCCCTGAGAAACCCATGCATTCAACTCTTCTAATCGTTGTGCAGTTTTAATGATATGAGCTTCGTGGGCAATTTCAATAGGCACAGACTTGAATTCGTTATTGCTTAGCAGTGCATGCTTCCACATCAATGAACCATCCTTGTGGATCAAACGACATGGATGAACACGACTACCAGATGGCATCATATAGAAAGCATCAGGAGATATATGCCTACTCATTACACGTCTCCCCTATGCTCTTCGTAATGTTCTAGGTCTTTGAACCAGTTATCACCAGCATACTCATTGTATATAATCCTACCGATGTCACGGAAGGTGTTATGGAATAAAGTGACCTTATCAATATCACTAATGGTTGCATCCAAAGGTGGTCCATAGATTAATACATTCCAGGTTGAAGGGCAAACTGATTCAAAGCCCTTAGAAGTAGCTCGAAGTTGTTTAATGCGACGAAAAGGAATACAAACAGGATAATCCCATATAACCGGAGTCGCTCTGACGATTTCTGATGCACTAGTAAAAAATACAAAACTGTTTATATGGTTATTGCGATACTCGTTAATGGTTTTGTTTAACCACACTCGTGTATTACGCACTGCACCCTTAGGTGCTACCCATACATTCCCATGCCAATGTTCCTGGAGTGGGTTGGTCTCCAACGATGGAACAGACGTTGCATCTACCAATACCTGCTGAACAGGATCAGATGTTGGGTCATAGTCAATAGAGCCCATGACTTGACGAGCTCTTTCGATTAATTGAGGTGTTGGATAAAGAGGTAGTTTTAAACCACTCTCTTTAAGCTTAGCTTGTAAATTCTGCTGCGAGCGCTCGGAAGCCTTCTTGGCTCCCACCTGCTTCGACTGCAAATGTTCTTGTTCCAGCATCACTGATCAAGGTAATTAGTACATTTTTTGACCAGTCATTCTCATCAATTTCTTCCAGCAGTTTACGCAGGAACTCAACTACATCGGTGTCTTCATTCGCTTCTGCAGCATTAATATCTGCTTCTAGTGAAGTGCCTGACATAAAAGTAGTAGAGTCGTTGCACAGATTAATTACCAGTGACCCTGCACCTTCTGCAAGCACTCCATTTGAAGCGATATTAATTAAATCAGTAAGAATCAGTTCAGCAGTAGCAGCAAGAAACTTTTGCTCTTGCTCCTTCTCCTCTCCGAATTTGTCTGAATGAATTAATTGTTGAAGTAGATCTGTACGTCTAGACATAATGTAATGACTCTTTCAATAGGATAAGTTAATTAAAACTCTGATGTGGGATCTTCATCATTAGTTTCGTGATCTTCTGGTTGTTCAAACAAGCCTGGAGAATCAGGTTTCGTCTGACTGATGTGACGTCCGTTAAGCATATCTACCATGACAGCTTCAAAACGTTCATCAAACATTGAGTTTGGATTAAGGATCAGATCTTCCCGTTGATCCAGTCCTTCAGACATAGCAATCTTCTCCTGCTCTTTCACTGCTTGCTGGATCATATACTCAGCAATTTGTTGCCTTAGTGTATGCAACTCACATGCGAGCTCGAAACTTTCTAGATAGCTATCGTGGTCTACAAATACCCCAATATTTTGAGGAATAAGATGGAAGGGATTACAACAATACTTGTTCCCACAAGTAGTTTTAACACCAGTAAATCCGAGATCACCCCATGTAAACCACATCGCAACACGTTGAGGATGGTGCTGTGTCGATGATGAGATGCCATGCCTTCTCCATGCAAATTGAGGTTGCTTTGTTCTTTTGTTTATGCATCCGTTCCATTCCCAGCATTCATCTGGATCAGCCATGTCTACTAATGACCAGAACCTAAGAGCTTTTACTCGATTCTTTTTTAGTAACTTGGAAATATCAAAGGACATTCGCCCTTCACGTGCACCAGCTACGCAGCGAACACAAGCCTGGTGGCTGTCATAGCGCATGCTGTGGGAAGAGAATCTCCCAAGGGAATGTCCTGAGTAAAGGCAAAGCTCTCCCTCCTCAGCTGTATTAGACATCTGTTTGACGCGCCTGCCATAAGCATGACCGCCAACTTTTTTAGAAGGTTGAGCCTCAGCCATTAGAAAGATCCCTCAGGTTTTACATATGTCCCACCATGAGGTGGGTATTGATCTTCAGTGTCAAGTGATTCGAGTTGATTATTAATCATGTACTCATAACGAGTGGAGTTCTCATATTTAATTCGAACTAGTTTTGAGCTTGGGGTGTAATACTCTGGTTGTCCAACAACCAAAGCATTCATCCCATTAGTTTGCACACGGACACGCAGCCCAATTTTGATATCGGAAGCAAGCATATTAATACCTTATATATTGTTTAGTTTAATTAGAAGTCGTTCAAGATATGGGATTCATCTAAAGGATCATCTTTTGGACGTTGCCAAATACGTATCGATTTAGATTTACCATTAGCGTCTTTCCTGCTTGTTACCAAACGACGCCACCCCATTGACTGAAGTACATCAGCAACACGGCGTCCTTCACGACGTGACTGGTTGCGAGGGTCAAGCTCCAGTGCATGTGTAAGCACATCGGCTGCAGTGACCTCCTGCTTGATTGAAACGTAAGCTCCAATCTTGTCTAACCAAGGATCTGGGTCGCCAAATTCTTGGATGTATTCAGAGATCGCAGCAATCTCACCACTGTTGAATTCATATCCAACGCCGCTACGGTAAGCATGTACCGCCGCTGCCCATAGACTATCTCGTTCTTGCTCTAATTGCTTCCAAGGAATCTGAAATCCTCCTGCAATTTCTAGTGGAACGAATCGTCTATTGCCAGTACTGTCAACAAGGAATTGATTCCTATTGGTAGTGCCAATCATCACAAAGCGACGTGGCAACTTCGATGGGAGTGATGCATATGGATAACGAACCTCATCCACTCGACTTGTGATTAGGTTCTTGAAGTTCTCAATGTTCCTGACATTGAAGTAATTATCGATCTCAGGTAACTCAAGCAACCATGCCATATGCAGGCGGTACTGCTCTTTCATCAGAGTCTCCAAGGGGATGGTGATCTCTGCGAACAGGGCATCAGGTACCAAGTTTCTTGCAAACATGGACTTACCTACACCCTGAGCACCCACAAGAATGGGTAGCCAGGACATGGATGCACCTGGGTTGTAGGCACGAGCTACTGCACCAATCATCATGCGTTGCATGGCAAGAGTTGCTAGCTGATGCTTGTTACCTAGGAAGACTTCTCCAATACGGTCCCAATCTTTATGCGGGATCGCATGTGCTGCACAACTATCAAGGTACCGAGTGATCGGGCAGTAACCATTTTTACCTGCTGCGTACTGAATAGCTGACTTGATACGCGGCTCAGGAATGAAGACCCCGTACTCACAAGCAAGCTTGGTAGTCATGATGTCTAGGTCATTACCTTCGAGCTGAACAACTTTCCCGTTGGGGTCGTCATACTCAATGGCATTCGTAAGTCTGTTCTTACGTAGACCAGTCAAGATTGCTTTGACTTTATCTACGTCAGCCTCACGTTCTTTGGCAGCATCATCACTGCTTTTCTTTGGTCGTCCACGTTTGGCAACCTTTTTGGAATCCGGTAAGGGTTCCGGTTCAAACTGCATAGTTTCTCCTTTTGCTTGTCGTATAACCTCTTCAAAACTGACCAAAGGATCAGTCTCTGTATAACCAACTGCTCCACCAGATGCACCAAAGCGCACATCACGGGGAAGCTTACTAGTCCAATTAGGATCTTGCTTTTTTGCAAGCGAATACAGTTTAGTATGCCCAGCATATTTGCCGAGACCTTTCCACTTAAACGCACGAATGTTTTCTTCTTTGTGACCGTGGTGGCCACGAATGACCCAGTCAACCCAGTCATCAAACAGAACGCCACCTACACCAGCACAAGCTGCCATGACAGGCACGTAGTAAGACTCGTACTCATCGTCGTCAGACGGACGTAGGAACTCTCGAAGGAGCCACTGACATCGCCTTACGTCAATATCCTCACAGTCTGAATGTACAAACTCTGTAGGTTCGTCGTAATCAATGTCAGTCAGTAGGAATTCAGGTACCAATGCACCATCATTAAGACGATGACGGGTAGCTGTATTGCCATACCAAAGGCGCTCAGGCTTTTGTCCACAGTTATCTTTGAGATCATCGAGCTGCAGATCGGCAAGCAAACGGTTAACGATTAACCAGTAAGCACCACGATGCTGTCTAGAAGATTCAAGATCAATTTCTAATGCAAAGATCGCACGGAATCTGTGCTCTTCTTCTGTGTGACTTGCAGAAGTATAAGTAGCAAGGCACCACTCTTTAGCAGTTGTGGTTTCCCAAAACTTATCAAGAGTAGTGTCGCCATCAAAGTCAATGACAATGATGTTGCTACCAGCTGCATTATCTGCACGCCTGTGTCGATCAATAAAATGAGTGGCGCACCAGCCGTAGCCATGCTCCACCCATCCAAGTAGCCAGTCAATGCTGACTAATACATTTGACCAACCACGAGCAACCAGTTGTGGGTTGCTTTTATTTTGGCAGTTCTTATTGACTGCTATCTTCAGTATCTTTTGCACTCTCCATCTCATGAAATTGTTGGGCTCTTTTCAAAAACTTTGCTTCGAATCTGTCCAGCTGATCGGTATCTATAAAGATACCTTGAGAGGTTTCTGGAGTAGAGACGATAATCAAAGCTACATCACATTTATATCCTGTTCGTTCAGCTAACGCGAGGCGGTATGCCGCCATTTGCTGAGCGCACTTTTGATACTTCCTAAATCCACCAAAACCTAAGCGGTCTCCTTTCTCAGGAAACACAGCAGAGTAAGGAGCGTTACTGGTTTTAAAGTCAGCAATTATCTTTACCCCACCTATCTCTCCGATCAAGTCAGGACAACCAGCGTACAAATGTTCTGTTGACCAGACATATGCAACTTCGCGATCATCGCTTCTGAGGTGATTCCAGTCAGGACGCAAAGGACGTTCCGACCAATGAAGTGTATCAAACCAATCTAGGTATGGTGTGATTCCATTCCAGAAGTCTTGATATTCTTCAGAAACTCCGGGATCTAATCCACGGAGATAGTTTTCACAACCAAGGTGAATAGCAGAGCCACGAGTTGAGGCTGCTTCTAATGCACCAGGGTTGTTCTTCTGCCAGTTACGTAAGCCAGCCTTAGCCTTTTCAGTTTCTGTAGCAGACAGGACTGTTGTAACCGAAGGCATATACAGACCTGAACAAAGGTACTTTCTATAACCGCTCGGAGTTTGTATCCGATACGGCTTATCAGTAGTCACCCTCTTCTACCTGCTCTTGAAAGTTCTGCGAATACGTTGCGCCTGTATCTGTAACAGTGGTTTGCTCCTGAAACATGGCATACAGTTGCCCCACTGCGTTACCTACTGCTTCTGTTACCTGTCCAATTGCTTCAACACGCTGAGTCATAAACGAAACTTCGTTCCTCATATCTGCAACTTCTTGACGCAATGCAATGGTGTGATCCATCAGGGAAGGCACTTTTGGAAGGGGCCTTGTTGCTAGTGGTCGTTGCGGAGCATCGGGTACAACGGGTTCAGCAGGAACGGTTGCTTGTGCTCCTGCGATGATCTGTGCAATACGCGCCTGCATTTCAGGTGGCAAGTTATCCATATTTGAATTAGTCATTAGAATTCAGTTTCCTCTTCTACTTTTTTAGTTGCAGTTGTTGTCCCTACATGGGCTCCACGTTTGTCGGTTCCACCAGCAGGAAGACCTTTCTCATCGACTTGTTTGCCATCGAAAGGATCCTTGCCTTCAAAGAAATTAGGAAGCCAGATGGTGTCCTTCTCTTTGTCCCAAGTTGACTTAATTTTATCTGGCACCTTACGGACCTTCGGTAGGATGCTGTATGTAGTTTCCAGACCGGCTCCCTTGCGGCTAATCTTAATTGAAAAATTAGCAAGTCCGTCTTCTGTCCAAGTGTAGTCTTCAATTTCTTGAAGAATTTCTGTGAGCTGTTCTCTAAGTGATTTTTGTTCAATGAAAAGTACCTCTAAACGACCGCGAGCTGCACTAGTGCCAACCCAAGCGAGGAATCGCCGGGGCTTGACATAAGTTCCATCGATTTTTGGTCGATCGGGCTTGGACCAATCGGTCTCTCGTGCGATGTCTTCGGGCTGCCCAGGATGAGTGCGAGTAACAACGTAGCCGTTGAAACGCAAATCACCAGTCTTAGCATCACGGCATTCGGATGCGTACTGCCAACCCACGATTGCGTGTCCCGTTTCGTAGCAGCC
>Ga0181419_1000792_pt1 | contig 10845 bp, 4 predicted proteins | sample 42SPOviralmetaG_FD_130144 | JGI IMG/M metagenome (GOLD analysis project Ga0181419, IMG submission 130144) | Marine viral communities from the oligotrophic San Pedro Time Series (SPOT) site, San Pedro Channel, CA, USA - 42 SPOT_SRF_2013-04-24 | ecosystem: Environmental > Aquatic > Marine > Strait...
ATTTAGAACATATGATCAAATATTAGGTGGTTCAAACAGTTCATCATTTGCTAATATTAGTAACTATTTATCTTCAAGTTTAGAATTAGCAATTGATTTTGAGGATACTGACACAGATTCAGGTTACCATTTTGAAAATTTTATACATTTCAGTTCAGCAGTTGAAAGACTTAAAAATTTCCGTTATAAGCTCCAATTAGTGGAAACATATGATGGTGAAATTAATGATATTGATACTTTAGAAGGTTCACAAACATCTTCAGTAGTTGTAATAGCTGAAAAAGATAGAATAGAAAATAAAAAAAACTCCCTTATAGGCAATTTTGATGCTTATGAAAGGTTTTTATACTACGAATCAGGAACATATGCCTGGCCAAAAACCACATCAGCTAGACCTTTTACATTATCCACTACTGATTCTAATGAAGCTAAAGCCTGGATAGGTAGTGAAGTATATACTAGTGGGTATTATGGTGGACAATTATTAAGTGGTTCTGAATATGATGATTGCAATATACATCGCTTAACAGATACACTACCTGAACATGTTGTTTCAAATAATGATAATGACCAGTATACCCTATTTGTTAATATGGTTGCCCAACATTTTGATAGTATATGGATTTATATAGATCACATTACAAATATTAATCAGGCTGAAAATAAACTAAATAGGGGAATTTCTAAAGATATGGTATATGATATCCTAGAAAGAGCAGGTTTAAAAGTATTTGATCAATTTGAAAATGATAACTTATTTGGGTACATAACAGCTGATGAAGGGGCTAATGGAATTTTTCAATACCAAGCACCTACATCACAAAGTATGGTAAGTGCTTCTGCTGCGGGTTCAATACCTAAAGGTGATATAACTAAAGAAGTATGGAAAAGGTTATACCATAATTTACCTTATTTACTAAAAACAAAAGGTACTGAAAGAGGTATGAAAGCTCTTATATCATGTTATGGTATACCTGAAAGTATTTTAAATATAAAAGAATATGGAGGTCCTAATGTAGATAAAACTAATTTTAGAACTTTTAGTTACCCTAAATCAAGTAAATTTACTAATAATTTTTCTTCTTCAGTTTCAATAGCTTATAATTCTACACCATTAACTTCCCAAGTTAGACACCTACCTCCCACAGCGTCTGATAACCACGATTATGCTATAATAACTTCTACACAAAATGGTGCCGAAACTTATCAATTATCGATTTCAAAAAGTATTGATAATTCTAAACTAGACAGTGGTTCACTAGCATTTTTAATTTTAAGATCGGGTAGTGCTACTTCTAACACAATTAATCAAACCGTTAGTAGTAGTTTAGGAGCTTTACTAAATGGTGATGCATGGAATTATAGTCTAGTATTTACAAGTGGTTCAACCCCTAACACAGTTACAGCATATGCTACGGATAATACATTTAATAAAGATATTGTCACTTTATCGTGTAGTTTAGAAGTCCCTGATTCATGGCTTAATGGTACTTTTGCTACTCAATTCCATATAGGAAATTTCCCCACACCCTATTTAGGTGCAAGTAATGAAAATGTATTTTCTGGGAGCCTCCAAGAATTTAGAGTTTACCAAGAAGCCCTAACCAAGGATACAGTTAACTCACAAGCATTATCACCTTTTAATTATAATGGTAATTCTATAAGTTCTAGTTATGAAAACCTTTTAGTAAGACATCCATTAGGATCTAATGATACTAACACAGTAACAGGGTCACAAAACTTTGCTCCTAAGGAAGCCAATAGAAATAATTATTCTATTAATATAATAGGTACACCCCTTCCTGTGGAAGTACTCGAATTACACCATTTAACTACCCCTGACACAGTAGGTAAATCTATGGTATCTGATAAAGTTAGATTAGATACCGGTACTATAGATGATAATATTTTATCTCCATTTATTAGGAGTGAAGAATCTACACAAGATAGACAACCAAATGATTTTTCAGATTTAGGAGTATTTTTCTCACCAACTTTTGAAGTTAATGAGGATATAATATATACTTTAGGTGGATTTAGAATGGATGACTATATTGGTGATCCCAGAGATTATACTTCTAGTTTTTATCCTGATTTAAAAGCTTTACAAGATATATATGTTCAAAAAATCGATAATAAAATAGTTAATATTTGGGATTATTTAAAATTAGTTCAACAATTTGACCATACGTTATTTAAAATGATTGAACAATTTGCACCTGCAAAAGCAAACTTAAAAACAGGTGTAGTTATAGAACCACATTACTTAGAAAGACATAAACTAAAAGGATTATATATAAATACTGATTCTACTTCTTATGAATTAGACTTACCTAATGTACTACCTCCAATCTCATCAGAAAATTCATTACATGAAATAGACATAGATGTGTATGGATATTTGGTTACCGGCTCAGGGGGTGATATAGAAAATAATGCTCTTAATAATAGATTAAGTTCTAAATTTTATACTAGAGTTAAACCTTACAATCAGATATCATCAGATGGAACTCCTCCTATTAACCCTAACACAGGTACCCCATCACCAACAATCCCTAGTGGTGGGTAATTAATAATATAGATATGGCTAAAAAACAAATAGGCGAAGTAGATTATAATGTAGAATTTAATGATTCTGTATTAAGTACCAAAACTTGGAGTAACCCCCGCTATGATGGGTGTGAAACTAAAACCCAAGAACTAAATAAATTTACAAATGGTGATATTACTTATGGTAAAAGAGCCGCTGTACAAAAATACAGTAGGAATATTTATGTAGGTAAGAAAATATTAGGTTATCTAGATGATTTACACTCAGATTTAAATCATAGTGAAGGAAACCCAGGGATTAGAGGACAATACACATCATTTCCTGGGTGGAGTTTTGTAATTTTAGAAAAGTTTTATACTGTAAATGAGGATGATTCTCTAACACAAGCCCAAAAATTTGAAACAGCCGTTACCGAATCTGCAGATCCATTAGGTAGAGAATTTAAATCAGATTTTATAGAGGGGACAAAATGTAATATAATAGATTATTCAGACACCCCTTCAAATCTAAATATTAATTACACAGTCCAATATAATAAGGGACTATTAGGTAAAATAGCCGAAGGAGTAGGCACTAAGGCAGAATATTCTTGTTCTGTAACAACCCCAACTTCACCAAAAGCACCTAATATATTTTCATTTAATTATGGCCTAACAGGTGGAAATGATTACCCATTACCTGCCTTTTATATACAACCCTCATCTTCTTTTAATCAATTTTTTGTAGAAAAAAGTGGAAGTGGTTATATGGGTTCCTCATCAATGACTGCTTCCCAATTTTTTGAAGCCTTGGGAGAAAGACAAGTAGAATATAATGACAAATATATCGCTAGATTTTTTTCAACATCTTCGGTAGGAAGTGATTATGTGGCAAATGAATATGGTTTAGTTAGTAGATTAGGATTTCAATTAAATAATATAAGTAAAAACCCGTCTAATAACACTATTAGCGCTAATATAGTTGATACTAGTACACAAGTACTCCAATCAAGTGGTTATAATAACCAACCTGTAGCAGGTGCCTTAAGTTTTATTAATTTTGATTTAGATAATAACACTAATTTTGTTCTTTATTACTTAAATGAAAGTAATAATGTAATTATGGTTGATTTGCCTCGTATGAGGGATTTACCAAATGGTATTGATAAATTTATAGTATTACCAGAAAATATACATCCTTATATTAAAAACAATATTGATTACTTTGTGAATCAAATAGGATTAGTTAATACTAATGAAAAATTTACAATAAATCCTCAAAATAGGCAACTTTCTTAAAATAAATTATATTTATATAAAAACACACTAATGGGATATTTAAATAACTCTTCTATCATAGTAGATGCGATTTTAACAAAAAAAGGTCGCGAATTATTAGCCAGACAAGATGGCTCATTTAAAATCACTCAATTTGCATTGGGTGATGATGAAATTGATTACACTTTATTCAACGAAAACCATCCTAATGGTTCACAATACTCAGGAGAAGCCATTGAAAATATGGAAATTATTGAAGCATTCCCAGATGATAATAATATTATGGTTTCTAAATTAGTTACTCTCCCAAGAGGTACTACTAAAATGCCTGTTATTACTGCAAATGTATCTAAAATTCAACTTTCTTTAGGTTCTAACACAGTTCTTAACCCAGAAACACTTAATTTAAATGGTGTTGCTACACTTAAAGAACCTGCTGGATACATGGCTACTATAGCAGACAGAAGATTATTAACTACTTTTACTGGGGTAGGTACAAATGAAAAAGCTACATCTACACAACGCCCATTCTCCAATACTACACTCTCAGAAACTATTAAAGGTTCAAGCTTTTCACTCACAGCAATTAGCTCAACTTCATTATTTGGAACTAATGATAGACTTTTAACTTCAATTACTCTTGAAGGAATAGAAAGCGGAGCAAGAGTCACTATTCCAGTAGAAATTAGTAAGGATGTAATCGCAGTAACAGCTACTCAAGCCCAAACAGGAGTAACATTAAGATAATAAAATATGGCTACTTATAACAGATACGCACAAGACGATATAGTAATATCAACTGATAAAGTCTCAACTTCTACATGGAGTAATAATACAAATGATTTAAATGTAGCATATACGGCTTCATCTGAAGCAGTTTTTGGCACACCGACTTCTAGTGGTGCATTTAGAATAGATGTTTACAATTTACCCACATCCTCAACGGCTGAAGAGGTACAATATTCTGCTCTATATGGTAATAGAAAAGGAAGCGGATCATTAGATTTTACACATGCTACAGGTTCATTTGGACTTGGAGCCTCCAGAGACATATATTCTCAATATAGAAATTTAGTATTTGGAACTGAATTAACAGATTTTACATTCGATACTGTAACACCTGATGATATATTTGTTATAAATGTTAATAGGTCAAGATATAAACAAAATCTTAAACCTGGCACATTAAATCTAAAACTCTCAGGTAGTAATGGAGAATTTTCCCTTACGGATGATTCAATTACAAAAACAGGGAGTGCAGTAATTACAAATATTGGTCGCCAATTTAATATAGTTTCAGGATCCAATGGGGTAATGCAAGGTAGTGTATTAGCACAAACTGACTCAGGAAGTTATGGATTATTTTACCCAGATGCCGGTATATTACTATTCAATGCTGCCGCCGTTAGTCATTCGGTTGGTATATCCGTTGATAGATCATCAGAAGTTGATGGTAAAAACAATGAAAGTTTTTACAATGCTATTTCTCGCTCAGGATACTTCATATTAGATTCTGAAGAAAAAATTACATCACAATATTATTTTACTAGAATAAAAAACCAAGAATACAATTATACAACTAATTCTTCTTTTATAGAAACAGATGGTACTTTATCATTTAGTTCAATGAACGATAACCCAAGAACATACATTACAACTATTGGTTTATATAACGATAATAATGAACTAGTAGCTGTAGCTAAAATGTCCCAACCACTTTCTAAAGATTTTACAAAAGAAGCACTAATAAAAGTTAAGCTTGATTATTAATGTTTGTATACAAAAAATTAAAGGCCAGCGATGTAAGCATTACACCGTCTGAGGCCCACAAACAGTATTCGTTTGATTCTTCATCTGCGGGAACTAATGGGCTAACCTTTAATACCGCTTTATGGACATCTGAAAGTAAAGCCCATTACTCTGCTGATACTCTAGCAGGTAATTTCCAAAACCATAGAAAATACTTCCAACTTGATAAAATGTTTTATCGTGATTATATCACAGATAATGCTAATCTTATTCCTGATGTAAATTATATTAAACAAGAACGCAGATTATATGATAAAACAAATATATTAAGTATCCCACAAAATTTATTTGGCAGCAGAATACACCCATCATCATTTAATCTTACTGGAAGTTTTAATAGTGGGGGTACTAATATAGAAATTAAAGATGATGGTGAGGGTAATGTTTATCCCACTACTTACACATTAGGGACTACAAATTGGCCTTCCGAAAAAGGTAGAATAGTATATATAGGTCCCGTAAAAGGATTTAAGAAAAAAGATCTTACAACAATACCAGGAACAGGACATAAAATTGTAAATGGGGAAGATTCGTTTACATTAGAAAATGTATATGATGATTCATATTATATTAACCAAGTTGATTATAATAAAGTTACATTTAATGGTAATACCCCTTTAACCTTTATAAACACAGGAACAGAGGGACATTTAAGGTTAGATCATGATCCTAAATATAATTTTGGGTTTGATGATGATTTTAATATTAGTTTTTATTTTAAAACATCTGAAATAGACTCCCAAAGAGCATCTGGATCAGCGGATAATGGTAAATATTATTTTATTGCTAAATCTGATACTAAAACTATAATTCCTAACCCAAGTGAGGGTCAATCAGAGATACTGTCTACTTTTGTAAGTGGCAATCTACAGGCATTAGATGTACCTGCTGAGAATACTTACCCCTTTAAAATATATTACACTGATGATGTTAATGAAACAGGCTCTATTTTCTTTGAAAGAAGTAATGGAAGCTTAACATCGTTTGTATCTACATCATTATTTTACTCAGGGTCAACAGATGAGATTATTCATATCTCAGCCCAAAAAACGGGAAATGAATTACAAATATGGAAAGATGGTGTAAAAACCGTTTCAGGAAGTGATATAGACCCCATAGTTTGCAAAGACCAACCCCCAACTAATGAAGCTAATTTATATATAGGCTCAAGGGGCAATATTGATAGTTATTTAAATAGTAATTTATCACAAATTATGATATGGGATGGAGCATTATCTGCAACCCAAATTCAAAATATATCTGAAAGTATAACAGGTACACCATACATTGGTAATATCTTTTATGATGAAGGGTTTGTAACGATAAATCACCCATCATACTCAGATGTTTTACAACAATACGGATCATCTCAATCACAAACTATTACACTAAATCCAACTTTAGGGGATGAATTTAATCATGATATATCCGCAATAGCATTTAGTAACCCTACATTTAATTTTAGCGATTATGCTACCTTTTATAATGTAAATTCTAAGTTTTGGTTTAGTGCCACAGAATATAGCTTTATAAACCCTACTACAGTTGATAATGGCTTACAGGCATCTGGTTTCCATACATTTTCACCACAATCATCTAATGTAAATTTAGGTAATGTAGTATTAGCAGGCATTAATAGAGAAGTTTTAAGGTTTGATTTTATGACGGCTTCTGTTTTTAATATAAATGATTCTAGTATTCAGCCCTTTACTCCTTCTGGGTCTAATAATAGTATTACACCCGGTTATCTTCCATATGGTGACCCTACTGCAACTACTTATGCCTTTTTATCTTCTTCTACTCAAAAATTTGAAGAAAACATTAACATATTATTCGCTAGCAATTCACAAGTTATATATACCGATAACTTTCCAGGGAGTGATTCTTCAATCTCAGATACATTATTTGGATTTGGATCTGATCCAGTAGCTATAGGAACTGCTAATTTAGTAAATTTTGGAGGCAGTTATGAAGACAGTGCTGTAACTGGTATTCATTTAATAGCAACAAGACCCAATACTGAGGATTTTTTTCTAGGAGGTCTTGTTAATACTATAAATCAAACATCAGGGGTAGGAAGTGAAGACTATGAAACTACTACCTTTACTTTTAGCAACCAAATAATACCTTTTGGTATTACCCAAGGAGCTCAATTTAGAACATCTCCTAATCACGATATAAAAATATTAACAACTCCCCCAAATACTGATAGCCAACCTGTATTAATAACAGTTAATGGTAATATTTCTAATTTAGAACTTATCCCAGGAGATAGAGGAGGAGAACCTGCCAAATTATATGTTAGGTTATTTTTAAATGGATCTTCATTAGGTGATATATTATACGATGATAGTTTTTCTGGAGGAGATTTTACTGCTAATTATTCTACTCATCCAGGAGGAGTCCAAAATGCTCAAAACTTAAACCCTAATGATGAACTTACAGTTCAAATTAAAGTTAGAGATTGGGATTCAAGTGGAAACACCTACAAATATAAAATAACTAATTTTGAAATAACAGCACCTGATCCAGGTAATGTATTTGATAATCACATAGTAGTAACTAGTTCTATCGACACTAAACGTTCAGCATCTTATACAATAGAATTAAATGATATAGATCCTACTGCAGCTACTGATGTAGATTCTAGATTTTTAGGTTTACACCAAGATGGAAACGATAATGATTTAGGGGTTAGAATTAACCTTTATAAAAACACAGGAACATATTCATTGATAACTAGTTCATTCTATGTTTCTGGATCTACATTTAGTGGAAATGATTTCTCATACACTCATTTAACTAGCCCAACAGAAGATGAAACCTTAGTATTATACGCTATGGCTGGAAATGCTACTAATTCGGGAAGTGTTGTAATGGGTATTAGCCAATCATTTAGTTTAAGAGGCCCATATAGTGTTTTAGAAAAATCTGGATCAAATGAATTACATTTAGATACTAGTTTAGGAGTAAATTTCGAAAACTCTGATTTTGCCCCTATAGTAACATTCCAACAAAGCTCTGGATCTATATATGGTATTAACCCTGTAACTATTAATTCTCTTAACGGAGCTATTGCTACTGTTTCAGATGAATATTTAATAACTAATTCTATCCCAGCTACTGCTTCATATTTTATAAAACAAAAAATATCATCTTCAACAGAATTATCAGTAGTTACTAGTTCATTACTTACAATTGAAAATTTCTTTTTAGGAACTGGTTCTCTCCCTAGTACTAATTATTCTTCAAGTTTAACTACTAATAATGGAGTTCCTAGATTAAGAATATATAGTGGTTCTGATTTAGTAAGCACTGTAGTGGGTTCAAATGCTTCTTTAAAAATAGAAAATGAACCAATTGGGTATTTTACTAGTGGTTCTACTTTAGGAATCCATTTAGATGTTGTTGATTCAACTTCTCCCTCAACTGCCATTACTAGTAGTGGTGGGGAAGGATTTTCATTGGATAAACTCCAAATAACAGGAATCACTAGTTCTATAACTTTATCTTTAAGTGAGTCTTCTACAACATACTTTGATCCAGACGTTAACCAAATACAGTTTATTTCCCCTATGGGATCTACGGGTAATTCTAATTTACCTTTTAACACAGGGTTGATCACAGCTAGTGTGGATTTTGTAGATATTAACACAGTTACTTTAGATTCTTCTGTGGCTGCTTTATTTACCACAGAATCAGTATCAGCTGAAATGGTAGCAGCAAATATAGGAAGTGGTTTCCCTATATCAATTTCATGGACATTTAATGCATCAACTAGTGGTTCTATACTTAAATATGAAACTGGTTCTAACATATATACTAGTATACTTGATATTATTAAAACTATAGGGGATACAAATAATAATGAGGGATTAACTTTATTTATAAAAGACCCTAATGGCACTACAATATCTACTAGTTCATTTATAAACTCAGCTTCTGTAGCTACAACTCCTTTTACATTATCTAGTGGAAATAATTTTACCTCTAGTATAGCCGGATTACACACAGTAGAAATAAAGACCACTAATAGCCATAGTGTAGAAATACCTGTAACATGGGATATTGGGATTTCCAATATTATTACTAATTATAATAATTTTTCACGAGGAACTACAATCAGCTCTCCAGTTTTAACTGAATTATCAGCATCCAATGTCTCTGGTCAAATCCCCAAAAGTCTATTCGCAGGAGAAACTGGTACGGAGGATATGTTTAAAATAACATCAACCCACTTAACCACAGGTTCATTCCCCAATAGTCCATTTACTATAGGAACACAAGAAATACAAGGAGTCACTATAGACCCCTCAACGGGTGTTGCTCCTATCCCTGGAGGAGGAGTCATTCGTGAAATAATACTAGATACCCCCATATTCATTACAGGTTCTACCCTTACAGGCGGTACTGATTTAATAGTTACTGGTGGGTTTGCTGAGACACAATATTTCTTAACCCAAGAATCACAAAGCGCAACTTCATTACCTTCTCCTATTACAGAAGGTAATTTTACAATAGGTAATACCCAATATAATATTGAATCTATAGATGGAATTAATTTTATAATAGATACTCCTTTAATACTTACAGGTAGTACTAATGTTACCCTAAATTATGAAGGCCCTGCTACTAATAATTTTACGGTTAATTTTAAGAATAGTCACTTAATATTCGAACATGAATATCAGTGTAGTATAGATGAAGATGAATATAACTTCACACAAAATATTTCAACAAGAAAAAATAAATCAAACCAATCAGCAGATCTTGCAGATTGTGTAACAGGTTCTATCGACAATAGTCAGATTACACTCTTTAAACCATATGTAACAACAGTTGGCTTATATGATGATGATCTTAATTTATTAGCCGTGGGTAAGTTTGCCCAACCTGTTAAGACATCTGAAGAAGCTGATATGACGTTTGTTATAAGATGGGATACATGATAATACCAAATAGTTACGAAGAATTTCCAAAAGGCACATATGGGTACGTTTACCAAACAACCCACATCCCCACTGGTAAAAAATATGTTGGCAAAAAATCGTTAATATATAATTTAAAGAAAAAATTAGGTAAAAAAGAACTAGCACTCCATGAGGGTAAAGGTCGACCACCTAAATTTAAAATGGTTCAAAAAGAAAGCGATTGGAAAACCTATTATGGTTCACACCAATTCATTAAAGAAGAAGTTAAAAAAGGTAATCAAGCTGATTTTAAACGTGA
>Ga0181419_1000798_pt1 | contig 10809 bp, 20 predicted proteins | sample 42SPOviralmetaG_FD_130144 | JGI IMG/M metagenome (GOLD analysis project Ga0181419, IMG submission 130144) | Marine viral communities from the oligotrophic San Pedro Time Series (SPOT) site, San Pedro Channel, CA, USA - 42 SPOT_SRF_2013-04-24 | ecosystem: Environmental > Aquatic > Marine > Strait...
CAAATGTAGTAGTAGGCCCTTGGGGTGATGCACCAGTAGAAAATAATGGTGAGTGGGCAAAGAAAAAGTTAGATAAAGCTTTAGATAAAAATAATACTCACAAGATAATGCAAGATAAGCTTGACAGAATCGAAGTCATAACTGAAAAAATTATGATACAATTAATTCATACTATTAGTGAATATGGTTACGATATTACAGATGAAAGATTTAGTTTAGACATTGGATTTTTATCAGAAACAGTTAAAGGTGTTTTATCAAGACAAGAAAAATTGCCACATATTGTACAAGGATTACTTGATAATATAATGGCACCATCACCTGCTCAATCAGAAGATGGTACAGATGTATTTTATTCAAAATTTGATGCACCTCTACTAGCAGAATTAGTTGACATGGCAGAAGATATTAAAGATGATAATCAAACAGAGATAGCATTTGAATCAGACTTAGAATTACAAACAGACCCAACAGAAATATCTGAGTGGAAAGATAAAGATGATGAAGACAAAGATAAGGATTAAAACGAATTACAATAATGTAGTTGCCGATATAACTATACGAGGCATAAAATTAGTTATAAACAATAATAATCATAGGAGATTATAACATGGGTAGAAAGAAACTATCAAAAACACAAAGAGTAATTAATTCATTCGAAAGAGGTGATGTAATTACATGGAAACAATTAAGAACAACATTTGACTTAACTTCGCCACAAGCGATGGTAGATAAATTAAGAAGTCAAGGTTATATGATTTATACTAACAAAACTGTTAGTGGTACTTCATATCGTATGGGTGAACCAACACAAGCAATTATTAACGCTGGTGTAGGTGAATTACTTATGAACGGCAGAGCAGATAAAACAATTATCGCTGCTGGAATCAAAGCACTTTATGGAACAGGTGTTTCATTCGCTTCTTAATTATTTAAGAATTAGTGGGGTGACTTTCGGGTCACCCTTTCTAAACAGGAATTTAATATGATATTAGTAGACATGAATCAAATCTCTTTAGCATCTTTAATGATGCATTTGCACATGAATAAAGGTGAGTTAGATGAGGAAATGGTTAGACATATGATATTAAATTCTGTAAGAATGTATCGAACAATGTTTAACGAGGACTTTGGTGAAGTAGTTCTCACTTATGATTCAAGGGCATATTGGCGTAAACAATTATTTCCACAGTATAAAGCGAATCGTAAAAAAGGTAGAGAATCAGATGATAAAGATTGGGATAGTATCTTCGGAGTTCTGAATCAGATTAAAGATGAGATAAAAGAATTTCTTCCCTATAAAGTTGTAGAAACTTATGGGGCAGAAGCAGATGATGTAATTGCAATAGTATGTAAGCATTATCAAAGTGAAAAAATCATGATTGTATCTGGTGATAAAGACTTCATACAGTTGCATAAATATGAGAATGTAAGACAATATAGTCCAATTACTAAAAAACATGTAAATGGGGTTAATCCAGTTGTCTATATAAAAGAACATATACTAAAAGGTGATAAATCAGATGGTGTACCAAATGTATTATCGCCAGACCATACTTTTACAGATGGTTTGAGGCAAAGACCTTTAACTATTAAAAAGATGAATAGTATATTAGCTCAAGACATTGATGATTTAAATGATGAGTTGAAAAGAAATTTTCAAAGGAATGATGCTTTAATTAATTTGGATAATATACCAGAGGAATTAGAACAATGTATTCTAGATGATTTCAAAGGTGCCACTTGTGGCGACAGAAGTAAATTATTAAATTACTTTATGGATAAAAGACTGAAAAGTTTAACTGAACAAATTGGAGAATTTTAAAATGGCAAATGGTAATTATACATTATTGTTTTCAGAAGTACTTGATAAAGTACACAAAGCAAAAACAAAATCAGAAAAGGTAGCAATACTCATAGTGAATGATAACAGTTCATTAAGAATGGTATTGAAAGCATCTTTTGACCCAAAAATAGAATGGGTCATACCACAAGGTGAAGTACCATACACAAAAAATGATGCCCCTATGGGAACAGAACATACTGTTCTTCAAAGTGAAGCAAGAAAATTATACCACTTTATTAAAGGTGCAGATAATGAAACATCACAACATCAAAAAGAAAACATGTTTATTCAAATGTGTGAAGGCCTTCATGAAAGTGAAGCACAATTATTGTGTGATGCAAAAGATAAAAAATTACATCAAGTATATAAAGGTTTATCGAAAGATGTAGTAAGAGAGGCTTTCAAATGGGATGAAAATTTCATGATTGAAGAAGCACCAAAATATCCACAAGCGCCAGGAAGTGCTTCTGGAGTATAAAGTACTTGACAATTCCTGTTAAACCTGTTAGAATGGTTTAAATGATGAGGATAGTAAAAAAATTCCAGTTCATGTCGACTCACTCTCTCTCGACCTCATCATAGAGTCGATATGAACACCATAATAGGTATTACATTATGAGTAAGATTAAAAAGATACCATATAAATTTGTACATGTATATTGGATTGACATAACATCTGATAGTGCATGGCGAAGTATAGAAGATGTAAAAGAAGAATCTTTACCTAGATGTTTGAGTACAGGTTTTTTAGTTAGTGATGAGGATGATGAAGTCATTAGATTAGTTAGTGATTTTAATTTCAAAGAAGATGGCACGATTGATGATTGTGGTAATTCTACTATCATTCCTAAATGTGTAGTGCAAGAGGTCAAAGATATATCATGAGTTTTTACATACCAGATTTAATGATTTACTTTATTGCAATTGTATCCATGATTGTAGTTCTAATAATGATGAGTAGCCTAGAGAGAAAAAGATTTGAGGAAGAAGAAAAATCTAAAAAAAATGTTTGAACATGTAATTAGAAATCCCTTTGACATGAAACCAGTTTTCAATATTTGTGAAAACCCAAAGTTCAATGCAAATGAAACCGACCTAGAAATACAAAATCAAAAACTAATTGAATTAAATAATCTAGGTGATAACATTTGGTTTGAAACAGAAGTTGCACAAAAAGAAAATCTAGTTGAAAAAACAGCTGCAAGTTTAGGATTATTTAATCAACATGATGATTATCAATTATTTACTGAATGTGATGATGTAAAACAATTAGGTATGGTAATTGAAGATGATGTAGTTATCATGCACAATGGTAAACTAGAAGCATGTTTTGTGGCATTTCCATCATCATGGAATGCTGGTGAAAAGGTTGGTAAAAGTTTAGAAGAATTACATGAACCAATTGCAGATAATGAAGCATTACTTCGTGCATCAAATGGTATCATGAGAGCCATGACAAGTGGACAATCTTATCATAGGTATACTTGGGGTATATCATCATTAAATGGATACAGTAATCATCCATTATATGAGAAACCAGACTTTGATTCTCTGGATGATTTAACATTTAGAGTGGAACATGAGAGGACTGCCACAGTCGTAAAAGACACCACAGCAGTCTTTCTAATACATGTTGATACATACCCATTAAAAGAGGTATTAAGGACTGATTTTGGACTAATTAAAGAAAGTATTGACAGTATGAGTGAAAGTGTGTTAGAATATAAGAATCTAGTAAAAGTAAAGGAGTTGATGAATGAATATCTTTTATCTACATGAAGACCCAATACAAAACATCAAGTGGCATGTTGATAAACATGTTGTAAAGATGGCAACAGAATATGCACAATTACTATCTACGGCACACAGATTCCTAGATGGTGAATTGTATGAAGATAGAACAAAAAATAATCACAGAATCAAAAGGTGGAAACTACCTGATGAAAGGGAAAGTATACTTTATAAAGCAAGTCATGTGAATCATCCTTGTAATGTGTGGGTGCGTGAAAGTAAATCAAATTATCGTTTGATGTACCAGATTTACATGGCTTGTCTAGCAGAGTATACATATAGATATGGAAAAATACATGGTGCATCGAAACCATCTATTAGTCTACTTAGGACACCAAACAATATTAAAGACATTGGATTAACAGAGTTACCTCAAGCAATGCCTGATTATTGTAAGGTGGTAGGCAATCCTATTCAGGCATATAAAAATTATTATATAAATGAAAAAAATGGATTTGCTAATTGGAAAAATAGAACGAGGCCAGAATGGTATGGAAATATTTAATAGTAAAGACTTAACAGAAGATGTTGAGTATTTGAAAATGACAGTTAAAAATTTAGAAAAAACAATTTTTGATTTAGAAAAGAAAATTGTATCACTAGAATATTCATGTGATACAAACAGTAATGAAATAGAAGCAGTAAATGCTGCCATAGATGATTTAGAACCAGATATATCAGAAGTGGAGTATCCAAAGTAAATGCCAACATACACATTTAAAAACAAAGACACAGGTGAAGTGTTCGATAAAGTAATGAAGATTGCTGAGAAAGAACCTTATCTAAAAGATAATCCAAATCTATCACCTGTACTAACAGCACCTAATTTTGTAGGTGACCATATTGTTAAAAAAATGGATGGCGGTATGAAAGAAACTTTACAGAAAATTGCAGACAAGAATCCAAATACACCTCTTTCAGACAGATTTTCTAGAAGGTCTTCAAAGGATATACAGAAAGAAAAAGTGGTTAACAAGTATAATTTAAAAGACACCATAGTATAAATAGTGTTGTGATATAACCAATTTAATAGATTATACACAGGGGATTAACTTATGGATTAGTTAATCCCTACTTTTATAGGTATATAGATATGGCTAAACCAGAAGTGAATGATATGATTGAACACTCTGAACCTACATTTGATAGAGTGGTCACGGGTAAGGTAACTGAATTACTAGATTCACAATTCATTTATGAGGTTCATAAAGTTGTAGAAAAAGGTAGAGAAAAAATACCTGCTGATAAAACAAGCACAAGAATGTGTATGTTTGATGAAATATGGAGTAAGATTTAATGTCTAAAAAGAAAGAGATACATTCTGGTGATTTAGTAAAAATTGAACCAATCACAGATAATCAAAAATTAGTATTTGAAGGTCACAAAAAAGGGAAGAATGGTTTCTTCTTTGGATGTGCTGGAACAGGAAAAACATTTGTGTCATTATACTTGGCACTACAAGATGTTCTTAAACATGGAACATCATTTGATAGAGTTGTAATAGTTCGTTCACTCATACCGACAAGAGAAATAGGATTCTTGCCAGGTGATGAAGAAGACAAGGCAGCATTGTATCAAGTGCCATATGCAAACATGGTACAGTTCATGTTCAAACAACCTAATGAAGATGCATTCAGAGGATTGTATGATGCACTTAAAAGACAAGGAAGTCTACATTTTGTTTCTACTTCATTTTTGAGAGGTTTAACTTTTGATAACTCAATCATTATAGTTGATGAATGTCAAAACTTAAACTTTCATGAATTAGATACTATCATCACAAGAGTTGGACAAGATTCAAAAATAGTTTTTTGTGGTGATTTTAGTCAAACAGATTTAACTAAAACAAATGAAAGAAATGGACTACATGACTTTTTAAGAATACTAGAAAACATGAATGAGTTTAATTGTGTAGAATTTGAGATACCAGATATTGTAAGGTCAGGTTTTGTAAGAAATTATTTAATTGAAAAACCTAAACTTGGTATAGGTGTAGATTTGTGAAAATTAGTTTAGAGGGTCTATCTCTCATCAAAAAATTTGAGGGTTGTAGATTAGAAGCATACAAATGTTCTGCAAATGTATTGACTATAGGTTATGGACATACTGGTGGAGTAAAAGAAACTGATACTATAACACAAGAAGAAGCTGATGAATTATTAGAAAAGGATGTTTTAAAATTTGAAGAATATGTAGAAGACAATGTAATCGTTGAATTAGACCAAAGTCAGTTTGACGCATTAGTTGCATGGACATTTAATTTAGGCCCTGGTAATCTAAGAGAATCAACAATGTTAAAAAAATTAAATGATGCTGATTATGCATCAGTTCCTAGTGAAATGAAAAGGTGGAATAAAGCAGGTGGTAAAACATTAGATGGTTTAATTAGAAGACGCAATGCAGAGGCATTATTATTTCAAAGTAAAGAGTGGCATCAAGTATAAATTATGACATTATTAGATTTTCCTGTTTTAAGTACTAAAACAGTTGACAAAAAAAGATTTTATGTGACACCAGAGGGTAATGAATATCCCTCTATCACTACAGTTCTATCACCTAGAAACAAAGAAGGTTTGATGAAGTGGAGAAAGAGAGTTGGTGAAAAGGTTGCAAATCACATATGCAATAAGGCTGCAACTAGAGGAACAAAAGTTCATAAAATGTGTGAAGATTATCTAAATGGATTAGATATGGAACATCACAAAAAAGATTTTTTACCATATTGTTTGTTTAATGAGTTGAAAGATAAGACTTTTGACAATATAAATGAGGTAATTGCACAAGAGGTGACTTTGTATTCTGATAAATATAAAGTAGCAGGAAGAACAGATTTGATAGCAAATTATAGGAATGAGTTATCAATCGTAGATTTTAAAACATCTACAAATGAGAGAAAGGATTCTTATAATGAAAATTATTATATTCAAACTGCAGCATATGCTGAAATGTTTGAGGAATTGACAGGTCAACCTATCAATCAAATAGTAATTTTAGTTGTAACAGAGAATGGTACAGTACAAGAGTTTATAAAAGATAAACAAGAATACTTACCATTATTAGAAGAAACATTAGAGGAGTGGTATCAATCATGAATGTAACTTGGACAGAAAGTGCGGCAAATCAAGCAAAGGTAATTTTGGCAGGTGAAGGAGATGATAAATTAAATGTTCGTTGTTTCATACAGGGTGGCGGTTGCTCTGGTTTTCAATATGGTTTCACATTAGATGAACAGAAAGAAGATGATTGGGTATTCGAAACAAATGGTGCCAAACTATTGATAGACCCATTGTCTGGTGTTTATTTTAAAGATGCAACAATAGACTATGTAAATGACCCATTACAAGGTTCTATGTTTACAATAAACAATCCAAATGCAAAATCAACCTGTGGTTGTGGAAGTAGTGCAGCATTCTAAATATGCGATTAGTAATATCATTACTAGATGTCCTATTAATTATCTTTCTCTTAGTGATGATGATGCAATACATGTAGATAATACTTGACAAACAATGTTATACCTAGTATAATGGTTTTAAATAATTGGAGTATATTATGGAATTAAATAGAGATGGCGATGGGTTTCTCATCAACACTAGTGACTGGTCAGAAGAAGTCATGTATCAAATGGCAGAATCTGATGGCATGGAAATCACCGAAGAAATCAAAACTTACATAGACAGAGCAAGAGAAATGTACAATGAAACAGGTACAGTTCCTGCTGTTCGTAATTTTGCAAAAGAATTTGGAATGGATAGAAAGGCAAGTAAATTATATGATGTCTTTAAATCAGGCCCAATGAAAAAGATTGCAAAATATGGGGGATTACCAAAACCAACAGGTTGTGTCTAATGGCAGATGATAAAAACACAGTACACACACCTAAAACATTTTCACTAGAAATAGAAAAAATTGCATTTAATAAAAGATGTACACATCTTGATGCAATATCTATCTATTGTGAGAAGGTAGGTATTGAACCTGTATCAGTCGCAAAATTATTAACAAAAAGTTTAAAAGAAAAAATAGAGGCAAATGCCAGAGATTTAAATTATCTTCCTAAGGCAGCAAAATTACCTATGTAATGCAACCAATAGATGCGTATTTAATGTATTGTGCTATGAAAGCACATTTTGATAAAAGTGATTATGACTTTGTAAAGTACAATGGTAAATCTAAAGTATCAAGAGATTCATTCTACAAAAGAAATGATAGAATTTTTTTTGTTAAATTAACTCGTAAGTATAAAAGTAAACAAGATATACAAGACTACTTACTGGCTAATTTTTTAGTACATCCAAAAGGTTGGGTGGGTAAGTTTGATGAAGATAATTATATACAATGGCAAAAGAAAATACAAAGTTTAAGTTATACATTTAAATCAGAGATTGAACCTATATTAGATTCAAAACTTATTGCGGTATCTAAAAATACGCATCCTAAATTACTAAAAGAATATCTTGGTAAAAGAATATCATTAGAGAGCATGGTAATATTAGATTCAATACTAGGATTTAGTCATGTATGGAATGTTAAACTTGAAGAAGACTATGCATGGAAAGATGTATATAAACTTATGGATAATTACAAAAGTTTTTTAAAATTTGATACAACAAAATTTAAATTTGTTTTAAAACAATTAATGTTATGAGTAAAAAATATATAGATTTATATAAACAGTATCATCAAGAACACACAGAATATGGAAGTGGTGGTGGACTAAAATTTTATTTAAATTATGTGGTTGATTTAGTTCGTGATACTAAATCAGAAACTATACTTGATTATGGTTGCGGTAAGGCAGAGGGTTATCTAAAATATAATCATCATAAACATTGGGGTATCATGCCAGAGTTATATGACCCTGCAGTAGAAGAATTTAATAAATTACCAGAGGGTAATTTTGATGGTATAATATCTTTTGATGTATTAGAACATATACCAGAAGAAGAAGTACCACAAGTAATTAAAGAAATATTTGAAAGAGCAAATAAGTTTGTTTTTTTAGGAATAGATACAAGTCCTGCTGAAGACATATTACCGAATGGAGAAAATGCACATTGCACACAAAAACCATTAGAGTGGTGGGTGGACATGATTAAAACACATGGTAAAAAAGTTTACACTCATGTTATGACAAATGGTCAGTATGAGGGATACGAAATATTAAATGATGAATTATATTTTGAAATGTTATGAAAAGACCTGACGGAATAGATTGGTACATAAAATGGTTTGCAAGTATAGTCTTAATTATAGGTGCTGCCACTACGGCTATGGATATGTATCCATATAATATGTATTTTCAATTTACAGGTATTACGGGTTGGTTAATAGTGGGCTGGATATGGAAAGACTGGTCATTGATAGTTGTTAACATAGTAGGTTCATTAATACTACTTGCTGGAATTATACATTATCATTTTTATACAGATTGGATGTTAAAAGTTTATGAATATCATTTGGAGGCCTTATTATGAAAGCATTAGTTTATGGAAATGGTGAATCAAGAAAAGATTGGAATGTAAATAAATCTTACAGGGGATTTACTACATGGGGATGTAATGCAATTTACAGAGATTGTAAAGTTGACAATTTAGTTGCTATTGATTATGAGATACAACAAGAAATATACAAGTCTGGTTATCCAATTAAAAACAAATGTCATTTTGCAGATTGGTCAATACTAGAGGGTTTTGACCCAGAGTTTGTAAAAGAAGGTTTTTCACCATTAAACATATTTGAAACACCAAAAAGAAATGATGGTGGTGGTTACGGTTGGTATGATAGGAAAAATTGTGTAGTTCAAGGAAAAGAATATGAAACTGCAGAAAAAAATTATCAACAAATGATTACCCAATTTCCACATTTAGATAAAGAAGATGTAAAAAGAAAATGTTTTAAAAATGTAGGTCTTTACATTACATGGGTAGAAGATAAAGATAAAGTAAACAATATAGAATTTCCTAGAAATTGGTGTGCAGGAGCAACGGCATTACATTTAACATGTCAAGAAGGTGCCGATGAAGTATACATGTTAGGATTTGACCTAAGTGATTATGATGAACCTATTAACAATATTTACAAAGGAACAGATAATTACTTATCATCTGATTCAAAAGGATTTAATACTGATGAGTGGGTAAGTCAATTAATACAAGTGTTTAAAGAATTTGATGAAACACAATTCTATTGGGTAGTAAAAAAAGATGCCAGTCCTTTAGTTTGTAATAATGTGCAAAGTATTACCTATAAAGACCTTGACAAAAGATGTCAAATATAGTATAGTAGCAAGATTAACTATTATAAATAGTTATGTATCGAAAGATACACATATAAACATACGATAATATAATAACATACGGAGAAAAAATTATGTCATTAGATAGTCTAAAAAGCAGTGGGTCACTTAATAAGTTGTTAGATGCAGCAAAAGGTGAATCTGCTCCCCAAGAGAAAAAATCATATGTAGATGAAAGGTTGTGGAAACCAGAGCTAGATAAGTCTGGTAATGGATACGCAGTCATTCGTTTTCTACCTGCCGTTAGTGGCGAAGACCTACCATGGGCAAAAGTATGGAATCATGCTTTTCAAGGCCCTACTGGTCAATGGTATATTGAAAACTCTCTTACAACACTCAATCAGAAAGACCCTGTATCAGAACACAATACAGCATTGTGGAATACAGGTTTAGAATCTGACAAAGAGATTGCTCGTAAACAGAAAAGAAAATTACAATACTTCTCAAACATTTATGTAGTAAGTGATACGAAACACCCAGAGAACGAAGGTAAAGTATTCTTGTTCCGTTACGGAAAGAAAATCTTTGATAAGGTAACTGCAGCAATGTCACCAGAGTTTGAAGATGAAAAGGCAATCAACCCATTTGATTTTTGGGAAGGTGCTAACTTTAAACTTAAAATCAGAAAGGTAGATGGTTATTGGAACTATGATAAATCAGAGTTTGAAGACACATCAAAACTTTTTGAGGATGATTCTGAAGCAGATAAAGTTTGGCAAGCACAACACTCTCTTAAAGAGTTTACTGCGGCTTCAAACTTCAAATCTTATGATGAGTTAAAAACCAGACTAGATGCAGTCCTTTCTGGTACTGTAAAAGTTGGTAATGTTGCTGATGATTTAGATGATGCACCTGTTGCAAAACCTAAAGTTGA
>Ga0181419_1000804_pt1 | contig 10755 bp, 16 predicted proteins | sample 42SPOviralmetaG_FD_130144 | JGI IMG/M metagenome (GOLD analysis project Ga0181419, IMG submission 130144) | Marine viral communities from the oligotrophic San Pedro Time Series (SPOT) site, San Pedro Channel, CA, USA - 42 SPOT_SRF_2013-04-24 | ecosystem: Environmental > Aquatic > Marine > Strait...
CGACAGAAATACCAAGAGCAACCTTAACCAAAGAAGAGCAAGAAATGGTAGACACACAAGATGTCGTAAGATATATGGAAAGAACTTATCCTGAAATGACAGGTGAGTTTCTAAAAATACAATCAGAACAATATGAATTGTTTAGTAGAAAACAATATGATTACGGCCCACAAAATATTGCAGTGGGAACAATTCTAAAAACACCAGAAGATATTAAATTATCATTAATATGATTATGGTTCAGAATGAACGACAAGATAGAAAGAATGAATACATTATTATTGAGAAATAGTGGGAACTCAGTTGAGGGTGAACCCGTAACTGATAGTTTTTCAGATGTATCAAATTATGGGGTTATGGCACAAGTAGTAGCGAGGGGTAAATGGGCAAAATAAGTTATAGTCAGTTCTCACAATGGGATAAGTGTCCACAAATGTGGAAACTCAATTATGTAGATAAAGTTGGAACATTTACAGGTAATATTTTTACAATATTTGGTTCGGCACTACACGAAACTATCCAAGCATACTTAGTATGTTATTATGAACGAACAATTAAAGAGGCTGACGCTTTACCATTAGATGATATTTTATTGTATCGTATGAAAGAAAACTACAAACAATCATCGGAAAGACATAAAGATAACTTTGAGGTTACCAAAGAGGAAATGGCAGAGTTCTACAAAGATGGGTTGGATATCATTGAGGAATTTAAGAAACGAAAGGGTAGTCATTTTAAAAAGAAAGATACTGAATTAGTCGGTATCGAGATGAATTTAAACTATGAACTACCACAAGATATGAGGTTTGTTGGGTTTATGGATGTGGTGCTACACGACAAGAAAACGGGTCGTATGAGAATTATTGATATCAAGACTTCTACAATGGGTTGGAATAAGTATATGAAAGCCGATAAGAACAAAACTAATCAGTTGTTATTGTATAAACACTTTATGGCTAAACAATTAGAGATATCAGAGGACAAGATTGATGTGGAATACTTTATTCTGAAACGAAGATTATATGAAAATATGATGTATCCACAAAGAAGACTTCAGTCGTTCTCACCAGCAAGTGGGAAACCGAGTGTAAATAGGGTTATGACAAGGTTACAAGAGTTTATAGATGATTGTTATGATGACAAAGGTAAAGTTATCAACAAAGAATATGTGAAAATGGCTTCAACAAAGAATTGTAAGTATTGTGAGTTTAAAACCAAAGCAGACTTATGTGATAGGAATAAAAAATGACAGAACCAAGTTTAAGAATTAAAGTAACGGATTTTTTAGCAACAGATTTTGAGCAAGAAGTATTTCAAGAATTAATGAAATTAAAGCAATTGGATTGTTTTAATGGTGCTTCATTTCCATTATATTTTTGGTATGATAGAGAAAACGAAGTGGTTGATTTAAATACATTAGAACCATTCATCAAATATTGGAAATCTTCAGGTGAGTTTAAAACTAAACTTATATTAATACCAGAACTAACTGATGACCAAAACAATTTTATACTTTTTGATATAAGACCAAGAGGAGTTAAACCACAGAATAAAGACTATATGGAAAATTATAGGTTTGCGTGGGAGTATGATAATCCAAAAGATATTTTAAAAGGATTAAAAGAATTTAGAAAAACCTATGAGTTTGTCAACAAAGACGAACTAAATCCAGAACCAGTTAGGAAACAAAAAAGAAACGATTGATGAAAGTAGCAATAATCGGAAGTCGAACCTATACTAATAAAAAGAAAATGAAGAACTTTATGTTCCGATTAAGAATGGAACATCCAGAAATTGAAGTAGTAAGTGGTGGTGCTAAGGACGGAGCAGATAAATACGCAAAGAAATACGCATTAGAGTTTAAAGTTCCTTATAGTGAATTCCCACCACAACACCAACCACATAATATGTATTGTGTAATGGAAGCTTATAATTATGGAAAACCTTATAATGTGGGTTATTATCATAAACGAAATAAAGATTTAGTCAAATACTCTGACAAAGTGATTGCATTTTGTAAAGAGGGAGAAATAACTAACGGCACAAAGTCAGCATTAGAATATTGTGAGAAAATTGAAAAAAAGTATGTTATTTTAGATTAGCATACTATTTATTATATATACATATATATTAGAGGAATTATGAAAGAAGATAAGTTAACATCAGTAAAAATTATAGACGAACTATATAAAAAGTTCAAAGAAAAGTCTATTCGTGATGACTTTTCATTACAGAAATTAGTAAATCGTAGTTTAGATTTATTTGTTTATGATGATGAGTTTAAGAAAAAGATTTTAGAATATGAAAATTTAGAGGAAAGTGGTTCAAAATACTAAAGAGGTTGTAATGAGTTTACCAAAATTAAAAAAGGTTTCAGAAGTCAAAAAGAAAATATTATTATTATCAGACGATTTGCGTATGGCAAGTGGCGTTGGGACAATGTCAAGAGAGTTCGTTGTTGGTACCGTAAATAAGTATGATTGGGTGCAAATTGGTGGTGCTATCAAACATCCAGAACAAGGTAGGATATTTGATGTATCGGAAGATATACAAAAAGAGACAGGAGTAGAAGACGCTTCAGTTAAAGTTTATCCAGTGGACGGCTATGGTAATCCACAGCAACTTAGAGAAGTTATGGAACTTGAAAAGCCAGACGCTATTATGATTTATACAGACCCAAGATTTTGGATTTGGTTGTATGAAATGGAACACGAGTTAAGACAACACATACCTATTTTCTATTATAATATATGGGACGACTTACCTTATCCAAGGTGGAACGAACCATTTTATGAAAGTTGTGATTTGATTATGAATATTTCAAAACAAACACATAACATTGTTCAAAATGTATGTCAGAACAAACCAAGAACAGATTGGGATTCAACTTATATTCCACACGGAATAAATGAAAAATTATTTTTTCCAGTAAAAAATGAAAAAGACAAATTAGAAATGAACAAGATGAAATCTGAATTGTTTAATGGAAAAGATATAGAGTTTTGTTTATTTTATAATAATAGGAATATCAGAAGAAAGATGACTTCAGATACTATTATGGCATTCAAAACTTTTGCAGATAAATTACCAAAAGAAAAAAGAGATAAAACGGCATTTGTATTACACACTCAGCCAGTCGATGCTGCAGGAACAGATTTGCCAGCAGTAGTTCAGGAGTTATGTCCTGATTTGAATGTAATATTTTCAACCAATAAGTTATCATCAAAACATCTAAACTATTTATACAACATAGCAGATGTAACGATTAACTTAGCATCCAATGAGGGATTTGGATTAGGAACTTGTGAAAGTTTAATGTGTGGAACCCCAATTATTGTTAATGTTACGGGTGGTATGCAAGACCAATGTGGATTTAGATTAAAAGATAAGCATTTGACTTACAAAGATTATTCAGAAATACACTCACTTCACGATTGGAGAAAGTGGGAACACAATAAAGAATTAACTCACGGAGAGTGGGTAAAACCAGTATGGCCAAGGAGTCGCTCAATACAAGGTTCACCACCAACACCTTATATTATGGACGATAGATGTGATTGGGTAGATGCGGCAGACTCTATCCAACACTTTTACGATATGGGTAAAGAACAAAGAGATGAATGTGGATTTAAAGGACACGAGTGGGTTTGTAGTGATGAAGCAATGATGTCGGCAAGACATATGTGTGGATTATTCATAGAACATATGGACACCGCATTTGAGAAATGGACACCAAAAGAAAGATATGAGGTATACAAAGTATGAGTAAACCATTAGTTGTAGTAACAGCGCCAGTCGCAACGAGAAGTGGATATGGAAATCACGCGAGAGATATTTGTAGAGCATTAATAGAATCAGATAAATACGATTTAAGGATACAATCAGTTCGTTGGGGTGGAACACCACCAAATGCTTTGGAAAAAGGTAATCCTATCCACAACGAAATACAGAAAAGAATTATTAAGAGCACAAAATTAGAAAGACAACCCGACTTACATATTCATATTGTGGTTCCAAATGAATTCCAACCCTTCGGAAAAAAGAATATTGGTATCACAGCAGGTATAGAGCACTCACTTCCACCAGCAGAGTGGATACAAGGTGTAAATCGTATGGATAAAACCATATTAACATCAGAATATTCAAAAGAAAGTTTTGAAAAGATTAAGTATGATGAAGTAGACCAACAACAAAATAAAGTTGTAAATGAACTGAGAGTTAACAAACCTATGGATGTTTTGTTTGAGGGAGCAGACCCTAATATCTACAAACAGACAAAAGTTATCTCAGATGAACTAAATACCAAGTTTTCCAAAATCAAAGAAGACTTTTGTTTTCTATTTGTAGGACATTGGTTGGCAGGTAATCTCGGTGAAGACAGAAAAGATATCGGTATGATGTTAAAGGTATTTTTTGAATCATTTAAGAATAAAAAGAATCCATCAGCACTTATTTTAAAAGCGAGTGGAGCAGGATTTTCAATCATAGATAGAAATAATATATTAGGAAAAATAAAAGAAGTTAGATATAGTATTAATGCTAAATCACTACCTAATGTATATTTATTACACGGAGACTTGACTGATGAAGAAATGAACCAAATGTATAATCATCCGAAAGTGAAAGCACATTTGACATTTACTCACGGAGAGGGATTTGGAAGACCATTGTTAGAAGCATCATTTAGTGGTAAACCAATCATAGCACCAATCGCTACAGGTCAAGCAGACTTTTTAAGTAAGGGTGTGTCGGTTGAATTACCACACGAGATGACTAAAGTTCCTGAAAATTCATTTCCAAAAGAATTTACCAACAAAGAAGCAGTATGGGCTACCGTAAATTATCCAATAGCTATTAAAGTAATTCAAGATGTTCACGATAACTACGACAAATATAAAATGCGTGGTAAAAAACAAATGATAATTAACCGTGAAACATTTTCACACGAAGAGATGAAAAACAAATTGGTTAATATTGTAGACGATATGATAAAGGATATTCCAAAAGAGGTAGAGTTAAAATTACCAAAACTAAAAAAGGATTAATATGGCAGAAAAGAAAGTAACTTGTCCGAATTGCACTAATACAGATAGATGTTTTGAAGAACAAATAGATATAGAAAACTTCAGTTCATTTATGTGTTTTAATTGTGGATTTACAAGTAATACAGCTTACAAAAATGATTCAAAACCATTAGAGATGATGAACGAATCAGCTACTCAATTGATGAGAGATATTAGTATCTTTGACTATGATAGGAAAATACATTGGTTTCCAAGTGTATTGAATATGGGTAAGTTTGGAGTAATTTATCCAGAAGGAACAAAGGATAATTGGAGTTGGAGATTTGCAGATGTTCGCAAACTATCAGAGGAAGAACAAAAAGACCCACAATTTGAGGGTAATGAATTTACATTAGACATTGAAAATGCAACTACATATGGACAACACGAATTTTTAGATGCTTGTAAAGCAATGGGTATAGTAAAGGATATTAATTAATGAAAAATACCACTTGGTTTATGGTAGGTTCTGGCGATGTAGTCCAATTCAGATATGTTGGAAAAAATGGTATATCTGAAAATAGAACGGTTATTTGTCTTGACCCAAGATATAAATATAAAAAAAAGTCAACAAATCGTAATGTAGAGTTTTTTATAGGACTACAAATAGACACAACAGGTAAAGGGGGACTTACCCCAGCTTCATTAAAAACGTTATTACAAATATTAGGTAAGGTAGAAAGTGATTTAGAAAGTGGAATTTTCAATGATACTCAAAGAATAAGAAAAATCTACGATAAGTTAGAAAGTTTTCTCAAAACAGAACCAATATTCAGAACATATCTTTTGAGGGAGTGTAGAAGAAGAAGGGTTTTTCTGATGGACAAATATTCAGATTTAAACAAACAACAAATAAAGCAAGTTTCTGAAAAATTGATGGAAGAAAAAGAAACACAAGCCACACTTGAGGTAGAGGAATAAATGAAGATTAGTTATGGTATTACGGTTTACAATGAACACATAGAATTAGACAACTTACTATATCATTTATCTCAACACATTAGAGAAGAAGATGAAATCGTAGTTACACAAGACACATCAAAAGTCGGTGATAAAAGTATTGTGCAAGATGAGTTTTACGCTCTTGAAAAGGTATTGGAAAAATATGAATATGGAACTTACTTTCAACCAAGACAACTAAAAGTAACGACATTTGAATTTAATAAAGATTTCTCTAAATTAAAAAACTACACAAAAGAACAATGTTCAGGTGATTATATATTTCATATTGACGCAGACGAAATACCAAATGAAATATTATTAAAACAATTACCACAAATATTAGAAATCAACGATACTGACTTAGTATGGGTTCCGAGAGTAAATATTGTTAATGGTATTACTGACTGGCATTTAAAACATTGGCATTGGAGACAAACCGAAAAAGGTTGGATAAACTTTCCAGACTATCAGGCAAGAATATTTAGAAATACCGATGACATTAAGTGGGTTAGAGAAGTTCACGAACACATAGACGGAGCAAAAACCTATTCCCATTTACCACCACACGAAGAATTGACATTAAAACACGAGAAAGAAATTTCTAAACAAGAACAACAAAATAGGTTATACGACACAATTATATAGGAGATAATGATGAATGTATTAGTTACAGGCGGAGCAGGTTTTATAGGAGCAAACCTAATCAAAAGATTATTAAAAGACGGACACAATGTTGTATCATTGGACAATTACTCAACGGGTAACGAAGAAAACCATATTGATGATAAAAATGTAGAGTATCACATAGCTGATATTACTATGGTGACTGATTTTAGTTATTTTATGGAAGACATAGAAATGGTATATCATCTGGCAGCACTTCCAAGAATACAACCATCATTTGATAATCCGGCAGTTACATTTGAATCAAATGTTTTATCTACTCTTAACTTATTAGATTGGATTAATTCACAAGGACACGAAAAAATTATACCTTTAGTCTATGCAGGCTCAAGTAGTTTTCACGGTGGAGTATACAAAAATCCATACACATTTACAAAGTGGCAAGGTGAAGAGATAGTCAAAATGTATAATAAGATATATGATATACCAACAGCGATATGTAGATTTTACAATGTATATGGTCCGAACCAACTTACTGAAGGTGAGTATTGTACGGTAATTGGTATATTTGAAAACCAATACAAAGAGGGTTTAGAATTAACAATCACAGGCGACGGAGAACAAAGACGAGATTTTACGCATGTAGATGATATTGTTGATGGGTTTGTAAAGTGTGGTGATAATATTGATAAAGTGAGTGGTGAGGTATTCGAATTAGGTAGGGGAGAAAACTATTCTATTAATGTTGTAGCACAATCATTTGATTGTGGATATACTTATATACCAAAAAGACCAGGTGAAGTTCAAGAAACATTATGCACAGACACCAAAGCAAAAGAGTTATTAGGTTGGGAGCCAAAAATAGATTTATTAGATTACATTGAGGAAAAGAAAAATGACTAATTTAGTCGTAGCAATTGATGACTTACATCCTGAACAAGGTTGGGGGTGCGAGGGTGATGTTCAAGTTGATTATTTAAAGTCGTTAAACGATGAATTTGGGGTTAAATTTACCCTATTCTGCCCAAGTTATTATCATAGACAATATTATTTAACAAAAGATTGGGTGGATTTTTGGTTACAATATGATTGGGTAGAATTAGCAAATCACGGACATTGGCACGAAACAACAGGTGAATATACTAATGTGATTGGAGAACAAGAATTCTTAGAACTAAATTATCAAGAAGCCCACGAAAGAATACAAGATAGTATTGGTGTTTGGAATAAGTGTGGTTATAAACCAAAGGGGTTTAGAAGTCCAGGTTGGGGTATGACACAAGAAGCTGCTGATGCCGTATGTGGAAACTTTCAATGGGTTGCACAACACGAGAACATCAATAAAGATATACAATTCAAGTGTAAAACATTTTATGGGGAAGACGGAATCCACGAAACAGAAAATTTAAGATTATATGGTAATACATTTATGTTTCAATCACATATTCAAGGAGATTGGAACGACAATATTTGGAATGAAAAAAATTATTTACATTTCCAACAAATAGTTAAGTATTTATCATCACAATATAAAGTACAGTTCAAAACAATATCAGAGTTATGAAGAGTAAAATAGTATTTTTTAGTGAATCAAACATTAGAGGTAAAGTTCCAAGAGATTTTGAAAATGCCAGAACAGAATTTGGTTGGTCAATAATGCTAGACGCAGATTGGTGTCCGTTGAACGAACCACCAAGTCAAAAGTATAATTTGGGTGTTGTAATCATACCAAAGAACAACCCAAATGTTGATATTACACGACTTAGAGAGTTTTGTGATAAGATAGCAGTAATGCAAGAAGGTCCACATTGGTATTATCAAGATTACTCAGTTGAAAAACAAATCCATTATATCAATTGTTTAAGAGAAGCAGATTGGGTATATTGTCATAATATGTCAGACATAAGATATTACAGAGGATTAGGTTGTAAAGATGTTAGGGTGATGAGGTCAATGATGATACCAGAGGGTTTGGATTGTCAAGATGGTTCATTATACAAAGAAGGAACATTATTGGGTGGTAATTTTGTTAGTTGGTATGGTGGTATGGATAGTTATTTAGTAGCATCAGAGGTTGATGAACAAATGTATGGTGTATCAATGGGTAGAAAACAAGAACAAGAAGACCAAATTGATGACATAAAGTATTTACCTTATATGAATTGGAGACAATGGATAAATCACATAGGACAATATAGAGTTGGAGTTCATTTGATGAGAACTCACGCAGCTGGGACTTTCTCAATGAATATGAGTTGGCACGCAACGCCAGTTATTGGAGTAAAAGGATTAGATACACAAGACCTACTACACCCACAAACAACCGTAGAAGTTGGTGATTTAGTTAGTGCGAGACATATAATGAGAAAATTAACAGAAGACGAAGACTTTTACCAAGAGTGTTCAGAACAAACAAAATATTTATTTAATAAACACTATTCAGAAGAAGCTTGGTTAAAACATTGGAGAAAAGAAAATGGAACCGATTAGTTTTATTATACCGAGTAGAAATAAATTGTCTTACTTGAAAATGTGTTATGATAGTATTAGAAAGAATGCCGGATACAGACACGAGATATGTTTTGCAGACGACGCATCATCAGACGGAACTTGGGAGTGGTTACAAGAAATCGGAGAGAAAGATAATCTTGTAAAGTATTATAGAAATCCAGGACCCGATAGAGAGGGATTGACTATATTGTATGATTCATTAGTAGAAAATGTAGCAACAACAGATAGATTATTCTTTTTCCACTCTGATATGTATTTAATGCCAGATGCTGCTGAAGAGATAGATAAATATTTAGAAGACGGAGTAGTGGTATCATTAACGAGAGTAGAACCACCATTACATCCTGAGGGGCCAGAAAAAATAATTAAAGATTTTGGTGTAGAACCAGAAGGACTAAAAGAAAATGATTTGATAGATTGGTATAATCGCTATACACCAAATCAAGAAATTACCGAGGGAGTATTTGCACCTTGGGCTATTACAAGAAAAGACTTTGAGAGTGTTAATGGACACGATATTATGTTTAGACCACAAAGTAAAGAAGATTCTGATATATTTAACAGACTTCATTTACAAGGTATTAAATTTAAACAGACTTGGAAAGGATTAGTATATCATATGACAAGTCGTGGTTCAAGATTTAATCCTATGGCAGGTGGTGATATCGGAAAAGATAGTCCTGAGTGGTTATACACTACTAATAAAAATATGAGAGAGTTTATTAGAAAATGGGGAACAATGGTTCAACACGATAAATATATGAAACCTATTGTATCACCCAAGTATAAAATTTATTTTGAACTAACTGAAGATTGTGATATAAACTTATTAAGAGAGTTGGAACCTTGGTGTAGTTATTTGACTATGCCAGGTAGAGACACACTATCACAATACATTGAAGAAGAACAGCAACACACAGATATTAACTTAAAAGATAAATTACATCAAGATTGTCCTAATAAAGATGAATGGGATATTCTTGTTCAGTTTAATCCATTTAGGTTTAACAATAGAAGTTTTCAGATTATTTCTCAGTTATCTGACATCATACAAGATAGTGGTGAAGTGGGTGAGGAGTTCGAATTAGATATTTTTTACATATTAATAAACAGAATGACTACATATGAAAAGGAGTTAGTTAAGTGCAATATAAGTTAGTAAACAAGACAACAAGAGAAGCCGTAGATACAACCGACCAAAAAGAAAAGAACACAGCTTGGACATATTTTTATTTAAAAAAGCAAATACCAGATAGAGATGATTTTGATAGGTTGTATGAGGTAGTGGAGACGAAGAACTATGACGGAGATAGACCTACACGGTTTTAAACACGACGAGGTAGAAGATAAGTTAGCAAACTTATTAATTATTCATTACAATATGAATAACTTTCCAGTCAGAATTATAACTGGTAAAAGTGAAAAGATGAAAAAAATAGTTCGTGAGACTTGTGAAATACAAGGATTCACGATAGATGACTTCTGGAACGACAATCCAGGAGCAATAATATTAAGGAGTTAAATTATGGAAACATTACAGATATTAGGTTGGATATACTTAGGAATAATGTTAGGTAGTATGGGTGGAGTATTTGGATTAGCACTATTTCAAGGA
>Ga0181419_1000810_pt1 | contig 10721 bp, 17 predicted proteins | sample 42SPOviralmetaG_FD_130144 | JGI IMG/M metagenome (GOLD analysis project Ga0181419, IMG submission 130144) | Marine viral communities from the oligotrophic San Pedro Time Series (SPOT) site, San Pedro Channel, CA, USA - 42 SPOT_SRF_2013-04-24 | ecosystem: Environmental > Aquatic > Marine > Strait...
ATAGCTATCGCGCTCAGCGAAGCAGGTGTAAAAAAGAAAAAAAGGAGGTCATCATGATCGAACTTATAAAAAATAAATGGGCTGACACGCCTGTTAAATGGAAAGTAGCAGCAGGACTTGTTGTTGCTGTTATTATCATAGCAATCATAAAATAATTAATGGGACCATTACTCTCACTTCTACCTACAGTTTTAAAAACTGGCGCTCAGATATTCGCGAATAAACAAAAGGCGAAGATATTAATGTCGGACGCAGAACTATTACACGCGAGCAAGATGGCGAACGGGGAAGTGGAGTACCAACAGGCGGTAAGACAATCAAACGACAAGGGATGGAAAGACGAATTTGTCCTTATCCTCGTGAGCGCGCCTGTAATTTTATTAATATGGTCGGTCTTCAGTGACGATCCGTTAATCCAGGAAAAATTGCACGCTTTCTTTGAGCAGTTTAATAATCTGCCTTTTTGGTACCAGACGCTGTTTGTTGGCGTGGTCGCTAGCATATACGGACTCAAGGGAGCCGATATTTTCAAGAAAAAGTAAGGGGGACTTACATGGGGGAAGAAGATACGTGTGCTTGTCACACGGAAGAAAAAGTACGTTCGGGGGAATGCTGTAAACAAAAAGCTAATCCTCTTGATGAGTTTTGGCATAAACTAGGAGATAAGTATAAAAAATATGTCAGAAGTTATAGATCCAATAAACGTAATATATAAACTACAAAGATTACTCGACGAAGATATAAACAACAACGGCCAAGTTTTAATGGGCGGTGGTGTTGACAGTATGGAGAAATACAACTATATTCTCGGTAAGATCCATACGTTGGATCAAATTAAACAGGAACTCTCTAACCTGCTAAACCCTAAGGAGCCAGAAAACGATGACAAAGTCACACGCATTAGAAGATAAATATAACGCAGAAGAAGACGCAAAAAAGATTGCGGAACACGAAGAAGAAAAAACCACAAGTTTAGAAAAGTTACCAAACCCTACTGGGTGGCGTATACTTGTTATGCCATTTAAGGTTAAAGAAACAACCGAAGGCGGAATCATTATAGCACAGGAAACATTAGATCGCGCGCGCGTAGCTACACAAGTTGGTTATGTGTTAAAGATGGGTGATTTATGTTACAAGGATAAAGAGAAGTATCCTACCGGTCCGTGGTGCGCGGAGAAGGATTGGGTGATCTTTGCACGATATGCAGGATCGCGAATGGAGATTGATGGTGGTGAGATAAGAATGTTAAACGATGACGAGGTGCTAGGGACAATAGATAATCCCGAAGACATCTTGCACGCAATGTAATCATAGGAGGATTAACTATGCAAGACGAAGAAAAGACAATAGACGTTGGTGAAGCTGATGAGCAAGAACAAGAGATTGATCTTGACGCACCTACACCAGAACAATCATTAGAAGAGGAGCAAGTTGATGTTGAAGAAACAAAAGATCAGCCCGCTAACGCACCTGCGGAATCTGACGAGCAGGCTAATGTTCAAAAAGAAGAACTTAACGAATACTCAGAAGGTGTTAACAAAAGAATAGCAAAACTTACACGCAAGATGCGTGAAGCTGAAAGGCAAAAAGAAGAAGCTATTCAATACGCACAAAGTGTTCAACAACAAGCTGACACTCAAAAGAAACAATACGATCAACTTGGTGGTCAATACACAAAAGAGTTAGAAGGCAAAGTTACTGCTGGTATGGCTGCTGCAAAAGCTGCATACAAAGAAGCAATCGATGCTGGTGATATTGATAAACAAGTCGAAGCACAACAAGCAATAGCACACCTTTCTATGGAAAATGCTAGACTTGGTCAGCTTAAACAAAGACAAGAACAGAAGATGCAAAAAGCATCAAACCCACAAGAAAACTATGCTCAAATGGCTCAAAACATGCCAAACCAGCAAGACATTAGTCAAGCTGCACAGCAAATTGATCCAAAAGCAGAAGATTGGGCAGGTAGAAATACGTGGTTTGGTACTGATAATGCAATGACTTACACTGCATTTGACATACACAGGAAGCTTGTCGAAGAAGAAGGATTTGATCCACAATCAGCGGAATATTATTCTGAAGTAGATAAGAGAATAAGACTTGAATTCCCACACAAATTTGATACAGTGGAACAATCTACAACATCTGCACCAGTGCAGAATGTAGCAAGTGCCAAACGTCCGGCCGCAAAAGGACGCAGAAAAACTGTGAAACTCACACCTTCACAGGTAGCAATTTCTAAAAGATTAGGTGTGCCGCTAGAAGAATATGCGAAACAATTAGCCGCGAAGGAGGTATAAGCATATGGAAAAGAAAACTAAAAAAACTTCCCGCGTGAGTCAAACCAGGGTTAAACAAGAAAGACCTAAAGTTTGGACTCCTCCATCATCACTAGATGCACCGCCTGCGCCAGACGGTTACAGACACAGATGGATACGCGCCGAGAGCATGGGTCAAGATGACACTAAAAACATGTCGGGCAAAATTAGATCTGGATGGGATCTCGTAAGAAGCGATGAATATCCAGACTATGATTATCCAACAGTCAATGACGGTAAATACGCAGGAGTGATAGGTGTTGGTGGCCTTGTGCTGGCAAGGATACCCGAAGAGCTCGCAAAGCAACGTGAAGCGTACTTTAATCAAATGACGCAAGATCGTAATGAAGCTTTAGAAAACGATGTCTTAAAGGAACAGCATCCAAGTATGCCGATCAATCAAGATCGACAAACTCGTGTAACTTTTGGTGGCTCGAAAAAAGACTAATCTTTTTCAACCATCGATTTAACAATAACCCTTTAAGGAGGAAACAAATATGGCAAACAAAGATGCCCCTTTTGGTTTCAGAGCGATGGGAAAATTAGGTAGTGATGTAAACAACATGGCTACTGCCGAATACAAAATTGCTGACGATGCTAACTTGACATTATTTCAAGGTATGATTGTCGGTATGGCTAGTGGTGTAATAACTGCTGGAACGGCTACAAGCACTAAAAATCTTGGTGTTTTAAACGGTGTATTCGTCTCTAAAGACCCGTCATCCGGAAAACCAACTTTTAAAAACACGTATACACAGACTAATGTGGCTACGGGTGAAACAATAACAGCGTTCGTTTTTGACGATCCTAATACTCTGTTTGAAGTGCAAGCAGGAGGAACACTTGCGCAAGGAGCGCAAGGTAACAACATCGATTCATTAGGTGTAGCTGGAAATTCCATTAGTGGTGTTTCTACTTCTACAACTGCATCGTCAGTTACTGGTTCTGGTGCTACTGCACAATGGAGAATTATTAAACCGTCAGCGGACCCAGAAAACAATGACATCGCTAGTGCGAATTGTAATTATGTCGTTAAATTTAACGAACATCTTTACCTTACGACTACTGGTGGTGACGCATAATAGCAGGAGGACATAAAAAATGGCTATATCAAGACAACAACTAGCAAAAGAGCTAGAGCCAGGTCTGAATGCTTTATTCGGACTTGAGTACAAAAACTACGAAAACCAACACTCAGAAATCTTTGACGTCGAAAACTCTGACAGAGCTTTTGAAGAAGAAGTGATGCTTGGTGGTTTTGCAAACGCACAAGTTAAACAAGAAGGTTCTGCAGTTGCTTTTGACAGCGCAAACGAGTCTTTCACTTCACGTTACACTCACGAGACAGTTGCTCTCGCTTTTTCTATTACTGAAGAAGCTGTTGAGGATAACCTGTATGATAGCATCGCTAAGCGTTACACTAAAGCACTAGCAAGATCTATGGCTAACACAAAGCAGATCAAAGCAGCTAACATTTTAAATAATGGCTTTGATTCAACAAATCACCCTGGTGGTGATGGTAAAGCTTTAATGGCTACAGACCACCCAACAATTGGAGCGGGCGATCTGTCAAATGAGCTAGCAGTATCAGCTGACTTAAGTGAAACTTCACTTGAGCAAGCGATGATTGACATTGCTGCGTTTAAAGATGAAAGAGGCTTAAAAATTGCTGCAAGAGGATTGAAATTAATCATTCCTTCTGAGCTACAATTTACAGCTGAAAGAATCTTAAAGTCTAACCAACGTGTTGGAACTGCTGATAATGACATTAATGCATTGTCTTCTAAAGGAATGTTACCGCAAGGATATGTGGTAAACAACTTCCTTTCAGATACAGATGCATTTTTCATCAAAACAGATGTTCCTAACGGAATGAAGATGTTTAACAGAGCAGCTATTAAAACTGCTATGGAAGGCGACTTCGATACTGGTAATATGAGATACAAAGCTAGAGAAAGATACAGCTTCGGCTTTTCTGACTGGCGTGGTATGTTTGGTTCACCAGGTGCTTAATAGTTAGGCGCAAAGAACTAATTTAAAGGGGCCTTCGGGCCCCTTTTTATTTGCACATTTATATTTAAAAGCGTATACTCGACGCACTGCATATTTAATTTAGTTAGTATAGACTCATGCAGTAGACTTTCTCAGGACTATATTAACGGAAATGGAGACAAAATTATGGGAAATACAACTTATAGCGGTCCGGTCAGATCAGAAGGTGGCTTTAATGTAATCAATAAAGCAGCTTCTACTGGAGTGATCACGGAAACTGGTTTTTCAGTTAACTCAACTGGACAACTAATTTCACTAGGAACAAGAAAAATACAAACTTTCGTCGGCTCACTTGCTGCTACTGATACAGGTACAGCTTATGCTGATGGCGATGTTCTTGTTGAACTAGGAACTTTAAACACTGATGTACCTGATGGATTAGTAACAGCTACTAAAATCTTTATCCACAAAGCAACTGTACTTGTTACAACTGTTAGTGGTCCAACTCTTGTTGGAGGTTTATCATTAAGTGCAACTTCTGGAACAGCCACTAATGCAGCTGTTTCTTCTGGAACTGAAATTGTTGGTGCAGGTGTTGCATCTATTAATCCAAGAATTTCTGCAACAGACTCAGTAACTGAAGTTGACCTTGACTTTGATTCAGCGGCTTTTCATGTATTTGCACCAAACATTAGTGCAGCAGTTGCTAGCAAACACTTATATGCGTTTGCAACAACTACATTGAATGGTGATGCTTCAGCTGGACGATTTACAGTAGAACTAGATTACTCAGTAATGTAATAAATAAACTCTGAGTAGGGGGGTAATGCCCCCTATTCTTTTAGTAGGAGAAAAACAAAATGGCAGACGTAGTATTAAATCAAGAAGGCAGCACAGCTTTATTTTCAGGAAATAAAAAAGTAATTACTCATTACAACAATGTTTCAGACAGTAGTGGTGCGACAACAAAAATCCTTGACATATCAGATTATTCAAACGCAGCAGGTAAAGAACCTGTGTCAGCAACTTTAAATAAAATTTGGTATAGTGTTTCAGTAACAGCAAAAGTAGATGCATTGAGGTTGTCTTGGGACAATTCAGGAACAGACCCTATTTTTCTAACTCTTGAAGGAGATGGTCATTTTGATTACAGCTCAATAGGTGGTATTCAAAATAACAAAGCTACAAACTTTACAGGTGATGTAAATGCAACTTTACCTGCTTGTACTAGTGGGGATAGTGCTTCAGTTACTTGTGAGTGGCTATTAAATTATTAATAAGGAGTAGCATATGCCAAATACTTCTTCAGGAACATCAACGTTCGACAAGACTTTCTATATCGATGAGATTATGGAAGAGGCTTATGAACGACTAGGTGTTCAAGACCTCAACGGATACAGACTAAAATCTGCTAGACGTTCTTTAAACATAATGTTTCAAGAATGGGGCAATAGAGGTTTGCATTATTGGGAACTAAAAGAAACAAATATAAATCTTGTTGAAGGACAAGCTGAGTATCATTTCTTTAGAAGTGCGGCAGATGACACCTCTGATACAAACAGGGCGCAAGCTACGACAGTACAAACAGATTCTACAATTTTTGGTATGGATGATGTGCTTGAGGCAACATACAGAACTAGTAGAGGAACTACGTCACAAACAGACGTAGCATTAACAAAAATAGATAGGTCTACTTATTCTGGTCTATCTAATAAACTAAACAAAAGTCAACCTACACAATATTACGTACAACGTTTTATTGATCGTGTAACTGTAAGCGTATATCCAACACCAGATGCTACAGCCGCTGCATCAGAAGTTCATTTGTATTATGTAAAAAGAATAGAAGATGCAGGAGACTACACTAACGCAGGAGATGTTCCTTATCGTTTTGTGCCATGCATGGTATCAGGCCTTTCTTACTATCTAGCATTAAAAGAAAAACCAGAACTAGTACCACAATTAAAAATGATTTACGAAGATGAATTAAATCGTGCATTAGTAGAAGATGGTTCTTCTACAAGTACACACATAACACCGAAAGCGTATTACCCGAATGTCTAACTTTGCAACAGGAAGAAAAGCAAAAGCTATATCAGATCGTAGTGGTATGGCTTTTCCATACAATGAAATGGTAAAAGAATGGAATGGTTCGTTTGTACATACTTCTGAGTTTGAAGCAAAACACCCACAACTAGAACCAAATGCACACAAAGCAGATGCTCAAGGACTAAGAGATGCTAGACCAGATAGAACAGAAACAGCTGCACCTAATTTATTAAAAACAGATTCTTTTAAAACAGGGTCTGCTAGTTCTTCAACAATTACGGTAACAGAAGAAAGTCACGGTAGATCAAGTAGTGACACTGTTCGTTTTTATGCTGCAACTAGTTTTGACGGTATTACAGCTACAAATATAAACGCAGCTGCAGGCTATACAATAACTGTGGTTGACACGAATACATACACATTCTCAGTGTCGACAGATACTGCAACAACTGGTAATATAAGAGGAGGAGGGTTCCGCGCTTACGCTGGACCAGTAACAGTAACACCATGACCACATACGCAGAATTAACACAACAGATTTTAGACTACACAGAAACAGATAGTAATGTTCTGACTTCTACAATTACAAACGATTTAATAGAACACGCTGAAATGAGATTGTACAGGGAGCTAGACCTTGACGTATATAAGAAAAATGCAAGTGCTGTATTAACAGCTAGCACACCGTTTGTAACATTGCCTGGTACAACACCAGCTTTATTTAGTGCTATTCGGTTTGTGTCTATATTTAGTTCGGCAGGAGCATTAGGTGGTTTGACAAATAATGAAAGAATAGTTTTACAGAAAAAAGACCCTTCATTTATATCAGAATATTGGCCAAATAGAACTAGCACAGGTATTCCAAAATACTTTGCAACGTACGATGAAGACTCATTAATTCTTGCACCTACACCAAATGCGGCTTATACTATGGACATTGAGTATTATGCTCAACCAACAGGATTATCTTCAAGTACTACCTCAACGTGGATTAGTACAAATGCTCCAACAGCATTGTTGTATGCCTGCCTAATCGAAGCTTTTAAATTTTTAAAAGGACCTGATAACATGTTAGCTTTGTACGAAGCGTCTTATAAAAACGCTGTCAAGACACTAGCAACAGAACAAATGGGTCAAAAACGACGTGAAGAATATAGAGATGGAGCGGTAAGAATACCAATTCCATCTGTAAACCCGTAAGGAGAAAATATGGCAAACGTAATATGTAATGTTTTTAAAGAACACCTTCTAAAAGGTAATCACAATTTTAGTGCATCGGGCGGAGACACATATAAACTTGCTCTCTACACATCATCTAAAACAGTTTCTGCATCAGCGATAACTGGTTACAACACAACTAATGAAGCAGCAAATGCATCAGGTTCTGGTTACACTGCAGCAGGAAATACACTAACTAATAACGGCGTTACAGGTAGTTCTTCTACATCTACAGTGTTTGCAGATTTTGCTGACACTTCTTTTACAACAGTTTCTACAACAGCGCAATTCGCGCTTATTTATCAATCATCAGGTGGTGCAGCAACAGCAGGACTTGCTACTGATTCAGCAGTATGTATGTTAGATTTTGGTGGTGACTTTTCAACTACAGCAGGCACTTTTACAATACAATTTCCAGCAGCAGATACGAGTAGTGCTATTATAAGAATATCGGGGTAAGGTTTTATGGCATTAGTTCTAAACGATAGAGTCAAAGAAACCACAACGACAACTGGACAGGGTACCATATCTTTAGGTGGTGCCGCAACAGGTTTTGAAACGTTTGTAACTGGTGTTGGTGACACAAATACAACTTATTATATTATTGTACACGAGTCAGACGGTACATGGGAAATAGGTATTGGAACTATTGGTGACGCGTCTCCCGACACTCTTGCACGAACCACGGTAATCGATACATCAGCAGGTAATACAACTAAAATAGATTTTGCAGCCGGTAGTAAAACAGTATTTTGTACACTGCCTTCAAGCAAAGCTGTATTCCTGGACGCAGATGGTGACGTTACATTAGGAGCTAATTTAGATGTTGGTGGTAATCTAACAGTTACAGGCACAACAACATTTAATGGTGGCACACTAACTCTTGGTGACGCTAACACAGATAACATTGTATTTGGTGGTGAGGTTGATTCTAATATTATACCTGACGATGATAATACATACGACTTAGGTAGTTCGTCAAAAGAATGGAAAGATCTTTATATCGATGGTGTTGCTTATTTAGATGCTATTAATTTTGATGGCACAGCTATTAGTGCAACTGCTGCAGAACTTAATATACTTGATGGTGTTACTGCAAGCACAACAGACATTAATCTTATTGATGGAATAACAAACGGAACAGTAATAGCAAGCAAAGCTATTATAACAGATTCAAATAAAGATATAACTGGTGGTAGAAATATTACTATTAGTGGTGAACTTGATGCAGCTACTTTAGATATTAGTGGCAACGCAGACATTGATGGCACATTAGAAGCTGATGCGATAACAGTTGATGGTGTTACACTTGCAACATTTGTAAGAGATACAGTTGGTAATAACATGGTATCTAGTAATACTGAAAGTGGTATTACCGTTACTTATGACACAACAAACGATAACATAGATTTCTCTGTTGATGCTGCGCAAACAGGAATCACGTCTTTATTAGCAACCGATATAAAAATAGGTGAAGACGATCAAACTAAAATAGATTTTGAAACAGCAGATGAAATACATTTTTATGCAGCAAACGTAGAACAAGTTTATTTAGGCGACAATATATTTGGACCACAATCTGATAGTGATGTTGATCTTGGATCAACTGGAGTTAGATGGAAAGATGCTTTTATAGACAGCGTTACAATAACAGATAATTTAACTGTTGGTGGTAACTTTACAGTTAATGGTACAACAACAACAGTTGCTACAACTAACATGGTTGTATCTGATAATTTAATTGAGTTAAACAACGGTGCGAGTTCCAATAGTAATGACTCAGGTATCGTGATCGAACGTGGATCAACAGGTGACAATGCAATATTTATGTGGGACGAAAGTGCTGACACATTCGTGTTAGGTACAACCACGGCTACCGGATCGAGCACCGGGAATTTAACTGTAACTGATGGCGCACTACAAGCAGGATCATTGGATATTTCTGGTAATGTTGATATTGATGGTACACTAGAAACAGATGCTCTTTCTATAGCTAGCACCGCAGTAACTTCTACAGCAGCAGAATTAAATTTATTAGACGGTATTACAGCAGGAACTGTATCAGCATCATTAGCTGTAATTGTAGACTCAAACAAAGATATAACAGGTTTTAGAAATATAACTTTAACAGGCGAGCTTGACGCAGCAACTTTAGATGTTTCTGGAAATGCAGATATAGATGGCACATTAGAGGCAGATGCTATTACAATTGGTGGTGTATCCACAGATACACTATATGCATCACCAGGGTTCGCGGTTGCGATGGCGATCGCTCTGTGATATAACGAAATAGGAGAAAAATATGGCACAAGATTTTGAATCAAATGGTAAAAGAATAACAAATTCTGCTACCACTATCTTTACAGCAGACAGCGATGATGCAGTTGTAGGTCTTCGTTTTGCTAATATTCTAACCACAACAGACACGCTAGATGTGTTTATTACAGATGCTGGTGACAGTAACAACGTTAGATACCTTATTAAAGGTGTCAGTGTTCCAGTTTCGTCATCAATTGAAGTAATTCAAGGCGGGTCTAAAATAGTTATGCAAAATGGTGATGTGTTAAAAGCGCAAAGCGGAACAGCTAACGGTTTTGATTGTTGGGTTAGTAGAGTAGATTCGATTAGTACATAAGGAGTAACTATGGCATACAAAGAAGAAATAGGTGGTCCACTATTTGTTGGAGCAGGTGGAATGGCATCAGAGGTTATACCTGAACACGATGCTACTGTAGATGTTAACCAAGTTGTTGGTAATGCAGTTCTTGCAGGCCCTGTTACTTTTAATGCTATTGTAACTATAACAGGAGTGGTGGTAATTTTATAATGGGATTAGAACTAGACGGCGTTAACGGTATAATTAAGAACAGCACTAGCGATGGTGATGTAACTATTAAAGGTAATGATGGTGGTAGTGAAATATCAGCATTAGTCTTTGATATGTCTGCCGAAGGTGGAGCAACTTTTAACAATTGGCTTGAAATACCTGATTATATTTATCACACTGCTGATTCAAACACATACTTTGGATTTAATGCTAATGACAACTTTGAACTTTTTGCTGGCGGAACAGACCGTCTTAGCATTGTAGGTTCGGAAACTGTTTTTAATGATGGTAGTGCCGACAAAGACTTCCGAGTAGAA
>Ga0181419_1000813_pt1 | contig 10696 bp, 15 predicted proteins | sample 42SPOviralmetaG_FD_130144 | JGI IMG/M metagenome (GOLD analysis project Ga0181419, IMG submission 130144) | Marine viral communities from the oligotrophic San Pedro Time Series (SPOT) site, San Pedro Channel, CA, USA - 42 SPOT_SRF_2013-04-24 | ecosystem: Environmental > Aquatic > Marine > Strait...
AGTTGAAGAATATTTACACGGTATGTCGGCAAGAATATTTCAACATGAGAACGAACACATGAACGGATATATCTTTACAGACCTAGTAAGTAAACTAAAACTAGACATGGGTAAAAAGGCACAAGCCAAACTAGTCAAACAAACAATCAGAAATCAACAACAAAGATTGAGAGATGAAGTTAAAGCAAAAGCTATTAAAGTGTAAAGAGAAAATAGACAAAGTAGCATTAAGAGAACCTAGAACAGGCTATCAAGTAAGAGATAGACTTATATGGGAAAGATTAAGAAGGATATTAATAGTAAGATATGATTATCAGTAGAGACATAGTTGAAAGTATAATAGATGTTGGTAGTGGCTTCTTTTTAGCCATTATAATTCAACTGACAATATTTCCTTTGTTTGATTTACACCCTACGATATTTGAGAATTTTCAAATTGCACTAATATTTACTATGGTGTCAATGACAAGGTCAGCATTATGGCGAAGATTTTTTAGAAAGAGAAAACAATGAAAACGATTAAAGATAGAGTTGACAATTTTTTTAAATGGGTCAAAGGCTCAGAGTTAGTTGAATTAACTAACATAGATGTCAATGAAGATCCAGTAAGACCAGAGTTAGATTTAGATTGGCGTTTATTTGCTAAAAGAAAAATCTATGGTTTAAGGTATGAAGATAGTATTGAAGCAATTGTTTGTGTTGCATATACTAATGAAGTTCCTACTACTGTTAAAGAACTAGATTATATGAGCCAAGTTGCTTGTCAAGATGGACAATCTGGTAGTATTGCCGTTGCATATACAGTATGGTCTAGAAAAAGAGGTGCAGGTAGAGAAATTATTAATAAGTTGTTAGAGTTTATAAAAGAGAAACCATATATAAAACAGCTTGTAACCTTATCACCATTAACACCTATGGCCACACACTTTCATATGAAAAATGGTGCTAAGTTAATTAGTATAAATCCCACAACACAGAATTTTGAGTATCAATGGTCGGTGCATTAATGGCAATTGACCCAAAAGAATATGAAAACTTAAAAGAGTATTACGACTTTCAGAGAAAAAAAGAATATAATCGAGAACAGCTAAAAACTGCTATCGAAGAAATGGAAGAAAGAATAGGATTCTCTATGTCTTTTGATGAGATGTGGAGTAGAATAGATGAAAAAGACTACCAAGAAGCGCCTAACAATTGGATACCCAAAGATGATAAGTGGCGAATAAATGGAAAGGAATAAAATGACTAGACCTATAATGAAAGAATTATCACTAGAGGCATATAGCGATACATCAATACTTAATAGTGTGGCTGCAAATCTTGATAACATGGACTTTAAGAAAGTAAAAACAAAATATGTAAAGACAGGATGGGATGCTTTATCTCTACACGGATATGGTAAACACCCTTTAGATATACTAAAACCTGGTGTGTTAAAGAGTTCAGTAAATATAGACACTAAATTACAATGGACTACATTAAAAGATAGTAGTATTATGAATCCTGTTTTAGATATGCTTGATAAACTACCATGTGAGTTTGAGAGAGTTAGATTTATGAGACTAGAAGCAGGTAAGGTTATTGGTAAACACTCAGATAAAATAGATAAAGAGATTGGCTTTGATGATGGTGATATAATTAGAATTCATATGCCAATTAGAACAAACGATAATGTAGTATTTACTTTATATGAAAATACGAAAGATAAAGATGGTACAGAATATAATTTAAAGACTGGACATTATTACTATACCGATGTTACAAAGGCCCATGCTGTAAGAAACACTAGTAATATTGATAGAATACATTTGGTTGCCGATTGCTACTCTAATGAAAACATGAGGGCTTTACTTAATTAATAATCTATGATATAATATAATTATGAATCATGCCAAAGAAACAGATTTTGAAGCAGTAAAAGAAATCTTTTATCAACATAAAGAATGGTTTCCTCATATTCGTACAGATTATATGAAACGAGAAATAGCAAAAGGTAATCTTATCTATGATAATGATGTTGTTATTACATATAAGTTCTATAAAAGAAAACAAAAAATAGGTGAAGTTATTGCTCAACAAGGTGATTGTGTATTACATCAAATCGCAGCTAAACATAAAAATGGTTCAGCAAGTACAGCATTACAAAACTTCTTTGAGTTTGTAAAACCAAGACGAGTATTTTTAAGTGTTCGTAGTGATAACGAAATAGCAAAAAAATTCTATGTTAAAAACAATATGAAACTAGTCGGCTCAACAACATGGGCAAAAGGCACACTACCAGGAGATGTTTACTTATATGACAGATAACTTACAACAAGTTCATGATGATTGGAAGACCAAAGGTTTTCCTTACTATCCCACAAATCAAAAATGGCGTGATGAGATATTTAATCAATTGGTAAACTTTAGACGAGATACACTTATTGATAGAAAGAATAAAATCATAGGTCAATCAGCACACGGCCTTAATCTTGCATGGTCGTATATGGAACACGCATGGGGTATTAAGTGTGGTAAGATGAAAACACCTATGGAGATATGGGATGATGAAGAACATCTCAAAAAAGGATTAAACAAAATACTATCAGGTACTTTCTTTCAAAAGAAACCTGCTCATATGATTACTGAATCAGATATGCGTTCTATGTTAAGACGATATAGTGGCACTCAAATGGTTTCTAATTTTAGACCTACTGCGGCTGCAGCGTTATATGATGTATTCGTAGATAAAGATAGTCCACTTGAAGGCACAACAGCAGGTACAGTATGGGATCCATCTATGGGTTATGGTGGTCGATTACTCGGTGCAATCGCAGCTGGGGTAAACTACATTGGTACTGACCCTTGTATTCCTACTTACAAAGGACTATCAGAGATTTGTACAACCTATGGTAACTCACATAATAACTATCATCTTTATAGACAAGGTAGTGAAACATTTATACCAGATGATGAAAGTTTAGATTTTGTATTCACTAGTCCACCTTACTTTGGTTGGGAAGCATATGGTGATGAACCAGAACAATCAAGTATTAAGTTCGATACATCAGAGGCATGGAAAGAGAAGTTTCTAAAACAGACGATTGCCAACGCATACAAGGGGCTTAAGAAGGGTAAATACCTTGCTTTGAATGTTGCGAACACAAAACAGTATAAAACCTTTGAGGAAGATACTGTATCATTAGCTGAAGATGTGGGCTTCTTTCATGCCGATACATGGTGGTTGTCTTTGAGTACTCAACAAGGGGGTTCTGCCGTATCTACACTAGATGGCGATACTACTGAAATGAAACAAAAACAACAATATATGGGTCAATATGAGAGACCTGATATATCAGGCCGTAAATTTGAACCTACTTTCATCTTTAAAAAGTAGAACAAAATAAGAACATATCTGTGCTGACAACTTGTCGCACTTTAAACCCTTGAAAAACAAGGGAAATTATTCCAATAAAAAGTGGTAAATATGCTTGACTTTTAGTCCGTTTTCATGTAGCATAGCAGTATGTTAAAAAGATTAACAATATCAATAGTTTATTTATTCCACAAAAAAGTGGATAATATGCTTGACTTATATGCCAATCTGTAGTAGCATAGCACTATATTATGAAAAACATGAAAACAAACAAAATTAATAACAACGCAAAATCGTATCTTGCAAAATTACTTGCTACTGAGAATATATCAGTAGAACACAAAAAAGTTAAAACTGCTTATTTTGATGTAAAATCTAGACTACTTGTTTTACCTATATGGAAAGACATGAATGAAGATATTACAGACCTATTAATTGCACATGAAGTTGGCCATGCATTATTTACCCCACAATCTGGTTGGGAAGACTCTATTATAAAAAGAAAAATACCAAAGTCATTCTTAAATGTTATTGAGGATGCTCGTATTGAAAAACTAATCAAGAGAAAATATCCTGGTTTATCACAATCATTTATCAGAGGCTATAGAGACCTTATTAATAATGACTTCTTTGGTACTAAAGATAAAGACCTTGACAATATGCTTCTTATTGATAGATTAAATATTCATTTTAAATCTTCTCATGTAGAATCTCCTCTTAAATTTACCGATAGTTATGAAAGTGATGTAGTTTCTAGAATGGAAAAGTTAGAGACTTTTGAAGATGTAATTAATCTTGCTGACGAATTATCAAAATACTGTAAAGAAGAACAAGAACAAAAAGAACAAGAAATGGAAACTAATGGTTTTGATGACCATGATTTTGACGATTTCGATAATGACGATTTTGACCAAGACGGTGATGATGATTCTGATTCCTCAGATGATGAAGAAGAAGAAAAGTCTGGCTCTAAACCAGATGATACTGAGGGTGATGATGATTCTAAAGATGATGAAGAACAAAAAGATCCTATCAATAGAGACGAACCTTCTTCTGGCACACAATCAGAAAAAGAACTAAACGGTGAAAAAGCAAAACCTGTTGCACCACCTGAAGAAGTTTCTGCTGAGACAGACCAATCTTGGGAAAACAAAAAAGAAAATTTACTAGACCCTAAATCTAAAAACAATGAGTATATCAATATTCACAGTTACAAAAATGTTAATGATTATATTGTTGACTATAAAACTGTACTATCTGATTTTGATAGAGTATTAAGAAAACCTTATAGAGAAGAAACTAAAGACTCATCAGCACAAAATGCTATATCTAAAATGATTTCTAAGTACAGACAATTCAATAAAGACCAATCTAAAAAAGTTAGTTACATGGTAAAAGAATATGAAATGAAAAAGGCTGCTGCCGCTTATTCTAGAACTAAACAAGACAAATCTGGTGTTATTGATCCACTTAAATTACATAGTTACAAATACAATGATGATATATTTAAAAGAATGGCTATCACACCTGATGGTAAAAATCATGGTATGATGATGTTTATAGATTGGTCAGGTAGTATGCAAGATAAAATGACACCTACTATTCATCAATTAATGAACCTTACAATGTTTTGTCAAAAAGTAAATATACCTTTTGAAGTATATGCTTTCAGTAATGACTCTTATAATAGATGGGATAGACAATCTAAATATGAAACACCAAAAGGTAAATCACATCCTAAATATGAAGATGGCGATATTACAGTTGATGAAAGATTATCTCTATTAAATTTTGTATCTTCTAGAATGAATGCTAAAGAATATGAAAAAGGTATGATTAACTTATTCATGCTTTCTGAAAGATATGATTACACATATTACTCTAGAAGAAGAATGTATAATATGGATAGTGAAGCATTTGCTAAGTATCAAGAACAAAATGATTATCTAAATGCTTTACCTCATGAACCTTCTGGTTATGGTTTGGCTTCTACACCACTTAATGATTGTATCATGGCTGCAATGCCGATGGTTAATGCTTTCAGAAAAAGATATGCCATTGACAAAATGAATACAATCTTTTTAACTGATGGTAGCTCTGATGGTAACGATAGATATGTTACTTTTAATCCTACTGTTGATGAAAAAGAATTAAGATATATGACTAAACAACCAGGCGGTTATTATATATCTAATACTCATTATGAAAGTAATCTAGTATTAAGAGATACTAAAACTAAAAAAGAATATATGACAAGTTATAGAGAAATGACCGATAGTTTATTAGACGCTTTGAGAGAACGAACTGGTACTAAAATATTAGGCTTCTATATTGCAAGTGGTAAGAAAATTGATAGATACACTTTAGAGAAATTCTTTCCTGTGTATTCATATGATAAAAAACAAAAAGTATTTGATAGAAAAAAAGTAATGGCAGAATACAGAAAAAATAAATGTTTAGTTGTTAAACATAATTCTGCTTATGATGAATTTTATCTCCTTGCTGGGGGTAATCTGCAAGTATCAGATGGTCAAATGGCGACACCATCTGAAAACGCTAAAAAGAGTGAAATAAAAAGACTATTCACATCTACTTTAAAAGAAAATAAAGATAGTAGAGTTGTCTTAAATAAATTTATTTCGCAAGTCGCTTAATTGAAAGGAAACTATATAATGGATAATACATCTAAAATATCACTAACACCAGCTCAAGAAGCATTTGTTAAAATGGCAAATGAAGAAGGGTTCACTACCGAAATTACTAGAAAGGATATTATATCCCTTCAAACTAAACACGGTATCACTAAACCTGCTTGGTTGATGAAGAACCAATCTTATAGATTGGGCAGAGGCGGTTATGCTCTACCTACGATAGGGCAAGTTGCTGAGTCTACCACTACCGAATCAGATAGTGAGTAATCAAAAAAATCAAAATATGGGGGTTTTTTGCCCCCATATTCAAGAAATAGAACAAAACAAGAACAAAGAAAATGGAAAAAGCGCAGAAAATAAGGGGAAAAAAATGGTAAATGTGCTTGACTTTTATGCTATAATAGTGTAGCATATACTTATATTATGAAAAAACGAAAGGTGAAAATGACTACATTAAATCAAGACCAATTAAATCAAGTTGAATTGTTATATAAACATTACAAAAAAACTGATTTGACTAGGTCAGAAATAAATGATTTTGTTAAGAGTGGCAAAATCAAAAATCCAAGTTGGTTAAAACAAGACCAATATAAAGTTGCTAGGGGAGTTTATACTTTACCTGTTGACGGCAACGATATTTCTTCACAAGTAAAAGAAGAAATACTTTCCGAATTACCTAAAACTGAAAAGGCACCTGTTACTGAAACAGTTAGTCAGGCTGCATTTATTGTTTCAAGTTTAACTGGTGATATCGTACCTACTAAAGATCCTGTATTCGTACCTTGGGGATATTTTAAAGATATCAAATCAATTGTTTCTAGTAAACAATTTTATCCTATCTTTATTACTGGCCTTTCTGGTAACGGTAAGACAATGAATGTATCTCAGGCTTGTGCTCAGGCTAAAAGAGAATGTATCAGAGTCAATATCACAATCGAAACCGATGAAGATGATTTACTCGGTGGTTATAGATTGCAAGAAGGTCAAACTGTTTGGCAGAATGGTCCTGTAATCGAAGCAATGGAGAGAGGTGCAATCCTTCTTCTTGATGAGATTGACCTTGCGTCTAATAAGATTATGTGTTTACAACCTATCTTAGAGGGTAACGGTGTCTTCCTTAAAAAGATTAACAAGTTTATTAAACCTGCACCAGGGTTTAATGTGATTGCTACTGCCAATACTAAAGGGCAAGGTTCTAATGACGGTAAGTTCATTGGTACTAATATTCTTAACGAGGCATTCCTTGAAAGATTCCCTATTACTGTTGAACAGGCATATCCTACAAATAAGATTGAGAGTAAAATCTTAACCAATGTTATGTCCGAAAAAGGTCTTACTAAAAAAGATGATGAAAAGTTTGCCAATAATCTAATTACTTGGGCAGACATTATCAGAAAGACCTTCTATGAGGGCGGCGTAGATGAGATTATATCTACTAGACGATTGGTTCATATCGTAGAAGCCTTTACTATCTTTAAGAATAAGATGAAGGCAATTGAGATGTGTACTAATAGATTTGATGTTGACACTAAAACATCATTTATGGATTTATATTCCAAAGTTGATGGGGGCGAAGATGTCACCACTTGGAATAGTCCAGTTCTAGAAGATGAACCAGATTCCGATGATAGTGAGGAAGATAACCCAAGTTATTAAAAATCTATCTCATAATGTAGTCGAGTGGCACCTTCGGGTGCCACTTCCTTACAGGCTTGACAAAAAAATTAAAATAGTGTATAATAAGATAAATGAAAAACAAAACTAAAAAATTTAAATCTGACGAACCAGCAATACCATTTACTTTTGATTTTTATTTAATCTATTGGGAAGATATTCAAAGTGATAGTGGTTGGAGAACATTGAAAGATATACAAGATTCTAAACCTGCTATTTGTGTATCAACTGGATGGTTAGTAAAGAGTGATAAAAAAGTTCATATCTTAATGTCTGATTATAATTATGATGATAAAGGTGATTTAGCAGATGGTGGTAACACAACGGTGATACCAACAAAGAATGTAATAACAAAATATAAAATAGCGGATTTATAATGACAATAGAAGTACAAGTTAGAGGAAACAATGTTGAGAAGGCCATGAGAGTTTTAAAAAAGAAACTACTTAAAGATGGTCTGATGAGAGAATTAAAAGAACGCCAACACTATTCTAAACCTTCTGCCGTAAAAAGAGAAGCAAAGAAACAATCAATTAGGCGTTTTAAAAAAGAACAAAAACTGAAAATTTTAAAAGAAGGTTTTTAAAAGAATTACTTGATATGAATATGTTGCCCATATCAGATAATGTAATAAACAAATGGCAACACAGACTTGAAGGAGTTGATTTATTATGGGTAGAAAAGCCTTAACAAAAAAAGAAAAAGTGTTAAACTTATTATCAAGTGGCAAAGCAGTTGCTTGGACTACAATGAGAAATAAGTTTGATTTAACATCACCGAGAGCGATGGTGGATCAATTAAGAACAGAGGGACATATGGTGTATATCAATCAAACATCAAATGGCACTTCGTATCGTCTAGGTACACCTACTAAAGCTATTTTAGCTGCAGGCGTTCAAAAAGTGTTAAAAGGTAACACTTCTGAAATCGTTGCTGCTGGTATCAGAGCTTTATACGGTAAACAAAAATACGCTTACTCTAATCAGTAAGGGTATTTTATCGTATAAATAGTAATGTGAGGCAGTTCGTAAGTCCTGACATTAGAGGTAGAGTGTCTTCCGCAAAGACACCATTTTGGGTTTTGCCGTTTTACCCGAGACAAAAAAACGGCACTTTTATTGGTCCATTGGTCTTTGAGGTTATGAGAGCCATCAAATCTTTAGGGTAAAAGTGGGTGAGACCTACCACTACCAATAATTTTTTTATAGGGGTTGTAATTTTTAAAACAATACTTATATAAATACTTGTGATACGCTCAATTAAGAGGTATCATTTAGATTAACTTGCTTAATAAAAGGAGAAAAATATGACAAGACTATCTATATGGAACGATTTGCGTCCATTCTCAGTAGGATTTGATGAATTATTTGACCACTTTAATAATACATTAGAGTACACGGTTAAACAACCGACATCATATCCACCTTACAACATTAACAAAGTAGATGATTTAAATTATCAGATTGAAATGGCACTTGCTGGTTTCAATAAAAAAGATATTGAGATTAAATCTGCTGACAGCCAATTGACAATTAAGTCAGTTGAGAATGATGATAAGGACGAAAAGGAAACTCTACATAGAGGTATTTCAAAAAGAAAATTTAGTAGAACATTTACTTTGGCAGATGATATCAAAGTTAATGGTGCTGAATTGAAAGATGGAATGCTTTTAATTGATTTAGAGAAAATCGTACCAGAGGAAAAGAAACCTCGAACAATTGACATCAAGTAATTGATTCAATAGATAGGGGGCGAAGCTTGACTTTGCTCCCTAATTATGTTATAAATATAATTGAACAATCGTCAATAGTGTACTCTGTTAGTAGAGGCAAAATTGACACTTACTTTTTAAAAGGAGAATAATTATGAAAAGTATAATACCATTAGAGGAAATCAATCAAGATTTTCCTGCAAAACAAACCTTCCAACTACCACTAAAATATCAAACTCTTGGAGTAGAATTTGAAAACGATCCAGTATGGATTGAATTTGATAATATTCGCTCTCTTGACGCTGATAAAAATGTTGGTAGAACAGGAGAACACGACCAATTAGAAATACAAACACTTGCTAATTCATTTAGTGCTGGTGTACAGACTTGGCAAGAATTGCCAGCTGTAGTCAAAAATACTGACGGCGAGATAAGATTTACACATGACCAAGTTTTTGGTTATGGTCGTGTACAATCAATACAACTTGCTAGAGCAGAACAAAAAGGTTATTGGTTTTGGGTTTTAAAACCTTGTAGTGAAACTCAACTATCTTGGGTAAAGGTTATAGAGAATTTAGATATAACACCTGAATTTAAACAAAGAGAAAAACTTTTAGTTCAACAGATGAATAGTTTGATTCATAAAGGTCTTGTAGCAAACACAGACGAAAGTATTAGAAATCACATTCTAGAAAAAGTACCTCATATAGGTAAAAAGACATTAGGTGATGTGACCAATATTATTTTTGAGACAAACGCAACACCTTTGAAATATATAACTTGGGGCCCTGCAAAAATTAATCAATGGTTAAAACAGGACGCTGATGACAATGCTAAGTTCTTACATGGGGGTAAATTTGATACTGTCAGAGATATGTATGGCTTTGCTGCTAGAAATGTCATGGATCCAGTTATCAATTCTATAAAGAAATATCATGAAACTGGTAAAGACTCTTATGTTGTGCTTCATGTTGAGGCACCTAACAAGTCTGGTAACTTAAAGACCTTTAGGGATAATCAAATGAACCAATATAAAGAATATAGGTCAATGTTTACTAACTTAGGTATGAAACATTTTCCTCTACATATATTAGGATTTATGTATCAAGATACCAAAGATGAAGATAAAAGGCATCTGGTTGCCGCTTAATTATTTTAAGGGGACCTGCTTGACAGGTCCCTTTAATTCTGTTATAATAAATTCAATTAAACAAAAGGTGAAATTAATATTATGAAACTAAATCAAAACACACAAAACATACTTAAAAACTTTTCTGAAATCAATACTAATATATTGATTAAGCC
>Ga0181419_1000814_pt1 | contig 10687 bp, 12 predicted proteins | sample 42SPOviralmetaG_FD_130144 | JGI IMG/M metagenome (GOLD analysis project Ga0181419, IMG submission 130144) | Marine viral communities from the oligotrophic San Pedro Time Series (SPOT) site, San Pedro Channel, CA, USA - 42 SPOT_SRF_2013-04-24 | ecosystem: Environmental > Aquatic > Marine > Strait...
TGCCTGAAAATGATTACAATAATTATAATGTTGTTGTTAAAACACCAAACTATTTTGAATACAAAGACAATCATCCCGAAGTAGTTGAAAAACTAAATCATAAAAATACTATGTGGAAAGCATTTAATGGTAGATCACCAGAGTTTACAGATGTTATACAGGCAGCCGAGATAGATAGAAAAATGTGTGCAGCCTTTCCTATGGTACCTGTAATTGATTTTGAGAAAAGACACATAGTACATTGTAGTAAAAAGTTTGCTAACAATACAGAACTATCTAAAACATTTGATTTGACTCAAAAAAATATAGATAAGATGATGAACTTTGGATTATTTAAATATGAAAGTTATTGTAAGACTTGTACTGAATGGGTGCAACCTAAAGGTCATTTTCCTATGAGAAAATATGCGAGGTTATTAAATGTATAACCATAAAGTATTTAAAAGACCTTTTGCGGTTGCATTAAATTTACATGATCATAATACCTATGATGGTAGATTTCACGACCAAAGAGAACGACATACAAGATTTAAACATAATCTGCCATATAGGGCTGAAGCATATGCTCATCAATCTGATATATTAAACCCAGGCGATTATAGATTAAATGATGAATTTATTAAAACATATTTTAATGATCCTAATGATATAATGAATCAATTTAGTCTAGTCAATAAAGGACACATATTGGCGTTTACATACACATATGGCGGTATACGAAAATCAAAAGATTATTTATTTGATACAATTTTAAAAGAACATAAAGAGATACTTAACTATGAACCTAAAAAATTATTTGATTACTACTTCAAAAATAATATCTATTATATAGACCATCATCAATCACACGCTACATATGCTTTTATAAATTCAGGATATTCACATTCAGATATTTTAGCAATAGATGGTATAGGCTCGAAATATAGAACAGTCTTTTTTGACAAAGAACAGAATTTAATTGACCTATCAGATAAACTGCCGATAGGTTGGTTATGGAATCATATGTCTAATCTAACAGGTTTTGGCACACTAGGTGCAAGTAAACTAATGGGTAAAGTAGGTTACGGTAAACATAGTGAATATTATTATCAGACATTTGAAACTATACTTGACGGACCAATTACTGAAAAAAAACAAAAACATTTTCAACATATTAATTTAGATAATATAGATGACTTAGCATTTACCCTACAAAAGTTTACTATTGATAAAATAAAAAAATATGTTTATCCTTTAAAAAGTTGTGATAACTTATGTATCGCTGGAGGTGTTGCATATAATGGATATATGAATGAAGAGTTTACAAAGTATTATGAAAATGTCTTTATACCACCTGCAGTAGGTGATGAAGGTCAGGCAATAGGCACATATCAACATTGTAATTTTACTAAAAATAATCAAATACATAAATCAGAAACTTTTGCTGGGAAAGAATATGAATATGAAGGTAACGAAAAAGTTGATTATAAAGAAGTTGCACAAGCCATCGCTGATGGTAAAATAGTAGGATGGTTTCAAGGTAAATCAGAAAGTGGTAATCGTGCATTAGGTAATAGAAGTATCTTAGCAGACCCTAGAAATCCTGATATCAAAGATATCATAAATCAAACAATAAAAATGAGAGAAGATTTCAGGCCTTTTGCCCCAGCAGTATTAGAAGAACACTACTTAGAATATTTTAGTACATATTATCCTAGTCCTTATATGTCTAGAATATGTAAAGTAAAAAACAATAAAGTGCCTGGTATCACACACATTGACGGCACAGCTAGAATTCAGACTGTTAATAAGGAATTTAACAAAAAGTTTTATGATATTATAAATGAATTCTATAAAATTACAGGTATACCTATGTTGTTAAATACTAGTTTTAATTGTCAAGAGCCTATTGTTGAGACACCTGAACAGGCAATCAGAACATTTAAAAGAACTGAATTAGACCTGTTAATTATTAATGATTGGATAATAAGAAAATGAGTATTTTTGATTTATGGAATAAAAGAAACCATGTTAGAAGGTATAGTGAAAAAATACCTCCTAAAAAGTTAATAGAAAAAGCATTATGGGAAACATGGAAGACAACACCAACTAAAAATAATGCCATGCCATATAAAGTTTTTGTATTCGGACCTGAACATAAAAAACAAAAAGAATTAGTCCATCAAATGGTACATAAAAATCATATTGACGCAGAAAATACTGCTGTAAAAAAAGGTCTCTCTACAAGAACTGAAAATGGTGTACCTAATCCGTTTTATGAACATATAAAATTTAATCCTTACTTAATCTGTATTCACGCACAGCCAAGACAACCTAATCTGTTTTATCAAGAACAAATTAAAAGAGGTATGTTTTTCGATCAAATGCATGAATCTTATGTAGATAATTTTATTGATACATCAGCAGTTGAAGTTGGATTGTTTTTACAGCAATTAACAGGATATATTCTTGAAAAGAATTTAGATATCTCATACACTTCTTGTTTTTATAGAGACTCTCAAAAGTGGAGAGATGTTGGATTAGACCATGCAAAGTGGAGACCTATAATATTAGCCTCAATAGGTTATGCTGAAAGATATAGGTATGAAGATGTAAAAGATTGGGGAAGAACCCATGAAGATTTAAAACCTGAATATGAGGAGATGATAGAATGGGTTTAAGTTATTTTGATACACTAGAACAAAAAAGACGCCATGTAAAGAAATATCGTAAAGATATGATACCGCCTAGAGCAAGTATAGATAGAGCATTATATAGGGCATGGAAAACAACACCAGGAAAAAACAATGCTATGCCGTACAAAGTTCATGTTTGGGGACCTGATATGGAGATACATAAAGAAGCAATACATAATTTAGTTGTTAAGAATCACCGAAATGTTGAAGTTGAAGCAGTTAAAGATCCTATGTTGCCTAATACGGTCACACAGGAAGATGACTTTCCGGAAGGTAATTTTCCTAATCCATTCTATGAACATATTGCCTATAACCCTTATCTATTTACAATTCATAGTAGGGTCTCAACACCAAACAAATGGTATGAAGAACGAATTAAAGAAGGCCATCATTACGATCAAGGATACGAGCACCTATTTGAGAAAATAATAGATTCAGTATCGGTTGAAGTAGGATTGTTTGCTAGTAATTTAGGATATTATTTATTAGAGCAAGGTTTAGACATATCTTATAACTCTTGCTTTAGAAGAACAGTTGATGAATGGCACAAAGTAGGTTTGCATAAAATTAAAACTAGGCCTATAACAATGATAAGTTGCGGATATGCAGAAAGATATAGAGAAGAAGATTTAAAAGAATTAGGCAAATTTGAATTAGATAAAAAACCTGAATTAGCGGACATAGTAGAATGGATGTAGATTTAAATTTATTTAAAAATATAATGAATGAGGTTAGAGAGAATACTGACCTGTTAGACTCTTTAAGCAATAATCAGTTTAAATCTAAACTTAACTTAATTAAACACATTAATAGTTTAGATATACTGAATGAAGATTCTGAAATAGTAATATTTGGTTGTTGGTATGGTAGTATATTAATACCTGCATATTACAATAAAGTAAAACGAATTACTGCTATTGATATGGATGCTCAAGTTATTAGTAGGAACAAATATAGATTATATCCTGACTACAAACAATTAGATTTTATAACAGGTGATGTATTTGAATGGGCCGCAGACTCAAGCAGAATTAAAAAAACTGATTTAATTATAAACACCTCCTGTGAGCATATGAAGTCCATGAGAGAGTTAGAATTAAATACTAATGCCTACTTTGCCTTTCAGTCAAATGATATGTTTAATATACCTACACATACAAATTGTGTGAATACCATGGAAGAATTTAAAAAACAATTACCAAATAATACTAAAGTTTTAATTGAAGATAGTATTAAGGATGATAGAGGCACTAGATTTACCCTAATAGGAAAGTATGAAAAGAGTAATTTATAGTTTATATATTGATTTACCTGCTAAAGAACATTTTGGCAATTCTAAAAATCAACATGATACAATAGAAAAGGCTGATGTAACCATCAATGCATTTAAAAAACATTATAATAAATTAGTTGAGAGTAAACTAACATATGCCGAATATTGTGAGGCAGAATTTATAATGTTTGAATATGATAGTAAGTATATAACTTTTGAAAATAATTTTTTAAAAGACTTTCCTGAATTTACAGGATACGAAGTGATTAACTTTTATAAGATACATTTACTTCAAGAGTTAGCTAAAAAGTATGATGAAATATTATATCTAGACTTTGACGCTGTACCATTAACAGATGAGGTGTTCTTTGATGTCTGGGATTTATCAAAAGGTATTTGTGTTTACAATAACAATAAACAAATAATAAGATCAAGACAAGTAAATCATAGTATAAGAAGTCCATCAGCCAAGTATTTTAATTGCCAGGCGATGTTATTAGACGGCGATCACAATCCTAATAATGATGTTATTAATACAGGTATCATAGGTGCGAGAAAAGAAGATGTTATTAGGTTAGATTACTTTGGAAACTTTAAAGACACAATAGACTTAATGACAAGACTAAGAACAGAAAAAAATGATTTATATCCACAGAATATTATTGATATGTTTAGATATGATAACGAAACAATATTCTCATACAAGAAAGAAATTAATAATATTAATATACAATGGTTAGACGATAGGTGGCATTATTTCTTTGATAAACAAAATTATATACCTAGAGATACGAGAATAGTACACGCAATCTGTAAAGACTTTGATAAAGTTTGGGAACGATATGATTAAGATATGTACTGTATATTTTGAAGGTTTGTACACGCCAGACTATGTATCTAAATTATATAGAAGTCTAAAAAGAAACACTAGTATACCATTTGAGTTTATTTGTCTAAGTGATAATCCTAATGTTGAAGCCGATGTCGTATTGCCTTACAATAAACATAGTGATATTAAATTACACTGGCACAAATTAAAGTTTTTTAGTTCACAGTTTGCCTATCAGAAACCTGGTGATGAAATTATCATAATGGATATAGATCAGATTATAACAGGTAATGTAGATGATCTTATAGGGCATCCTGTTTCTGATAATGAATTAGTAACCTATGGTATCTGGTGGAAATCATTAATAGGTATCAACGGTGGGTTCTATAAATTTAAATCAGGTAGCCTTGATTATGTGTGGAATGACTTTGCAGAAAATCCTGAATACTGGCAGATGTATTACTTTAGAAATAAAGATGTTCATTTTAAATATTACGGCGAACAGAATTATGTCAACATGAAGCTACACTCTAAAAATATGAAGGTAACAACAACACCACCTGAATGGCTATGTAAATATACAGATGATAAAAAAGAGATGATTGTATTACACAAAGAATATACTAGAAGATTTAGTACAGAATATATGTTATTAGATGAACCTAATGATATGATAAAGGTCATACACTTCACAGGACCTGGTAAAACAATTCATAAATATAATGAGAAGTTTATAACGGATAACTGGAGATGAAAACTGGCCACACTATTTTAATTGGTCTTCCTAGATCAGGTACTACTTGGGTACATAATTATATTAGACATAATTATATTAATAATAATTATGGGTTTGTTTTACCGACCGTTATAAACACAGTTAAGGGTGAAATTATAGATATAGGATCAATAGTTGGTGATGAGTGGTTAGATTATGAATTTATATCAAATAAGCAAAAAATAGAAATGTTAGAGGCGTGTCGTAGATGTGGATTAGAAGTATGTCATAAGGTATTAGTGGATAGTCTAGCACGAAGAACCGAATATGGTTGGGATAATGCATATGCTCCAGATGTTTTAAGTTGGTTCAAAGAGTTTTATAGAGATACAAATATTATTATACTAAAAAGAAAAAATCTTTGGAAGACTTACATAAGTTATCTATTTCATAGTACGATTAGTAAACAATTAGAAGAAAAGGAAGCAAAACTTATTCACCCTTGGCACGCCGCTTTCAATACTCATACAAATACTTTTGTACGAGCTAACAAAGAAGCAAGTATATTGGATGAAACAATAAAAACTAATAAAATAAATTTTAAGTATGATGAGAAGATATGGAATAAATTTATGAGTAGTGTCAGATTTCTGAATAATAATGTTATTAATGAATTACCTAATGCCGAAGTTATCTGGACGGAAGACCTTTCTGACAAAATTTTAGAAGAACGATTTGGCGGTATACCAGAAACTACTGCAAAACCATTTAAAAATATGAATTATGAAAAATACTATTCAAAAAAAGGATTAGAGTTTATTAAAGAAAAATATTATCAGGGTTTTAGAAATGAATTTATAAATTACGGATATATATCAGGAATATAATTATGGATAGAAACGAAAGAGAAAAAAAATATCAAGAAAAATTTGGTATGAAAAGACCCGAAAGAGAAGAATTATTAAAACGATCTTTTTACGATTGGGATAATGAGATGGACATTTTTAGAGATATGCGAAAATGTCAAAGAAACTGGGATTATGAAAAAACAAAAAAATACCATTCTTGGGATGGTGTTGTAGATTATCTATTGTGGATTGCTACGAACTCACCATCAAAACAACACGAAGGATATTTTGATGTACATTGGAGTTATGATAGAAAAGTCATAGAAGAACTTTCTAAGTACACTTGGGGAACAACGCACACTAGAGTTCCACCTGCCACTTGGAGAAACTCACAAGCAAACGCACCTTTATATATTTTGTTTGTTGCAAAAGAACCTTACACACAACAAAACTCTCACGCCGACGGCTCTTTGAAAGCGAATACAGATCATTCTCGTTGGGAAAATGCTTATGTTAGTATAGGTATAGCGATGGGATTAGTTATGAGGGCTGCACAAAAACTAGGTTACGCTACAGGTTGTAATAAAAGTCATGGTGATTTAAATGGTGATGACTACTGGGAAAAAAGACTAGGTATATTAGAAGATGTTAAACAAGGCAAAAAGAAAATAGCATACGGTATAGGTATAGGGTTACCTAAAGAAGATATGCCTAGATGGGAGTCTGAAGATACTGAACTCGCATTAGGATCGGCTAATGGAAGTAAACTAACTACTGAAGATATGAGTATGCATCCTAGAATGAATGTACATATGAGAAAAATTAAGATAGTTGATATTAAAGAAACAGCAGGTCAAAAGATAGAAGATCCATATGGCAATATACACGATATACCAGATAAATCAGAAATAAAAATAAATTCACATAGACCGAATTGGGTAGAACTTTTTGAAATAAAATGATACCGTTTAGTGAAAGGGCAATTAATATTGACGCTGGGTTTAGATGTACTCTAGAATGTCCTGGGTGTGCTAGAACTAAGTTTACAAGAAAAGGTAAAAAAATACCTGGTAAAGATTTAACAATAGATCAATTTGATAAACTAACAGACTACTTTAAAAGAGTAAGTTTTTGTGGCACTTGGTCAGATCCAATATTTAATAAAAATCTTATTGAGTTTTTGAAAATATGCAAAGAGAAAAATATAAGTACAGAAATATCTAATGCGGCTTCGCATAAACCAGTACAATGGTATGAAGAGGCATTTAAAGCAAATAAAGATGTGTGGTGGCATTTTGGAATAGATGGCCTGCCCGAAGAAAGTCATAAACATAGAAAAAATCAAGACGGTGTTAAGTTATTTGATATGATGTTAACAGCAAAATATTTAGGATTAAATGTTATTTGGCAATATATTGTTTTTGATTATAATGAAGATCATATAGAAGAAGCAATTAAAATTGCTAAAATGCATAAATTAAAAATAAATCTAATTGAATCTACAAGAGATTTTATTCCAGATAGTGGCATTGAACCTGTTGAATTAGATTATGAAGATAAAACAGGTCAAATTGGTTGGAAAAAAATGTCTGATGAACCAAGGCTTAAAAGTGGATTTACACCTAAATGTATTATGTCAGATAGAGATGTTTCATTTTCAAGTACTGGTCATATTACACCTTGTTGTTGGACTAATATAAGTTATGAAGAGAAACATTTAGAAAAACTATTTTCAGAAAAATTACATATTAATAATAACAATTCTGTTCAAGAAATATTAGATAGTAAAGAGTGGAAAGATTTTTTCAATAAATTGAGAAATGACTCTATTGATACTCTTCCAGAAACCTGTGTTGAGTATTGCAATCATGGTCTAAATCACAATAAAGAATCTAAACGGATATCATTATGAAAAAGTGGGATGAAGAAAAAAAACTAATTAAACAAATACAAAAGTGTCAAAGAAATTACGATTACTCTAAGTGGGATAGTGATGATGTACACTATCAACAAATTAAAGATCATCTTTTATGGGTAGCTACAAATTCACCATCAAAACAACACGAAGGTTATTATGATGTGTATTGGACTATGAATAGAGAAGTCATACAAGAAATATCTAGATATACTTGGGGATATACATATGAAAGAACACCACCGTCTAATTGGAGAAACGCACAAGCAAATGCTAGTTTATATATTTTATGGGTTGCAAAAGAACCTAACAGTCAATTAAATTATATGATTGACGGTACACCAAAATCAAATACAATGATAGATAGATGGAAAAATGCATATGCCAGTGTAGGTATATCAATTGGTCTAACTATGAGGGCAGCTGCAGAGATGGGACTATCCACAGGATGTAATAAGAGTCATAACGATATAAACGGAAACAATTACTGGTTAGAAAAATTAGGTATATTTGATGATGTTAAAGAAGATAAAAAAGAAATAACTTATGGTTTAGGTATAGGATATCCTAAAGAAGGTGTGCCTCGTTGGGTTTCAGATGAAACAGAAATTATGATAGGTGCTGCTAATGGGACTAAGATTACAACAACTGATTTAGAAACTCATCCTAGAACTGGCAAAAAATTGATAAAAGGAAAAATAGTAAATTTAAATGAGTTTGGTGGTAAAGAAGTGGAAGATGAATATGGAAATATTCACGAAATACCTACTACGGCTGAGTTTGAAACATTTTCAACAAGAGACCGTGGTATAGAGGTTATAGAAATTAAATGAGAATAATTTGTTGCAGATTTGGTGAGAAGTTTACAGATTGGCATGTAGACAATTTAAAACATATGATAGATACATATTCAGGTCTAGAGTATGATAGTTTTGAAGTGATAGAAGAGGATCTTTATGGCAACTGGTATAATAAACTTCAAATGTATGATCACTTTAGAGATGATGAAGAAAATTTATATTTTGATTTAGATGTTGTCATACATAATAAACTACCTAACCTTATAAGAAAAAACTTTACACTACTAAATGATAAGTGGTGGAGAGAACCTGCTCATACGCCATTAAACTCCTCAATCGTATCATGGACTGGTGATGCCTCAAATATATACAGTCAATTTGATTATGATCCTGATTATTATATGAAAAAATATGATAGAGGTAGTGATGAGTTTTATTATAGAGAAGTTGATTATGAAACATACGATAAAGTATGTCCTTCAATTAAATATTATCTGTATGAAAAACCACCTTATAGTATTACAACTTTAGGCCAGTATCATCATCTAATGGAAAAAGGTTGGACCGGTTGGTGGTCAGAATACTTTATTCCGCACTAATTTCAAGAGCCGCAAGTAAAACTTCATTCTTAGATTTACCTTGTCTTAATTTAGCTTTTAAATCTGTATTTTTTGAATCTCTAATTTTTTCTTCTTCAAATAATGCTAACTTTAATGCAAATAAATGATCTTCATTCTCAATATCAGTAAATAAAGCAGATACAAATTTAGGCCAATAACCACTATCACTCTGTAATAATACAGGATCAAGGTCTACACCATCATCTTTAGCAGCAGCAACAGCAACATCTATTAATGCTTGTTTTTCTGCTTTTCTTCTTGCATAAGTATTTTCCATTAACTGATCGTCATTAATAACACCAAGAACTGCTTTACAATTATCTTCTTTAGGATCGTATGGTATAGTCATAGACTCGAATACACCAGTTTTGTCTGTGCCTATCATTACTTCTAAAGTTGTTTGCTCATTATCTATGTAGTGAGCAGTATATATTTTTTTAGGGTCTATCATTTTGTTTCCTTAAATAATCAAATAGTTTATATTTGGGATTCCATCCCAGTTCTTTAAGTATATTTATATCAGCCACATTGTCTATTCTTTCATAATGTTTGCCAATCTTTTTCTCTACATTCATATTTAAAGATGTCATTAAATCGTTAAGTTTTATAGAGAAACCAGTACCTATATCGAGTACACCAGATATGTTAGATTTCATTACTGTTTTAATAGCACATATTAAATCGTAAACATGAATAAAATCTCTACTATGATCCACATTTATATATTGAACAGCATCCCGTTCAATCATAGGTATTAACATATCGTCTCTGGCATTAGGACCATAGACAGTTGTAAATCTCATTCCAATACTACCTTCAGGTGCCATTTGTTCCATCAAGAATTTTGTAGCTGCATATGGATTTTTCTCTGGTTCCTTAGCAGTACTCGAACTGGCATATAATATTCGTTTATCTTTGTATTTATTGAAGATTATACGACTTGCTTCGACATTATTTTCCCAATACTCTCGAGGATTGTCTAAGCTGTCTCTTACACCCGAACTACCAGCCA